>Ga0172370_10003376_pt1 | contig 22125 bp, 17 predicted proteins | sample LakKiv5m_FD_114538 | JGI IMG/M metagenome (GOLD analysis project Ga0172370, IMG submission 114538) | Freshwater microbial communities from Kabuno Bay, South-Kivu, Congo - kab_022012_11.5m | ecosystem: Environmental > Aquatic > Freshwater > Lake | place: Democratic Republic of the Congo...
AATTGAAAAGAAAAGGCTGAGTTTTTGCTCAGCCTTTTTTATTGGTAAAAAAGGAATGAGGATGTAACATTGGTTTGCTATACAAGTGAAGAATTGATATTTTTGAACAAAGGAATAAAAACATGCTTGGTAAGAACGAGATATTAAATTATTTGCAGTCTAACAAAAACTATTTCGAATCGAAATTCAAGATTAAAAAGATAGGTATTTTTGGTTCTTACGCAAGGAACGAACAGACGGAAGAAAGCGATATTGACATTTTGGTTCTGTTCGATGAGAATGCGGATAATTTATTTGGCAAAAGATCTGAATTAAGAGATGAAATAAAAGCTCACTTTGGAAAAGATGTTGATGTTTGCCATGAACCCGCTATAAAACCGGCTTTTAAAAAAATTGTGTTACAAGACGCTGTGTATGCTTAACCAAATTGATCTTGCAATAGTATCGACCCTCCTTGAAGCAACAGAAAAAATTATAAAATACACATCCAAATTTCAATCCGATAAACAGTTTAAAGACGATTCTCTAGCTTTTGACGCAACATTGATGAATTTTATCGTACTTGGCGAAATGACCGACAAGTTAAGCGATGATTTCATTGAAAAGCATAATGAAATTGAGTGGAAGAAAATTTACGGATTAAGAAATATTATCGCTCACGATTATTTCGGAGTTTATGAAAGAGAAATTTGGCAAATCATTAAAAATGATATTCCGGATTTGCAAAATAAGATCAGAGCTCTTTTAGACTAATTGTTATTACCGCTACTAATCTTCTTCATCAAATTGAAAAGAAAAGGCTGAGTTTTTGCTTAGCCTTTTTTTTGCTTGAAAAAAATCCACAACATTTCTTCTATTGATAACGGCAATTAAATTTTTCTACTACCGCATTACATCCTTTAACATCAACCGGAACTTGCTATGCAATTTTATTGTTGCTGTTTTAAAGGGTTGACAAGTAAATAATTCAAACCCGAATAATAAATTCAATTGAGGAACTTATGCGCTTTTTTACTTCAGGAAAATTTTTACTCTTTACGATGTTTTTGTCGGTAGTTGTTACCATTTATGTTTTAGGGTACTCCGGCGGCATTACAGGCAGAACGCTTAAAAACGGAGAAGGCTGTACCTGTCACGGAAGTGTATCACCACAGGCTGTTCTAGTTTTTATTGATGGACCTGCATCTTTGCTTCCGGGACAAACAGAAACTTACTCCGTTACTATTGCCGGTGGTCCACTTGTCGCCGCAGGAACAAACATCGCTGCTTCGGCAGGTTCATTAACGCCCGGCACCGGACTACGATCGGAGAATTCCGAGTTAACACATCAAGAACCACAAACACCTTCGGGGGGAAAAGTTGTCTTCACTTTTACTTATACCGCACCTGCAACCGAGGGAGTAGTTACACTTTACGCCAACGGTAACAGCGTTAATCTTAATGGAGCAAACAGCAATGATCTATGGAATTTTGCAGACAATAAAACGGTCAGTGTTTCCAGCGCAACGGATATCGAATCGGAAAAGTATAATTTAAGTTATGATCTAAAACAAAATTATCCAAATCCGTTTAACCCGAGCACAACAATCTTTTATCAAATTCCGCAAGCGGGAAATGTCGTTTTAAAAGTTTACAGCATTACGGGAATGGAAGTTGCCTCTTTAATAAACGGATATAAATCATCCGGCAGTTACGCGGTTGAATTTAACGCTTCTTCACTTTCATCCGGAGTATATTTCTATAAGCTAACGGTAAATAATTTTTCAGAAATTAAAAAGATGATTCTCTTGCGCTAAGATGATGATGAGCGTTTATTCATTTAAAATTTAATTACTCACCTTATGCATAATTGTAGAGCGAAACTCCGTTTCGCTCGAAAATAGATATTTTGAAAACAAAACGCGTGGGCGATTCTGAGAATCGCCCTACAATTGTGTAAGGTGAGTTAATTACTTGAAAGTTGGAAAAACAACGGAACAAAAATGATCAATTACATTTTGGAGTAGCCATGAAAACAGTGGTCATCGTTTATATGTTGCTGGCAGTAACTTTTATTACGCAAGGAACAGAACTGCACGTAAAACAAGGAGCGAAAAATCAAGTGGTGTTTGTTTCCGATGCCCCGTTCGGAAAATTTGAAGGAACAACGAATAACATAGACGGTTATTTGTATTGGGAGAATAATATTCTCACCGCTAACAGTAGTTTATATTTTGAAGTTGATCTGAATACGCTGGATACCGGTATAGGGCTGCGCAACCGGCACATGCGCGAAAATTATCTGCAAACAGATAAGTATCGATTCGCTTCATTTAAAGGAAAAATTACCAACGTAACCGCCGTTTCGCAAGGCAGCTTTAAAGTTGATGTTGACGGCGCAATGACCATTCACGGCGTTACACAATCAATAAAAATAACCGGTACGCTTGCAAAGACAGACGAATCATCCTACAATCTCAAATCTGATTTCACCGTAAAACTTTCTTCATACAATATCGAAATCCCCAGCATTATGATGGTGAAATTGAGCGAGGTTATCGAGCTCCATTTAAATTTCAATTTACAGGAAGTTATAAAACCCGAAGGGAAAAAATGAAAACACGTTCAATCATCTTTTTAGCCGTCATCATTCTTATTAGCCTGATTTCAAATGCGAGTGCACAAATAACATGGAAGCAGCATGAAGTTGTTGACAATCTTCCGCTACAGCTTTTCCATTCGCCTCAGTCAATCAATTTACCCACCGTTGAAACACTTCAACAAGGTGATTTTGAATTTGAAATTTCCCACAGATTTTTACCGCCTATTAAAAACGGAACAAAAGATTTCTACGGATTTGACGGTCCGGTAAACATGAGAATCGCCCTTGGTTACGCGGTTACAAATGATCTCGTTGTAACGCTCGGCAGATCAAATGTTGAAGACAATCTTGAACTTAAAGGGAAATACCGGGCGCTTCAACTTAAAGAAACTTTTTTACCGCTGCTTGTCGGCGTGCAGATTGGGATTGCAAGAAATACGCAAACATTCGGTCAAACTGCAAATGCGGGAAGAACATACCAATATTTTGGTCAGCTTATTTTTAATACCATGATTTATAAAACATTCGGCATCGGAATAGTTCCTTCGTATTTGTACAACAGTAATATTTACGTCAACGAAGTGCAAAATTCATTTACACTCGGAATGAATTTTCAATATTATGTTTCAAAGATGGTAAGTGTGTTGGCGGAATTTAATCCGACGGTTAACGGCTATGTCAATCGATTTGATTCAGCGGCGTTTGGCGTTGAACTTGAAACCGGCGGACATTTTTTCAAAATCATTTTAACCAATAATGCAAAGTTGAATTCAACACAATTTCTTTCCGGCGCTGATAAAACAATCGGCGGAGGCGAGTGGAGGCTTGGATTTAATATTACCCGGTTGTTAAAATTTTAAATTGATGATCTGCAATGTGGAATTGAAAGCGGCAAAGGAAATTTAGTCTATAAATTTTCCATATCCTTTTTTTACGGTTATGCCCGATGCATCGCTGAAAATTATTTTACCCCGTAAAATTGTCAACACAACTTTTCCATTAAAGATTTCATTATCAAACGGAGAAGTTTCTCCTTTCGATAGTAATTGATTCGTTTGAAACTTCCATGAAATATTTTGATTGATTATTGCGAAGTCGGCGTCACTTCCCTTTTGCAGCGAACCTTTTTTCGGATACAATTTATAACGCTTTGCTGCGCCGGTAGAAACAACTTCTATAAATCTTTCCAGAGTAAGTTTTTGTTTTAGATAACCTTCGGAAAAGATTACCGGAATCAAAGTTTGCACACCTGGAATTCCGCCGTAATCTTTCCAAAATGATCCGGTTTGTTTTTCATACAGCGGCGCGGGCGCGTGGTCTGATGCAACAAAGCTGCAATTCCCCTCCGCAATATATTTCCACAATTCAGTTTGATCTTTTTTCGATTTTACGACGGGCGCGGTTTTTAACGCTGATCCTTTCGATTTAAAATCATCTTGTGTAAAAAATAAATAATGAGGAGATGTTTCATACGTGATGTCGTCATTTCGTTCATTATTAATCAGCTCCGCCGCCTCCGATGAAGCAACGTGAACGATGTGCAAATTGCCGCCGACTTGTTTCGTAATTTCAATTGCATTTTTAATTGCAATTATTTCCGCTTGAGCGGGACGCGAATTACAATAGCGCCGATAGTCATCGTTTGCTGTTTCATATTTCTTAGTCATGCCGGAAATAACTTCTCTGTCTTCAGCATGAAGCAACACCGGAAGATGTAATTCTTTCGCTTTTATTAAAATTGATTCGAATTGTTTAAGCGATATTTGCGGAAATGTTTTCATCCCCGAAACAAAATATGTTTTAAATCCTCTAATCTTTTTCTCGGCAAGTTCATCCATTGATTGAGCAAACGATTCAAAATTATTTGCGCAAACTCCGCCGTATAATCCAAAGTCAATCACCGATTCATTTTTGATCGCAGCGAATTTTTCATCAAAATTTTTTCCGTTGGTAACCGGAGGTAGAGAAGTGCAAGGCATGTCAATTATGGTTGTTATGCCTCCCGCCGCTGCAGACATACTTCCATGATAAAAATCTTCGCGATGTGTGAAACCCGGCGTGTCAAAATGAACATGCGGATCAATGCCGCCGGGGATGGTGATCATTCCCTCGCAGTCTAAAATATAATGTTCGGGATGCTCATTTATTTTTAAAATGATTTCGGAATTAAGTTCGCTCAATTTGATTTTGGTTTTATTCTCAAGCGAAATTGTTTCTGCCAAATCTTCTTTTACTACCGCAATTTTTTCATCAACAAGAAAATCAACAAGTTTTTCTTGTCTGCTCGTTTCATCAAAGATGCGGCAGTTTAATAGGATCATTATTTTTCAGCAAGAACTTTTAAAACATATTCGGGTGCAAAGGGACCGCCGTACAACCGCTTTCCCGTGGCGTTGTAAAATGCGTTTGCAATTCCCGGAAGCGCGCCGTTAATATTTATTTCGGAAATTGATTTTGCTCCAAACGGTCCTGTTTCTTCATACGAATTAATTAATTTCACTTTCATCGGAGGAATATCAAATGCCGTGTACACGCCGTATTTTCCAAACGTATCGTTCAGCATTTTTCCATGCGGAGAAAAATAATAATTTTCGAACAGTGCATACGATAAACCGTTTACTATTGCTCCTTCAACCTGCCCTTCGGCAGTAACCGGATTGATCGGAGTTCCGCAATCAACCGTAGCCGTATAATTCAGCACTTTAATTATTCCGGTGAAAGTGTCAACTTCAATTTCAATAAAATGAACGGCGAACGGCGGCGGCGATTTTGGCGAAATGTGCGAAGCCGTAGCTTGAATTTGAAACTGATTTTTCTGATACAAACTGTACTGACAAATTTCAGCAAAAGAAACTTCTTCACCTTTCATTTCCTTTAAACCCACTCTGCTGTCATTCAGTTCAACCTTATCAATCGTAGTCGAAAGCATCTCAGCTCCGACTTTCAGAAGTTGATTTTTTATTTCAGCGGCGCATTTTTTTACTGCTTGTCCTGAAAGATATGTAGTTGATGATGCGTAGGCGCCGGTATCGAAAGGAGTAAAATCGGTATCGGAAGAATAAACTATAAAATTTTCAACCGGAGTATCAAGTACTTCGGAGGCGATTTGTGCCAGCACGGTATCGGAGCCGGTGCCCAAATCTGTTGCGCCGATATTTAAATTGAAAGAACCGTCGTCATTCATTTTAATATATGCGGAAGCCATATCAATCTCGGGAATAGCGGAGCCTTGCATCATTGCAACCATTCCGATTCCGCGCTTCAATCTTTTTCCTTTGTTGAAATCGGAATTTGCGCCGTACAATTTTCTTTTCTCATACCAATCAGAAAGTTTTGCTCCTTCGTCAAGACATTCAACAAGAGAAGTTGAACCGATGTTCATCGCAACGCCTTCTTTTCCCTCACCAAGAGCTTGAAATATTGCGGAAGTTTCTCCCGATTTAATCGACCACTTTTTATAATATTCTACAATATCAAGTCCGCAGTCTTCACAAATCATGTCCACAACCTGTCCGTATCCAAGATACGATTCGGTTGCGCCGTAACCGCGATACGCACCGCCGCAAGGAAGATTAGTGTAAACTCCCATTCCGGTAAAACGGAGATTTATGATTTTGTTCAAAAGTGGAAGCGTTTTCGATCCGGCGTTAGCAAGCACTGTTAATGCGTGTGAACCGTATCCGCCCGCATTTTCCAGCGCATCAAGATGAAGCGCATTTATTTTTCCATCAGCTTCATATCCAACTGATAATTTAGTTTTGTATTCGTGTCTGCATCGCGTTGATTTAAATACTTCTCTCCGCGAATAAACTAATTTTGCGGGACGTTTCGTTCTCCACGTCATCAAGGCGACAATTGGTTCTAAAAGAATTTCTTGTTTACCGCCGAATCCTCCGCCTAATCTTGGTTTTATTACGCGAATTTTTGAAACGGGAATTTCCGCAACGTGAGAAACAATTCTTCTTACATGAAACGGAACCTGTGTGGTGGAAATAATTACAAGTCTGCCTCTTCCGTCAAGATACGAAACAGAAGCGTGCGGCTCAATTGCGCAGTGAGACGCGTACGAGCAGTAAAAATCGTGTGCGATTTTTCTTGAAGATTTATCAAACGCAAAATCAAAATCACCGACATTCGCTTCAACCTTTGAGGCGATATTTTTCTTTGCGTCATAAAAAACCGGGATCTTCGGAAAGGCGCCGTCATCTTTGTGAATGATAATCGGAGAGCCTTCGGATTTTTCCAAATTCAGAATTGGTTTTAATTCTTTATACGTCACCTTAATTTTTTTTATTGCTTCATCGGCAATTTCTTTTGTCTCGGCGGCAACCGCGCAAACATTATCGCCAACAAACCTCATCGTTCTTCCGAACAGTAGCGTATCGTACGGAGATGGTTCGGGATATCCTTGTCCCGCAGTTGTGTATAAAATTTGATTTACATTTTTATAGGAAAGAATTTCAACAACGCCGTGCACTTTTCTTGCTTCGGAATCATCGATGTCGAGAATTTTTGCATACGCAAATCCGGAATGCAGCACAGAAACGTACAACATGTTCGGGAAAGAAAAATCATCCGTATATTTTTCTTCGCCGGTAACGAGCGCTAAACCGTCAATTTTTTCAATGGGTTGATTTACATATTTGAACATACTTGCTCCATTTCCGAATTGGTTGCGTTCAGCTTCTGCGCGGTCATTTCAACGGCGTCAACAATTTTCACATATCCGGTGCACCGGCATAAATTGCCGTCAAGCGCAACCAGAATTTCTTCGCGCGTCGGGTTTGGATTTTCTTTTAACAAACTGTACGAGGCAAGCACCATTCCGGGAGAACAAAATCCGCATTGGTCAGCGCCAGCTTCAACAAAAGATTTTTGCAGAAGATGAGGCGTGTACAGCGTGCCGATTCCTTTTACCGTTGTGATCTCTTTTTCTTGCACACTCATGGCAAGTACCTGGCAAGAATTCACCGGTTTTCCGTCAAGCAATATTGTGCACGACCCGCACTCGCCTTCGTTGCATCCGCATTTTACTTCGGTATAATTGTTATTGCGCAAAACATGAAGCAGCGTTTCATTCGGAAAGCCTTCAAGTTCTTTTAAAGAATTATTTATTTTGAAGGAGAATTTCATTTTAAGGTTCCTTTCAACTCATGCAGTAAATCGGTAAAGAACACTTTGGCGGTCTGCTCTTTGTATTCGGCGGAATATTTGTAATCAGAAACAAATTTCGGGGTGAAATGATTTTCCGCCTGTTGAATTGTATCGTCGGATAATTCTTTATCGATTAAAAAATGTTCTGCGCGACGAAAATGTTTATACCTTCCTTTCACGCCGGTCATAAATATTCTTGCTTCGGAAATTATTTTGTGCTTCGCACGAAGCGCTACTGCAACGGTGAACAAAGGATATTCAAAACGGATGAGCACAAATCTTTTTACTCCGCCGATAAGATGCGAATCATCTTCAATGATAATTCGTTTTATAAGATGTTTCGTTTTGATGACGCCGCTTTCAAGATATTCTTCGAGCGAAATGATTTTTTCATGTGTATCGATAATTTCAATCTGCGCGTTTAGTGCAAGTAGCGGCGCGTACAAACTTGACCAAATTGGAAAATCTTTTATTGAACCGCCGATAGTGATTCTATTGCGAAGCGGTGTTGAAGCCGCTTCGGATAAGGCTTTCGCCAGCATCGGAAATCTATCGGTTTTAGTTGAATAGCGAATAACGTCGTCATACGTTGCGGCAGAACCGATACTTGTTTTACTATCTGTGTGGTGAATGTAATTCAAATGTAAGTTGCCCACATCAACTAGTCCTTTAATTGATTTGGGAGATGTTTTCAAAATGCGGGTTCCTCCGCCGTGAAGAATCACTCCTTGTTGTTCAATGAGTTTTACGGCTTCTTCAACTTTGTGAGGAAAAAACCATTCCAGATTTTGGTGCAGCATAATTTTACTTTCAACTTACTTATAAAACATTTTATCATCGTTCACGATGATTTTTTTGTACAGCGATACCCTTTAGGGTTTCGCTGATTATTTCATTTCAAAAAGTTTTTTTGCGATCTCATTTCCTTTACGGATGATCAGCTCTTCATCTTCGCCGACAAGTTTTCCGTTAGCAACAACAACATTACCGTTTACGATCGTGTACTCTGTTTGATGCGAAATACCGGAGAATAACAGCGCCGCCAGCGGATCGGATAAACTTCCGGTGTATTCCAATTTATTAATATTGAAAATGGCGAGGTCGGCGAGATACCCTTCTTTTATCTTCCCCGTTGTTGAATAACCAAGAATCTTTGCTCCTCCTTCAATTGAAAGTTGAAAAGCTTGTTTTGCCGTAAGCGCGTTTGCCCCATATTTTACGCGCTGAAGCAGCATTGCATTCCTTACTTCGCCCAGCATATCGGAAGAATCATTTGAAGCCGAACCATCAACGGCAATTCCAACGTTGATCTTTTGATCAACCATTTCTTTCACGCGGCAAATGCCTGAACCGAGCCGCATATTTGATGAAGGACAATGAGCAATTGATGTTTTTGTTTCCGTTAATATTTTCAACTCGTCATCGTTAAAGAAAATTCCGTGTGCATAAAAAACGTCTTCACCTATAAATTCAACTTCTTCCATCAACGCAAGCGGACGCTTTCCATACAGCGAAACACAATACTCATCTTCATCGCTCGTTTCCGCAAGATGCGTATGCAGCCGGACGCGATATTCACGCGCAAGCCGCGTGGTTTCTCTCATGTTTTCTTTTGTAACGGAAAACGGAGAACACGGAGCAAGCACAATTTTCTTCATTGAATCTTCCGATGCATCGTGGTACTGCTGAATAACGCGCAAACTATCATCTAATATTTCTTTTTCGGTTTGTACAACAGAATCGGGGGGTAAACCGCCGTTCTTTTTACTTAACGACATTGACCCGCGCGTTGGTGAAAAACGCATTCCTAATTTCTCCGCAGCAGAAAATTGAATGCCCATCAGATCGCCGGTGAAGGTATTCGGATACAAATAATGGTGATCGGTTGTAAGTGTGCATCCGGTTTTTAACAGCTCTCCCATTGCGATAAGTGAGGAATAGTAAACCGCCTCCTCATCAATGTTTTTCCAAATCTCGTAAAGATAGATCAGCCAATCGAATAACTTTGCGTTTTGAACCGCCGGCAAATTTCTTGTTAACGTTTGATAGAAATGATGATGTGTGTTTACTAATCCGGGAATGACAACGCAGTGTGAGCAATCTATTATTTGATGATCCGAGAATTCGGAAATATTTTTTCCGATTTTTTTTATCTTATTATTTTCGATAAGAATATCAACGCCGGAATACGTTTTGTTATTATCGAAGGTTTCAATATGAAAACAATTTTTTAGCAGTAGCATAGAATCTTAAAATTTTGTTTGGTAAACATAAACATATCCCGGTAATTATTTTATATCTATCTCCTTATAAAGATTGTGCAAAACTTTTTCCGGTGTAAGCGGAGCCGACATTTCAAATTCGGTTTCAGGTTTAAACGCTTTCATCGCATTTTGTAAAGCGAAGAAGGTTCCGATGCCGTACATTAAAGGCGGCTCGCCAATCGCTTTTGAATTAAAGATACCAAGCGGATTATCCGAGTTCTCCAAAAACCTAATTTCAATTTCTTTCGGCGCTGCATGAATGTCCGGCACTTTATAAGTTGAAAGGGCATCGGTCAGTAGTTTTCCGTTTTCATCATAAATAATTTCTTCCATAGTCATCCAGCCGATGCCTTGCATTATAGCGCCTTCAGCTTGTCCCCGGTCAATAACGTTTGCAAAACTTTTTCCAAAATCATGCACCGCTTTAACCGAATCAACTACATACGTTCCGCGTATACAATCAAGCGTAACTTTGGTAACGGCTGTTCCGAATGAATAGTATGCGAATGCGTTTCCTTTGTTTTTTTCTTTGTCAAAATAAATTCCGGGAACGGCATAATGCGCATGAGCGGAAAGATTCACTCTGTTGAAAAATGCTTTTTGAATCAGTTCTGTCCAGGTTATTTCAATTTTTTGATTGTTGCAAAAAATGTTTTCGTTTCTAAAATCAATTTCATCCGACGGACGATAGTTAAATTCTTTTTTAATGAACACAACTAAACGATCTAACAAATTTTTACAAGCAAGTTCAGCTGCGTTGCCGTTTAAGTCCGCCGCGCTGCTTGCGGCGGTTGGAGAAGTGTTCGCTGCGCGGGTGGTGTTTGTGGTTTCAATTTTAATTTTGTTTTTATTGATTGAAAATATTTTTGCAGCCACCAAACGTATTTTTTCATTAACTCCCTGCCCCATTTCAACCGCGGCAGTGCTGATTCCAACGCTTCCGTCGGAATAAATATGTACCAGCGCGCTTGCTTGATTCATAAACGTATTTGTAAATGAAATACCAAAGCAAATCGGCATACAAGCAAAACCTTTTTTGTAGATTTTATTTTCAGCGTTAAACTTTTCAACTTGGTTTTTAATCTGATTGAAATTGAATTTTTCTTTTGCCTCAAACCAGCAAGCCTGCGCTTTGGAATTTTCGGCTCTCTGTCCGTAATGAAATTCATCACCTTCCTTTAAAAGATTTTTTTCTTGAAGCATGAACGCGTCAACTCCCATTTTATTTGCGGCTTTTTTAATCGCAGCTTCAAAGGTGAACATAGCCTGCGGACCGCCGAATCCGCGAAACGCCGTATTGGGCGGGAGATTTGTTCTGCAGCATAATCCGGTTGCTTTCACATTCGGTACAAAGTAACTATTTGTCGCGTGAAAAAGTGTTCGATCCAAAATCGGTGTCGAGAGATCGGCGGCAGCGCCGGCATTTTGGAAGAAGGTTACTTCATACGCTAAAATTTTTCCATCGTTGGTTAAACCCATTTTGAAATCGGCGGAATAGGGATGCCGTTTACCCGTCATGCGCATATCTTCCTGTCGCGGAAGAATTAACTTCACCGGTTTTTTCATAACAAAAGCAGAGACAGCAGCCATTGCCGCCCAGGCGTTTGCTTGATCTTCCTTACCGCCAAAACCGCCTCCTAACCGCAATACATCAACCTCAACTTGATGCATGGGTAAACCTAAAACTTTGCACGCGGCACGTTGCGTAGCGGTTGGACCTTGCGTTGAAGAAATTATTTTGATTCCATTTCCTTCTGCCGGAAACGCAATCGCGCCTTGCGTTTCAAGATACAAATGTTCTTGCGCGCCCGTTTCAACTGTTCCCGCAACAACAACATCGCATTGTTTAAAAGCAGCCTCAACATTTCCGTTTGAAAAAATTCTCGGCGGAATGATCAACATCCCTTTTGCATACGCTTCACGAGGATTGAGAACCGGCGGCAGCGTTTCAGTTTTAATTTTGATTTTTTTCTTTGCCGCACGGGCAAGTAAAAGTGATTCGGCAAGCACGATTGCAACCGGCTGCCCGCAAAAATGAATTTCATTTTCAGCGAGAAGCGGTTCGTCCTGTATAATTCCGCCGATTTGATTTTGCCCCGGGATATCTTTTGCCAGAATAATTTTTTTTACGCCGGAAAGTTTTTCCGCCTCCGAAATATCAATTGAAAGAATTTTTCCATGAGCAATTGAAGAAGTAAATACCGAAGCAAATAATGTTCCTTCGGGAAGGATAAAATCATCCGCAAAAAGAGACTCACCGCGAACGTGTCTGGTGGTGTCGTAATTTTTCATGCAACCTCCTCGAGCAAAATAATTTCCGGAAACAATTTGATGAAATGCGCAAAGAACAATTGGCGCAGCAATAATCGCTTATACTCTGCTGAGCCGCGTGCATCGCTTATCGGAGCGATTTCAGTCTGAATGATTTCAGCAGCTTCTTTAATCACGTTGGCAGAAATAATTTTACCATGAAGAAATTCTACCGTCTTAAATAAATAGCGCGGATACGGCGCCACACCACCGGCTGAAAGATGCAATTCAGTTATCTTTAGATTTTCTTCCTCCAAATAAATTGAAGAATTCACGCTTGCAATATCTAAAAATGTTCGCTTGCTAACTTTTTCATAATTGAAATGGTAATTGTTTTTCGGAAGTCGGAAACTAATCGAAGCAATCATTTCATTTTCTTTTTTATTTAATTGCTTATAATCGGTGTAAAAATTTTTTAGGAGAATATTTCGTTCGTTATCCTTTTCTTTTAAGTGAAGTTCCGCATCCAACGCCAAAAGGAAGTTTGTCATATCGCCGATTGGCGAAGCGTTAATAATGTTTCCGCCAACTGTTGCACGGTTTCTTATCGGCAGAGAACCAAAATATTGAAAATAATTTTCGAGTTGTGGAAAATATTTTTTTACCACCGGTGAAGATTTTATCTCCGAGACTGTTGTACTCGCATCAATAAAGCAGTTCTCTTTCTCAATCCGGATTGGTTCAACTGAATTATCTCTCTCAAGAAATTGGACATCACTGGTTAACAAATTTTCCCATTGTTGAACAAACAAATCGGTTCCACCGGAAACGAGAATGTTGTTTACAGCCTTATTTCCCAATGGTTTTATCGTCGTCAATCTTTTATGGATGGTGATAAAATAGTCCGGCACTAATTTTAATCTTACAAGTAAATCGAGAGTCGAATGTTCATTGTTTACTTTTACTTCATTCGTAACTTTTTCAACCGAACGCTTTATAGAAGCATATCCGGTACAGCGGCAAATATTTCCGTCGAGCGAATTTATTGCCGCCTCAACCGAGTATGTATCGCTGGAAAGAAAATATCCTGTAAGCGACATTAAAAATCCCGGTGTGCAGAATCCGCATTGCGAAGCTCCTTCATTAACAAAAGCAGATTGCAGTGGATTTAATTCTTTTTGATTAATCCCTTCGATGGTAACAAGATGTTTGCCGTGAAGCGACGCAAGAGGAAGCAAACAAGAATTGATCGAGTTGTATTTTACTTGTCCGTCGTTCACCTCGCCGACAAGCACGGTGCATGCGCCGCAATCGCCTTCTCGGCAGCCTTCCTTCGTTCCGGTTAAGTGCAAATGTGTGCGGAGAAAATCCAACGCTGTTGTTGCCGGATGCAGTTCGGTTATTACTTCTTCATTGTTACAGATAAAATGAATTTTGTTTTTCATTGATCCAAAATCACTAATTGATAATTTTATTTTGCTTTTTCTCGGTAAAAATTCTGCAGGGTATAAAACGCATGCTTCTTTTCACCTTTATCGGAAATCAATCCTTTTCTATTGTACATATCTTGTATGCCGGGGAGCGGTCTTCTTGGTGAACGGAAATCGACGAGAATCCATGGACTCATTCCGCGAAGAAATGGAATCTTTTTTAACATTTCAATTTGATGAACGTAAACATTCGTTTGATATTCTTCCGTCCACCGTGTTTGGCTATCGCCGTGTAAATTATATTTTGCATCTGCGCCGAACTCGCTGATAACAAGCGGTTTATCATATTTGGATTTCCACTGCATCATGAGCGCGTCTTCCGCGTTCCCCCAGTACCAGCCGATGTATTCGTTTACGCCAATAACATCAAGCCATTCGCACAGCGGATCGCTTAAACTGATTGTGTTTTTTTCAGAATGAATTTCCGTCGCCGCAGTTACAAGCCGTGTAGAGTCCATTGCTTTTGCGGTTTGAATTAATGTTCGAATAAAATTCATGCGGGCATCGCTAACCGGCGTTTCATTTGCAACAGACCAAATGATAACCGGTGCGCGGTTTTTATCTCTTGTTATTATTTCTTTTAATTGATTTTCCGCGTTCGCAAGGACGTCTTTATTTTCCCATAATATTGTCCAGTAAACCGGAATTTCAGCCCAGATCAAAATTCCCATTTTTTCCGCTTTGCGAATCGTATGCGTGTTGTGCGGATAGTGGGCGAGACGAACAAAATTACATCCAAGCTGCTTTGCCCAATTTAAAAGAGTGTCGGCGTCAGTTTCCGAAGTTGCTCGTCCTTTACCGAACGGAGCTTCTTCATGCAGCGAAATACCGCGAAGAAAAATTGATTTTCCATTTAGCAATATTTCATTTCCCCTTGTTTCTATTGAACGAAATCCGATATTGTCTTCAAGTGAATCCGTTTGCGAAATGATTTTTACTTGATAGGTTTTCGGATTTTCCGGTGACCATAATTTTAAATCGGCAGAAAATGTAAGTTCTGCAAAACCATTTTCATCCGCTCTTACTTTAATTGATTTTTTTAATTCGGGAATTTCAATTCTCACTTCCGTGCGTTTTTCTTTTCCATCAAGTTGAACCCACCCGGAGATTTCGCTTAAAGAATTTTTCTTAAGTTGAATGAAATAATCTTTGATGAACGTTTCGGGAACATCAACTAAAAAAACATCGCGCGTAATGCCGCCGTAATTCCACCAATCGGTATTTTGTGTAGGAACGCCTTCGAGCTTTCTTTTATTATCAACTTTAACTACAACAAAATTTTCGCCGTCTGCAAGTTGGTTTGTAACTTCAAAATTAAAGGGAGTAAATCCGCCCACGTGTTCACCGACTTTTTTCCCATTTACATAAACGATTGCTTCATAATTTACTGCGCCAAAGTAAAGGAAGGCGCGGCTATTGTTTTTCTTTTTAAATTGAAATGACTTTTCGTACCAGATTGTTCCTTCGTAAAGAAATAATTTCTCTTTTTGCGTATTCCAATCACCGGGAACGGTGAGTTCTTCCGATTTTTCAAAATCGTATTCAATTAATTCTGATTTGTCTTTTTGCTTTTTGTTTTCGAAATAACCATCCGTGCGGGATTGGAAGCGGTAGTTATAATAGCCGGTCTCGTATGGATCAATAATTATCTTCCACTGTCCGTTAAGATTTTGCACTTTGCGGTTCTCAATATTGGCTACAAGATTTATGCTTTGCGCAAAAAGATTTGTGACCAAAAAGAAAAACAGAATAACGATACGAACTTGTTTCATGCTTCTTTCTACTGCTGTTCGGATGACATTTAATGTTTATATTTTGACTATAAAATTATTAAAAAAAAAGTTATAAACGTCTTTCTTTTAGAAACGAAAAAAATCTCTTGGAACAACATTACACTTTTCCGCAAACACAAAAGGAAATCGAACTGCTTTCTCCGGCAAAGGATTTAGCAAGCGGTATTGCTGCAATTACTTGCGGTGCGGATGCGGTTTATATCGGCGCGCCAAAGTTCGGAGCGCGTTCTGCTGCGGGCAACTCTGTGTCGGATATTTCCAAACTTGTCCGCTACGCGCATCAATATTGGGCGAAAGTTTACGTTACGCTGAATACGATTTTGTTCGATGCTGAATTGGAAGAAGTACAAAATTTAATTTATCAACTTTATAACGCCGGGATTGACGCCATTATAATTCAAGATATGGCGATTCTCGAAATGGATTTACCGCCGATTCCTCTTTTCGCTTCAACTCAAACAGATAATTATTCTCTTGATAAAATAAAATTTCTTGAGCAATGTGGATTGCAGAGAATTATTCTTGCTCGCGAATTATCTCTTGGACAAATAGGAGAAATAAAAGCAAACACAACGGTTGATCTGGAGTTTTTTGTGCATGGCGCGTTGTGTGTTTGTTACAGCGGACAATGTTATTTCAGCTTTGCAACTACGGGGCGCAGCGCAAACCGGGGCGAATGTTCACAAGCATGCCGTATGCTTTATACGCTTGAAGACGCCGCCGGCAACATTATAAAAGATGAAGCATATTTACTTTCACTCAAAGATTTGAACCTTTCAACTCACTTGCGCGCACTGATTGATTCCGGTATTACTTCACTTAAAATTGAAGGAAGATTAAAAGATGTTTCGTATGTAAAAAATATCACCGCTTATTACCGGCAAAAATTGGATGAAATTCTTTTAAATGATCCGGCTTACAAAAAAGCATCGAGCGGAAAAATTATTTACTCTTTTATTCCCGATCCCGAAAAAACATTTAACCGCGGTTACAGCAATTATTTTCTTTCGGGTGAAGGAGAAAATATTACTTCATTTGCAACGCCGAAATCAATCGGGAAATTTATTGGCGAAGTGAAAAAAGTTGAAAAAGATTTTTTCGAAATCGCAACGGACGAAAAACTTTTGAACGGAGACGGCATTTGTTTTTTTGATGAACAAAACAATTTGGTTGGAATGAATCTTAATCAAATTGAAGGAGATAAAATTTTTACAAAAGATTTGGCGGGAATATTTCCCGGTACAAAAATCTACCGCAACCACGACCATCAGTTCATAAAAGTATTATCAAAAGACGAAACCATCCGCCGGATAAACTGCATTATTGAAGTGGCGCACGATGGAGAAAAGTTAACCGTCACCGCTACAGATGAAGATCAAAACACTGTGTCAATCAGTGAAGCCGCTGATTTGATCGAAGCGCAAAATCCGGCAAAAGCGTTGTCTCAAATGGAACATCAATTGAAGAAATCGGGCGACACAATCTTTCTTGTTGAGAAAGTTGTGTTGAATTCGGGAAGTCCAATCTTTCGTCCCGTTTCAAAATGGAATGAGCTTCGGCGGAATATTTTACAGCATCTTCTTGAAGAGAGAATAAAAAATTACCCGAAGCAAAATCGCAAACCGGTGAAGAATTCAATTGCCTTTCCGGAAATAAAATTAGACTACACCGGAAATGTAGTTAATGAAAAAGCAAAAGAATTTTATAAGAATCACGGAGTTGAAACCATCGAAGCGGGTTTTGAAAAACTAACTGATTTTAACGGCAAAATTTTGATGACGACAAAATACTGCATCAAAGAAGAACTGCACTTATGCCCACTCAAAAGTGAAAATGCAAAAACAATTGCGATGCAAGAACCTCTCTTCCTTAACGACGGGAAACAAAAGTACCGGCTTCACTTCAACTGCAAGAAATGTGAAATGGAAATTTATTATTAATGCCGGGTAAAACTCTAAAACTCAAATTACAAAATTCAAAAGTCAAAATTCAAAAGTCGATGAAACTTAACTGCAGATTGTTTTTTGTTATTTGTTTTTTGTTTTTGGATTTTCTTCTTTCTTGAAATGAAGAGAAGCGGAATTAATACAGTAGCGTAAATTGGTTGGCTGCGGACCATCGTTAAAAACATGTCCCAAATGCGAGCCGCATTTTTTACAAATCACTTCAAACCGAATCATCCCGAAGCTGTAATCTTTTTTCAACTCAATTGCATCACTTGAAGAGACATCATAAAAACTGGGCCATCCGCAGCCGGAATCAAATTTCGTTTCCGAGCTGAATAACTGCGCTCCGCAAGCTGCACATTTGTATGTTCCGTTCTCGTGATTATCCCAGTAAAGTCCGGTGAAAGGGCGTTCCGTTCCCCGCTCGCGAAGCACACGATATTCTTCCGGCGTCAGCCGTTGTTTCCATTCTTCTTCGGTTAAGTTCATCGTTTCCATTGTTGAGTCTTCCTTTTGCGTTAATGAATCGGCAGCGGTTTGCGCTCCATTCTTTCCGGTCGTTTTACCTTTCAGCGGAAATGCAAAATAGAGAACCATTAAAAAAGCTGCCGCTAAAACTGCCGGTAGAATCATTCTGTTTTTCATTTTATTCTCGGATGAATTTTGTACTATCTGGTATTCTTGTTTTTAATGTAACAACGGCTGAATGAAAAAGGTTTCTCAACACTGGCGTCATTATTAATTCGATAATTTCTTTTTATTACCGTAATAAAAAGAAGAATGATTATTTTTGTTCACCTTAAAAGATTTCCTTTAAAATGATGTTCTGAAACAGGCATAAAACTTGCCTCGTTTTTCGGCGTGAAGAATCACAAAATCCATGCATTGCTTCACCGGTTCAGAAATCATTCATTAAACAGACGAGTATTTTATGAAGATCAACAAATCAATTCTCTTTCTCATTTCTTTTTTCTTTTTATTCGTTCAAAAATCTACTTTCTGTCAAAGCGTAAAAACTATTGAGCAGCGGATAGATTCCGTTCTTTCGCTTATGACGCAGGAAGAAAAAATCGGACAGCTTGTGCAATTTACCGGAGATTGGGATACCGGCACTCACTCAACCGAACCAAGATCAGGGAAACGGGAGTTGGTTGCCGAAGGGAAGATTGGTTCTTTCCTCAATATTTTCGGGGCTGAAATGACGAGAGGATTGCAAAAAATTGCCGTTGAAAAATCGCGTTTGAAAATTCCCCTTATTTTCGGGTTGGATGTTATTCACGGATTTCGATCAACTTTTCCGGTACCCATTGCAGAAGCAAGCAGTTGGAATCCGGCTTTAATTGAAAAGTCGGCGCGCATGCAGGCTATCGAAGCATCTTCTGCGGGAATTCATTGGACGTTCAATCCTATGGTTGATATAGCCCGCGATCCGCGCTGGGGAAGAATTGTTGAAGGAAGCGGTGAAGATCCGTTCCTCGGTTCTGCAATGGCGGTTGCGCGTGTAAAAGGATATCAAGGTGATGATCTATCGGCAAACAACACCATAGCTGCGTGTCTAAAACACTTTGCCGGTTACGGCGGCGCAGAAGGCGGACGTGATTATAATACGGTTGATTTTTCCGAAAGAACTTTTAGAGAAGTTTATTTAAGACCGTTTCAAGCGGCTGTTAAAGCGGGTGCGGCAACGCTTATGGCTTCGTTTAATGAAATCGGCGGTGTCCCCTCTTCTGCAAATCATCATCTCTTAACAGAAATTTTACGCGATGAATGGAAGTTCGACGGATTTGTGGTGAGCGATTGGAATTCTGTCGGCGAGCTGATCCCTCACGGTGTTGCCAAAGATTTAAAACAAGCTGCCGGGCTTGCACTTAACGCCGGGCTTGATATGGATATGGAAGCCAGCGCTTATACAAAACATTTAAGTGAATTAATAGCCGAAGGAAAAGTTTCAAAAAAAACTTTGGATGAAAGCGTTAGGAGAATTCTTCGAATCAAATTCCGTCTCGGCTTGTTCGATGATCCATTTAAATATTGCGACGCCGAACGAGAAAAAAATACTATTGCTAACAAAGAGATGAGAAACGCTTCTCTTGCTGTTGCAAAAGAATCAATGGTGCTGTTAAAAAATGAAAATGAAACGCTTCCTTTAGATAAAAAAATAAAAAAGATTGCCGTGCTCGGTCCCCTGGCAAATTCAACGGAAGACCCGCTTGGTCCATGGAATCAACAAGGCGATCCGAAAGAAGTTATTTCTGTTTTACAAGGAATTAAAAATAAGATCGGCAGCAGCGCAGAAATTCTTTTTGATGAAGGATGCACGGTTAAAGGCAGCGATAAAAACGGATTTGAAAAAGCCGTTTCAGCCGCTAAACAAGCCGATGCGGTGGTGCTGGTTGTGGGAGAAAGTCTCGATATGAGCGGCGAAGCTCGTTCCCGCGCAACGCTTGATCTTCCCGGAGTTCAGGAAGAATTTGTTAGCGAAATTCTTAAAACCGGAAAGCCGGTTGTTGCTGTTTTAATGAACGGCAGACCGCTAACCGTCAACTCCCTGAACGAACATGCGGCGGCAATTTTGGAAACATGGTATTTGGGAATCGAAACCGGCGACGCGATTGCAGATGCGCTGTTTGGTGATGTTAATCCCGGCGGAAAACTTCCCGTAACGTTCCCAAAATATGTTGGACAGGTGCCTATCTACTACAATCATAAAAACAGCGGAAGACCTTATAACCCGCAAGATAATTATACCTCCTACTATTGGGATTTCGTCAATACTCCTCTTTATCCTTTTGGATTTGGATTGAGCTATACAAAGTTTGCGTATGAGAATTTAAAATTGTCGGCAAAGAAAATCACCAAAGCTGAACCGTTAAAAATTTCCGTAGATGTAAAAAATACCGGGAAGTTTGATGGAGATGAAGTGGTACAGCTTTATCTGCGTGATCTGGTCGGCTCTGTAACGCGTCCGGTTAAAGAATTGAAAGGCTTTCAAAAAATCCATTTGAAAAAAGGTGAAGCTCGTACGGTAGAGTTTACGCTTACAGATGAAGATTTCAAATTTTATAATCTTGATATGAATTTTACTTCCGAACCGGGAATGTTTAAAATTTTCGTTGGAACAAATTCCGTCGATTGCCTGGAAGATGGATTTGAGTTAACTGATTAACACAAAATGCAAGAGAATCGTATGAAAAATTTTTTAGTTATCCTCCTCGTGTTCACCTATTTCGGATGCGCAAATGATCCCAAAACGGAGGAGTACAAAAATCCAACTACCATTTCCGGAGTCGTCAAAAACAATTCGGGAGAAGTAGTCGTTAATGCAAAAGTTTCGCTTGTAACCGCTCCAACCTACGACGGAGCTTTTACGAATGACAAAGGAGAATTTCTTCTCCGCAGTTTTCCCGCCGGTAAACATACGCTTAAAGTTGAACGTCTTGGCTACGAAACCTTTCAAGCTGAAGTTCCTTCTGCAACAAGCGGAACTTCAGTAGTAAATGCGGTGCTAACGGTAAAAAATTATACTGCCCCTAATCAGAAGCCGTTGAGCAAAGGTCCGGTTCGTATCAACAATAAAAAGTTGGAAGTTGATTTCGACGGAGATGGAATTTATTCTCCTTATTATGTTAAAGGTGCGGCATATTCCATCACACCGATTGGAGACAAACCAATAACGGCGGCATTGCAGGATATGTCAATTCAATATTTAAAATATATGAACGCAAATACGGTTCGCACGTATGGTGTGCCGGACAAAACCATGCTCTCGAAAATGGGAGAACAAAACATTCACGTTATTGCCGGCTTTTGGGTGGAAACTTCATACGATCTTTCGCAGCCCGCAATCCGCCAAAAAGTTAAAGATGCTTTTGCAAAAACCGTGGTTGATCTGAAAGATAATCCCGCCGTACTAATGTGGAATCTCGGCAACGAACAAAATTATGTGAACGGAAACAACGCCTCGTGGTATTCGCTGTGCCAGGAGCTTGCCGTAATCGCTTATCAAATTGAAGGAGAAAAATATCACCCGGTGTGCATCAACAATGGAAATATTTATAACATCGGAACCGCGTCTCTTAAAGCCGATGACGCTTCTCTCACGTACATTGATCTTTGGGCAACGAACATTTATGAGCTTAATTTGACGCCTAAGTTTGATACCTATCGTGCAAAAACAATCAAACCTCTTGTTATAACCGAATTTGGAATTGATGCGCTTGATAACAGAACGAAACAAGAATATGAAACTACCCAGGCGCTGGTTGATAGTATGAACTGGCAGCAAATAATAAATGCCTCCGATGTGGTGCTTGGCGGTACCGTTTTTGAATATACTGATGAATGGTGGAAAGCCGGAGACCCTGCCAATCATGATTACGGCGGGTATAACACCGGCGCTCATCCGGATGGTTATTCAAACGAAGAATGGTGGGGATTGATTGCGGTAACGCCCGATACAAACAATGACGGTTTTGATGAGTGGCGGCCAAGACAAGTTTATTTTATGTTTAAAAGAAATTGGTTATGATTTACGGTTATAAATATTTTACTATCTCACCTTACGCAATTGTAGGGCGATTCTCAGAATCGCCCATGCATTTTGTTTTCAAATATCCTTTTTTCGAGCGAAACAGTCCGCCGCCGGCG
>Ga0172370_10003377_pt1 | contig 22123 bp, 20 predicted proteins | sample LakKiv5m_FD_114538 | JGI IMG/M metagenome (GOLD analysis project Ga0172370, IMG submission 114538) | Freshwater microbial communities from Kabuno Bay, South-Kivu, Congo - kab_022012_11.5m | ecosystem: Environmental > Aquatic > Freshwater > Lake | place: Democratic Republic of the Congo...
ACATTTCTCATAATTTATTACACTATGTTTTGAATATTAATTTTTTTCTTTATAATTACAAAAATATATACTTATATATCTCTTCTAATTTATTAAAAATTGCATTTGGGTATTGAATTCAGGGACGGTAATATAGTTATATTATATTATTTTTTAAAAAAAAGTCAAAAAATTATTCAAGAAAAATCCCTAGTTTCTCTCATAAAATCTTAAGTTCTTGGGAGGTTAAATGTCTATATTCTCCTATTTCAAGATCACCTAATTCTATATTTTCTATACGAATTCTTTTCAATTTCTTCACTTTATTTCCAACAGATTCTACCATTCTCCTGATTTGTCTATTTCTTCCTTCTTTGAGTATAATTGAAAATTTTCAAGAACTTATTCTTTGTATATTTGTTTTTCTTGTCATTCTTCCCAAAATAAAAACTCCACCTGCCATTATTTTTAAGTCATCATCGGTAATCGGTCAAAAAGTTTCAACGACATATTCTTTTTCGTGTTCATATCTTGGATGCATCAAATAATTTGCAAGTCTTCCATCATTAGTCAGTAAAATAAGTCCTGTCGTCTCTTTATCAAGTCTTCCTATTGGAAAAACTCGCTCAGGAATATCAATAATATCTATGATATTTTTTTCTTCATATTGAGCACAAGTCGTCACAATTCCTCGTGGCTTATTTATCATATAATACACAAGTTTTTCTTGTTTTTTTATTTCTTGCTCATTCATCTCAACAACATCCTTTTCTGGATCAATTGATTGTCCAATTTTTGCTATTTCTCCATTGATCTTTACAAGTCCTTTTTCTATAAGTTCTTCTCATTTTCTCCTTGAACAAATTCCTGATTCGCTCAAATATTTTTGGATTCTCATCATATCTATTTTATGAAAAAATAATTCTTACCTCACTTTCTAGTTCTATTTGAAATTTTTCAGAAACCTTTTTTTTAGCTAATTCTATAAGTGCAATAAGATCTCGCCAAGTACAATTTTCGCCTGCCATCAAAAAATTTGCATGTTTTTCGCTAAAATAAGCTCATTTAAGATGGGATCATTTCAATCAAACTTCTTCTAATAATCTTCCAGCTGAAAATTCTTTGCTCGGATTTTTAAAAAAACTTCCTCCACTATTTCCTTTTGGTTGAATGGTCTCTCGAAAAGAAATATTATCAACCTCGCTGCTATATTTTTCTTTTTTTTCAGCAAGATCAAAAACTAATTTTATGATAAAATATTGTTCTGTTTTTTTTACTATTGAAGTTCTATATTCAAAAATCATTTTTTCTTTTGAAAGTGTTTCTCTTTTTTTGGTTATTTTATTGTACACTTCGGCTTCTAAAAAATTATTTTCTGCCTCCAGTCCAAAACATCAAGCATTTCAAAAAACTGCTCCACCAATACTTCCAGGAAGTCCTATAAATCGATGCCAAAGTTTTTGTTTATACTCTTTCTCAAGCTCTTTTGCTATATCCCAAGTTGCTTCTCCGGAATAACTTATGAGTATTTTACTGCTTTCATCATAAAACCATCAAGAAAGATTGTTTTTTATAATAATTCCATCAAAAGTATCAAAAGCAAAAAGCAAATTTGTTCCTCCTCCAATAATAAGGGTTTTGCAATTTTCTTTTTCTGCAAAGTCAAAAACTTCCGCAAGCAAATCTACATCATTTTCTTTATTTATTTCAAAATAATATTTTGCCTTTGCTGGAGTTTTGAAGTTTGATAAGTGAGTTATATCAATATTTTCTTGTAAAATTTCTTTTCTTTCTTCCATAGCATTATTTTTTTAAATATTTTTTTATCGCTTTTCCTGTATAACTTTTTTCACAATCCACTATTTCTTTTATAGAACCATTTGCAATAAGTTCACCTCAGGCATTTCCTCATTCTGGACCAATGTCTATAATATAATCAGCATTGATGATAACATTCATATTATGTTCAATGACGACAACTGTATTTCCTTTGTCGACAAGTCAATGAAGAAGAAGTAGTAATTTTTCTACATCTTGAAAATGAAGCCCTGTTGTTGGTTCATCAAGAATATAGATAGTTTTTGTTGTTGATCTTTTTGCAAGTTCTGTTGCAAGCTTGATTCTTTGAGCTTCTCATCAAGACAAAGTTGTCGAAGATTGTCCAAGTTTGATATATCAAAGCCCAATACTTTCTAATACTTTTAAAACTCTCAAAATTTTTGGATGACTTGCAAAAAATTCAATTGCTTCTTCTATCGTCATATCAAGAACATCGGCTATATTTTTTCCTTTGTATTTTATTTCGAGTGTTTCATAATTAAATCTTTTTCCGTGACATTCTTCACATTCGACATAAATCGGTGGAAGAAAGTGCATTTCTATCTTTTTTAGGCCATCCCCTTCACAAATATTACACCTTCCTTCTTTTGTATTAAAACTAAATCTTCCTGGTCCATAACCTCTCACTTGAGCATCGTAGGTTGCTGAAAAAACTTCTCTTATATAAGTAAGAACTCCTGTATAAGTTGACGGATTACTTCTTGGGGTTTTTCCTATTGGTGATTGATCTATAACAAGAGCCTTATCAAGATATTCAATGCCTTTTATTTCTTTAAATGCTCCATAAGGATGATTTGCTCCATTAAGTTTATTTTGGAGATAATTTGCAAGAGTGTCATTGACAAGACTTGATTTTCACCCTCCAGAAACTCAGGTCACTACACTAAAAACAGAAAGTGGAATTTTTACATTTATATTTTTCAGATTATGATGAGAGGCTCAGAATATCTCTAAAAACTGTTTTATTTTTCTTATTTCTCTCTTTATATTTATTCCTATTTCCCCTGAAAGATATTTTCAAGTGAGGGTATTTTTATCTTTTATGATTTTATCAAAAGTTCCTTCAAAAATAATATTTCATCCGTGAATTCCGGCTCACGGTCCTATATCTATAATATAATCACTTTCTCTCATAATATCTTCATCATGTTCAACAATTATCAGAGTATTTCCTATATCTCTCAATTTCTTCAAATTTCTTATAAGCATATCATTATCTCTTGGATGAAGTCAAATTGATGGTTCATCAAGAACATATATAATTCATTCTAATTTTGTTCAAAGTTGTGTTGCAAGTCTAATTCTCTGAGATTCTCATCAAGACAAAGTATTTGATTTTCTTGCCATCGTAATATAATCCAGTCCAACTCATTCTAAAAACTCCAGTCTCTCCGTTATGTTTTTAAGTATATTTTTTGATATCTTATCTTTTGCTCATTTAAGTTTGAGGTTTTTAAAAAAATCAAGAGCTTCTTTTACGGTTTTATTGCTTGCATCTCAAATATCAATTCCGTTTATAAAAACCGTCAAACTTTCTCTTTTTAGCCTCTTTCAAGAACAAACAGGACAGTCAACTTCTGTGACAAAGTCCATCAGTTTATTTTCTTCAAAAGTTGCTGATTCAAAAAATCTTCTATTAAGAGTATTTAAAACTCACTCAAATTTCGAATTATATGTATTTGTCACTCCATAATCATTGATAAATTTTACCTTATACTGAGTTTCTCAAGTCCCATAAAGCACCATTTCTCTTTCCTTTTTTGTAAGTTCTTTGTATGGAACTCTTGTCCTCAAAGGATATTTTTCTCCCACCGCTTTTATAAGAGCATGAAAATAAGTTCAAAATCACGGCACGATTACCGCTCACTCCTCAAGAGAAAGATTAAAATTGATAATATTTTCTTCCAAAAAAACTGTTTTTACTCCGAGTCAATGACAATCTGGACAAGCTCAGTTATGGCTATTAAAAGAAAAAGACGATATATCAAGCTTTTCTGGAACATAAGAACAATTTGGACAAACGAAAACATTTGAATATTTATTTGTCTTTGTTTCTTTTTCTGAAAGAAAAAAATCGATGTTTAAAAATCCTCAAGAAATCTTGAAAACAAGCTCAAGACTATCCTTTAGTCTTTTCATATCAGATTCATTTTTTTCATAATCGACAACAATAAGTCTGTCCACAATTATGTCTATATCGTAAGCAACTTTTTCTTTTAGCTTTATATCATCATTTATTGTATAAACTTCTCCATTTACAGAAAATCTTATAAATCACAAATCAAGAATTTCCTTTTTTACTTTTTCAAAAGAAATATCTTTTTTTTCCTTATACAGCGGTGATTTTACAATAAATTTTGTTCCTACTGAATAAGTAGTTATATCTGTTATTATTTTTCCAAGTGAATCTTTTTTTATAAGAGTTCCGCATTGTAGGCATCTTCTATCTCAGATATTGAGAAAAAGAAGTTTATAATAATCATATATTTCCGTAATTGTTCCTGCGGTACTTCTCGGATTCCTGTTCGTTGTTTTTTGGTCTATACTAATCGTTGGAGAAAGCCCGACAATTTCATCGATTTCTGCTTCTTCTTTCATTCCACCAATAAACATCCTCGCATAGCTAGAAAGGCTTTCTAAATACTTTTGTTGTCCAATAGAATAAATGGTATTAAAGGCAAGGCTAGATTTTCCACTTCCAGAAAGTCCAGTAATAACAACCATCTTATTTTTTGGAATTTTTATATTTATATTTTTAAGATTATGGGTTCTGGCTCAGTAAACTTCGAGAAATTCTGACATAAAAAAAATTAGTGATAAAACTAATTTTTCATTTTAAGAGAAAATAAAATATATGCAAGAAGGAATTCTGATTTAATTTTTGAGAGTTTATTTATTTTTTTTATTTACTACTTTTATATTTCCCATAAGTCATAAATTTATTTGTTTTAGTAAATGGTAAAAAAAATTTTTGAATTCTTCTTTTTGTCATGCTTGAAGTATTCTCTGATTAAAATTTTCTGTAATTTCCTCAAATTTCCCTTTTTTTTGTGAATTAGGCTTATAAACCTTGTTTATTTTCATTTTTTCAACGGAATATTCTGTAGTAGTATCATCTCATACATTAGAAGACTTTGTTATATCTCAATTTTTAGTAAATATTTCTCTAAAAGAAATTTCAAATATGTAGAATCCTTCATCTTTTGTTATCTCATTTTTTGATTTTATAAGAAATCTTCATTCACTCTTATTATCACTTCTTTCAATAATATTTCAATGTGAAGGCACAAAATAAAATGAAAAGTTTTTTTCTCCTATACCACACTAATGCCTTTTTTTTAAATACATCTAAAAATAATTGTATTTCATTTTGAATTTCTCAAATATTCAATATAGATTGTTGTAATAATTGCTCCATACAATAATTTTTATAAATATTGTCTCCATTGTACCACATAAAAACCTTTTTGCAAATTAATCACTTGCTATTATGAGTGCAATGATTTTTTTGACTCAAGCTTTCTTTAAAGCTTTTGCCATTTCTGCTATTGTTGCTCAAGTAGACACAACATCATCTACGATTATTATATTTTTTCATTGTATTTTTTGATTTGCATTTTTTGTAAGAGAAAAAGATGAGACAATATTTTTTTCTCTTTGTTCTTTTGTAAGATGCGATTGTTGTCTTGTGTATTTTATTTTTTTTATGAGAGAAAAGTCATAAGGGATCTGTAATTTTTCTGCTATATGTTTGGCAAGAACTTCTGAATGATTATATCCTCTTTTCCATTTTTTGAGAAAATACATTGAAGGAGCAATGATTATATATTCTTCTTTGGGAAATAAACTGTCAAAGTAAAGAATATGTGAAGAAAGATATTCGCCCATATCTTCTAAAATATCTTTTTTATGATTATATTTTGAATCCTTTATAAGTTTTGCAATATAATTATCTTTGTAATGTGCTAAAATAATTATTTTTTCAAAATATTCTAAAATTGTTCCTTTTTTACAATTATAATGAAGGAGGAAGTTTTTTGATGGTTTCTTGCAAATATAACATATCTCTGAATGAAGTTGTCTTTTTTGTAGACATTCTGGACACAAAAAATGTCATTCTTTTTTACAAGAATAACATTTTTTAGGAGCAATAATGTCTTTTATAATTTTTAAAATATTCATAATTTTATAAATTAACTCTCCAACTCTAAAATAACTTTACTCAAGCTATCCACTCAAAATCATGTTGCTGATTGTGGAAATAATCCATATTCTTCATATCTATTTTGAACAATTCCTGCTATATCTATATGCACAAATTTTTCCTTTTTTGTAAGAAAGTGTGAAATAAATGCACCCCCCATACTTGGTCATGCATAAATTCATTTTGTCCGATTTGTTAAATCTGCTTGTTTTGATTTTACTTTTTCAAAAAAATAATTATCAAAAGGAAGCTCTACATATTTTTCAAAATTATCTTTTGAATACTCTAAAATCTTATCAATAATTTTTCTATTATCCCCCATAATTCCCGCATAACGAAATCATAGAGTAAAAAGGCAGGCTCAAGTAAGGGTTGCAATAGAAATAACTGTCTGTAAATCATAATTTTTTGATATATACCCTACAGCATCTCCAAGAACAAGTCTTCATTCACAATCTGTATTTCAAATAAAAACAGTCTTTTCTATATAAGAAGTTAATATGTCTGTAGGTCTATAACTTTCTCAAGAAACTGAATTTTCAGCAAGAGGAATTCAAGCAACAAGATTTACTTTTAAATCCTTTTTATCAAGCTCTTTCATAATTCATAATACCGTCGCAGCTCATGCCATATCATCTTTCATAGGATACATCCATTCTTCTGTCTTTATATCAAGTCATCCCGTATCAAAGGTTATTCCTTTTCCAACAAGTCAAATTGTAGGAAATTTTTTGTCTATAACTCTTTCTAAAACAACAAGGTATGGCTTATTTATACTTCCTTTTCCAACTCAATGTAAAAGTCCTAATCCTTGTTTTTCTATTTCTTTTGGTCAGAGAATTTTTATCTTTGTATTTTTAAATTTTGCATTTTTTACTATATTTACAAAATCTTCTGGAGTCATATCAGATGCTGGTGTTTCTACTAAATCTCTTGTATAAATTATATTTTCTACCGTTTTAAGTCTTTCTTGCATTTTCTTCTTTTGTTTTTCTGTTTCTACAAGCATAAAAATTGTGTCTTCTTTTTTTTCTGTGAGATATTTTTGAAATTTATATCTCCCTAAAATGCTTATATCAAGAAGATTCTTCATATTTTTTTCATCATTTGGCAGAATAAGAAAAGTATTATCAAGTCTTGAAATATTTTCTCATAAAAATTCGATTAAGGTCTTTTCTTGTTTTTCAGCATAGTAGAAAAAATAAAGATTTTCAAATTTTGAATTTCCTAAAAAGAAGGTCAAAAATATATTTTTTTTCTCTTTTATTGCTTTTTTTATTTTGTCTAAAATCGGTTTTTCTAGCTTTAAAAAATCTAGTTTTTTAAGACAATTAAGGGATTCTGCTAAAAAAAATATATTTGTCTCTTTTATTTTTTTCGTGTCTAAAATGATATCTAGCATATTTCTACTTTAAAGAATTAATTTTATAATAAGTCATAAAAATTGAAAAAGAAAGTAGGAGGAGAATAACTCAAAAAGTGAATATATCAAATCCATTTAACACAAAGAAATAGACAACTCAAAATAAGATGATTAAATATGAAAAAATGTAAATAATTATGTAATCATAGATGTTTTTTAAGCTTATAAAAAAACTAAGAACAATGCTCAAAAATTCTAAAATAAAGGTAAATACAAGAAAATAAATATATTTCTGTGATCCGAAAAAAAGGAAATGAAAATAAAAAGAAAATATTGCAACGAGGAGAGAAATATATCAAAAAAAGAAAGAAATATAATTTTGAAATCTTTTATGTATGTAAAAATTAAAAAGTCATAAAACAAACAAAATGAAAAAAATATAAGCATTAAATCGCCATGTTTGAAGAAAAAGAAAGGAGCTTATTATTGATGTATAATTTAAAATAAGAGAAATATATCGAAGAGATATAGTGTTTTTCTGAAAAATATTTATTTCTGGAAAAATGTAAAAAAACAAAAAAGAAAGAAAAAAAGAGGTGATACTAAAAACAAAACTTAGAGAAGAAAAGAAAAGAGAAAAAATAAAAACCAGAAAGAAGAAAAGAAAAATACTGAAATATGAAACAAAAAATGAATGTATTTTTTCACTCTTAAAGAGGTATATATCAAAAGAAATGCTTATAAGAAACAAAGCAAGAAGAAAAAAGGAGTTTATGAAATCTATAGTAAGAAAACCCATGTTTCCTCAAAAAAAATGGAAGTTATAGAGCCCAATATATACTGTTGAAAAAAGAACAGTATTTACTTTTATAAAATCCCTAATTATAAATAATTTTTTGTTTGTGAATAAAAAAAGAACAAAAACAATACAATTGATAATAAAAATGAAATAAGAAAAACTTATATCATAGTTTCTAAAAATTATAAAAGTAGAGATATAAAAGAAAAGAAATCAAAAATAATAAAGGTATTTTTTGAAGAAATTTTTCAGAAGTATCGCTACAATATCAAAAGAAAAATTTTCTCATAAATCTGATACGGATTCTTTCTTTTTTTTAAAATCAGAAAAAGAAAAGAAAAAAAACACTCAAAGGAAAATAAAAATAAAGGTTTCTATAAAGAGATTTCCGCTTAGTGATTCAAAATTATATGAAAATCCTCCAGGGTTGAAAAAAAAATCTTTTCCAACAGAAAGTGTGTAGAAAAAATTAAAAATAATAGCAAAGAAAAAGGAAACAAGAAGGAGTAAGTAATTCATTATAAATGAATTAGAAGTTAATAACTCCTACTATAAATATAAAACCGAAAATTACAAAATTAAAAATGAAAGAAAAAAATCCTTTTGAGAATTGTATAAAAATAAGCGAAAGAACAATAAGTAACATATAAAAAACTCCATCATAATTTACAATAACCTTATCAAGAAGAGAATAATAAATAAGATTAAAGTAAGAAATAAAAAAAATGGTATATAAAACTATTATAAAAAAAATAAAGGGCTTTAATTTATATATGTAAGAAAAAATAATATTTATGATTTTTGTATATCATTTTTTTATAAAGGTGTATGAATAAACTTTTCCTAATTTTTTTGCCTCTAGGAGTGATATATTTTGTTTTATTACTTTCTTTTTTAGTAATAAATGTGTCTTTTTTTCCTTTTGTTCCTTAGATGGAAACCTAAGATTCAAAAAAAGTTTTTCCAACTCTTTATCATTTTTTTCTTTTTTTATCTTATATTTTTTTATTAAAATAATTGTTTTTAAATAAGAATAGGAACTTTTATCTATTTTTTCTTTATTTGATTTAAAAAAATTTTTTACCCCCGAAAATCTATGAATAAAATTATTAAAAAAACTAATATAAAATTCTAATAAAATCTTTAAATCTTTATCTTTTTCCAAAAATTGCCTATCTGATCAAATTTTTTTTAATAATTTATTTGTTTCATTAAGAAGTTCTTTTGATTTTTCGTTTTTTTGTTTTTCAAGAACTTTTAACTCAATATTTCCTATTTTTAGAAGAGCTATTTCTCAAATTTGCTTTAGTTTTGCTGCATTTGTTGTCTTTTTTATATTTGTAATATTATTATAAATATCTTGAAATTTTACTTTTTGTTCACTATCAAGATTATAAATATTTGTATCATTTATAATATTTTGAAGCTTTATCAAAACAAAATCTATAAGCTTATATGTTTCTTCTAATTCTTTTTTTAGATGAAATTCTTGGTTTAAAATTGGCTCTTGTTCATTTTTATTTACATTTTCCTCCTTTTTTTGTGATTTTATTCATTTTAAAATAAAATATTGCTCTTTTAATGAATTTATAATTTTCAGTTTTTCCCTTTCCTCAATATTTTTATCTTCTTCAGAATATAAAAGTATAACATCATATAAAAGCTCATCTCTTAGTTTAAGATAAATTTTAAATATATCTTTTCAAAAAATTTCTCCATTTTTTATTTCTTTTCATTCAAAACTTTTCACTTGAAAAATAAATTTTTGTCCTTTTAGGCTAGTATCATCAAACTCTTCAGTCGTTAAAATAGAGTATCATTCTTTATGAACTCTTTCTTTTGCTTCTTCTTCAGATAAAGCAGAAACAATTATCGTATATTTTTTTTGCCCTTTTGAGACAGAAACCTTATATTTTTTCATATAAAATTATTTTATATAGCTTTTTAATTTTTCTAAAATTTGTGGATTAAAATTTGTTTTTTGACTACAGGCAAGGTATAAAGAATTAGTAATTTTATTAAAAAAATCACCGGAATTATTTCATACCATAGATGTTAATCTATCATAAAAAACTTCACTTCTTGTAATTAATTCATGTGATGATTTTAATAAATCTCATAAAGCACCCTCTACTTTTAATCCATTAACTTTTTGATAATCTAAATTTCCCATAAATTATATATTATTAAATAAAAACGAAAAACTGTTTATTTCCTTCTTTTTCTCTTCACTTTCTTTTTTTGTCATATTATCAATCATAGCAAAACTTGTTTTTTGTATATCTTCTATTTCTTTTATTTCTATCTTTTGAACAAAATAAGATATATCTTGATACAATTTATCTATATTTTGTTCGTCTAAAATATCAAGTGATTGGATATAAAGTTCTTTTATATCATCTCCTACTTGAAGAGCAAAAATCATAGTTCTTAAGATTTTTATCTTAGAATTTTTTGAATTCTGTTTTTTTAAAAAATCGAAAAGCATATAGTTTTTTATAAAAAAATAATTTTCACTTATTATTTTACTATATTATTTTAAATATTACAAATATGTTATTGTTAATAATATTTAATGTTAATTAAAAGTTTGTTTATTTAATGCTAAGATAAAATATACATTGTCTTTAAAAATGTTTAAAGATAATAAAACAGCCTTATTTAAAGAGAAAAAAAGTTTTTTACATTTTTTTGTAAAAATAAAAAATTTTTATATTGACTTGTTTTTTATCCATTAAAACATATAGTAAATTTTGTTTAAAAAATTTTAGAACTTTTAATTTTATTTATGGAAGAAAAGAAAAATAGTGGAAAAATTTGGTATGTTTTTATAATCTTTTTAACAAGTTTCTTTTTATGATATTTTTTATCATTTTTACCTTTAAATAGAGGAGAAATAAATATAAATAAAGAGAATCCTTGAAAAACTTTTAACAATTCTGTTTCTTCTGATTTAGATATATCGTATTTTTGGGAAGTGTATAATTTTATCAAAGAAAATTATTATTCTTTTGATTGAATAAAAAAAGAGGTATTGGTAAATGGCATGATAAAAGGAATGGTTGAATCACTTGGCGATAAACATAGTGAATTTATGACAAAAAAAGAAAAACAACAATTTGAAGAAGTTCTTTCTTGAGATTTTGAATGAATTGGAGCGGTTGTTGAAAAAAATGAGCTTGGGGTAATTGTTGATAGAGTCCTTTCTTGATCTCCTGCAAAGGAATCTGGAATTCTTTCTTGAGACATTATTGTAAAAGCAGATGGAAAAGAATTAAAAGAATTGGATTTATATGATGCTATTGGGTTTATAAAGTGAGTTGCTGGTAGTAAGGTAAAATTGACAATAATAAGACAATGAGAAAATGATTTTATAGAAAAAGAGGTAATAAGAGATAAAATAAAAATACCATCAGTTGATTCCCAATATTTAGAAAAAGAAAAGATGGGATATATTATTATAAATATATTTTGAGATAATACTTATACAGATTTTAAAAAAGCATTAGAAGAATTGGAAGCGAAAAACATTGAATGATTAGTAATAGATTTGAGAGATAATGGTGGTGGATATTTACAAAGTGCTGTAGAGATACTTTCTCTTTTTATAAAAGACAAAGAATTGCTGGTAACAACAAAATATAGAGATTCATTTTTAAATAAAAATTATTATAGTATCAATGATGGAAAAATATTTGATAAAAAAATAGTTGTTTTAGTAAATGGAAATTCAGCATCTGCTTCAGAAATTACAGCTTGAGCATTAAAAGATTATGGAAAAGCAATAATTGTAGGAGAAAAAACCTATTGAAAATGATCAGTGCAAGAACCTTTTGATATTTCAAATGGAGGACTTTTAAAAATTACTATAGCAAAATGGTATACTCCTAAGTGAATAAGTATAGAAGAAAGCTGAATAACTCCAGATATTGAGATAAAATTTCAAAAAGAAGATTATGAAAAAAGGCATGATAGACAACTAGAAGAAGCAAAAAAGATTTTAAAATCTTTTGAAGAAAAGAAATTATTTCAAATCACTATAGATGAATACAAAAAAGAAAATGCAAGTAAATAATATATTTTTTAATGATGAAAAAGGCTTTCAAAAAAAAATCACTCTTTTTAAAAAATGAAGAAAAGAAGATATTTTTGTTATTTCTGATTTTGATAGAACTATTACCAAAAACTTTTTTGGTGAAGAAGAAGTCCCTTCAATTATGTCAATTTTGAGAAAAAGTGAATTTTTATGAGAAGAATATAATAAAAAGGCTTTTACTCTTTTTGATACTTATCATCCTATCGAAAAAGATATTAATTTCCCAATTGAGGAAAAAAGAAAAAAAATGTGAGAATGGCGGGGAAATCATTTCAAAATTTTGCAAGAACATGGCTTACAAAGAAGTATGATTAAAGAAATCGTAAAAGATAAAAGGCTTCAAGTTCGAGAATGAGGAAAAGAATTTTTTTCTTTTCTCGCTTCTCAAGAAATTCCTTTGATTATTTTTTCTGCAAGTGGATTAGGGATTGATTCTTTGGAGCTTTTTCTTCACGAAAGAAATCTCAAATTTTCAAATATTTCCCTTGTTTCTAATGATTTTTGTTGGAATGAGGAAGGATTTTTGTTAGAATATAGAAAGCCAATTATTCATACTTTCAATAAAGAAATCAAAATACTTAGGGAAGGATTTTCTCATCTATATGATAAAATAAAGAAAAAAAAGAATATTCTTTTGCTTTGAGATAGCCTTTGAGATGTTTGTATGGCAGAAGGTTTTCCGTATGAAAATATCATAAAAATAGGATTTTTAAATAAAGAAGACGATAAATATCTTTCCGCTTACAAGGAAATCTATGATGTTGTTATTACTTGAGATGGAGATTTTTCTTTTGTTTTAGATTTTGTTAAAAAAATATAATTTCTTGAAATAATAAAAAGAAATTTATAATAGAAGAGTATTTTTTAATAAAAAAACTATGAATTACCTTTTTCCTCAAAAACTCCTTGTTTAGAAATAAAGATAAAAAAAATTTTTCTTTATTTTTTAATTTTTACACTATGAATTTTGATAACTTAAAAAAGACAGATCCGACTTGTTATGACCTTGTTTTAAAAGAAATGGAAAGACAGGAATCAACTCTTGAACTTATTCCCTCTGAATGTATTGCTTCGCTTTCTGTTATAGAAGCACTTGGAACTCCTTTGACTAATAAATATAGTGAAGGATATGCTGGAAAAAGATATTATGGTGGAAACGAATATATTGATGAAATAGAAAATTTGGCAATTAGTCGAGCAAAAGAATTATTTAAAGTCCCCTATGTTAATGTTCAGCCTTATTCTGGAAGTCCAGCAAATTTTGCTGTCTATTGTGCCACTTGTGAACCAGGAGATACTATCGCTGGACAAAGTTTGCTTGATGGATGACATCTTACTCACGGTTGGAGTGCAAGTATGACTGGAAAGTTTTTTAATTCTGTTCAATATCATGTGAGTGCCGATGGGTATATTGATATGGAAAATGTGAAAAAAGTTATTTTGGAAAATAAACCAAAACTTGTTTGGATAGGAGCGAGTGCTTATCCGAGAGAATTTCCTTTTAAAGAAATTTCTGAAATTGCTCATCATGTTGGAGCTTATGTTGTCGCAGATATTGCACATATTTCATGACTTGTTGTTTCTGGAGTTCATCCTTCGCCAAATCCCTATGTGCATATTATTACCACAACAACCCATAAAACACTTGGATGACCAAGAGGAGGAATGATTATGGTGACAGATTTATGACTCAGAAAAGATCCTGATTTATGAAAGAAAATAGATAAAGCCGTATTTCCAGGACTTCAATGATGACCACATAATCATCAAACTCTTGCGATTGCTGTGGCTCTCTGAGAAGCCTTGTCTCCAAAATTTATAGAACAAAATTTTCAAATTGTCAGAAATGCAAAATTTCTTGCAGAAAAACTCAAAGAAAAATGATTTCATCTTGTCAGCGGAGGAACCGATAATCATCTTATTTTGCTTGATGTGGGTCCTTGAAGAGGTATATTTTTACAGGAAGTTCTCGATACAGCTGGAATTACTCTCAATAAAAATACGATTCCGCAGGAACCAGTAAGTGCTTTTTATCCAAGCGGTATTCGTCTTGGAACTCCGATAATGACAATGAGAGGAATGAAAGAAACGGAGATGAAAAAAGTGGCTGATTTTATTTTTCGTGCTTCAGAAGAGGTAAAAGATTTTTCTCACCTTGGAACAAAAGAAGAAAGACTTGAGCAAATGAAACAATTTAAAGAATATATTGCAAATAATACTGCTTTAAAAGAAATAAAAAAAGAAGTGGCTCTTCTTTGCTCAAATTTTCCTATTTACAGATAATTATTAACAAAAATAAATTTTCCTATGAGAGATATTTTTCTTTTGCTTTTTTCTTCGATTTTTCTTTCCTCTTTTCTTATCTATATTTTTTCAAAAATTTTTTATAAATTTAAACTGCTCGATAATCCGAAAAAATATTGAATAAAAAGAAATCCAATTCCCTATAGTATGGGAATAGTATTTTTTATTAATTTTTTTCTTTTATCTTATTTTTTTGTTGATATTGATTATAAATTAATCATAATGTTTGTTTTTGGTTTTGTGATAACCATTCTTTCTTTTCTCGATGATTTTTTTGATATCAATCCAAAAGTAAGGCTTTTTTTTCAAATATTAATAGGCTTTGTTATTGCCCTTAGCTCAATAAAAATAGGCTATGTCAGTAATATTTTTTGAGGAATGATTGATTTGCAAACTTATTATTTTGATTTATTTTCTTATAGAATATTTTATATTCCTATTCTTTTTAGTGTTTTTTGGTATGTGCTTATTTTCAATGCACTCAATTGGAGCGATGGAGTTCCAGGACTTGCTTCTGGGCTTTCCTTTATTTCTTTTTTCATTATTTTTCTTTTAGGTATGAAACTTTATTTTGTTGATGATTATGAAGGAGGAATAAAAAATGCTTATTTTATTATGCAAATAGCCACTATTCTTCTTGCTAGTCTTTGAGTATTTTGGTTTTTTGATAGCCGAGAAAAAATATTGATGTGAGACAGTGGGACGATGTTTCTTGGCTTTATGCTTGCAACTATTGCAATCATTTCTGGGGGGAAAATAGCGACAGTAGGAGTTGTTTTTTGAATTTATCTTATAGATGCTTTTTATGTTATATTAAAAAGATTGATAAATAAAAAAAATCCATTAAAAAAAGATTTTACTCATATGCATCATAGACTTGAAAAAGTTGGCTTAGAGAGAAAACAAATACTTATTCTTCTCTATTCTCTTTCTACTTTTTTTTGACTTTCTTCGCTCTTTCTTGATAAAATGGGAAAAATATTTGTATTTATATTGCTTATTTTCGTTGTTGTTTTTATTAATATTATCATAGATAAAATAAAGTTTAGAAAAAAATAATATGATTTCAAAGAGAGCTTTTACATTTATTGAGATTATAGTTGTTGTGAGTATTATGGCTGTTGTTTCTGTATCAAGTGTTTTTTACTTTGACAGATTTATCCAATCACAGACAACGAAATCAGTTATTACTTCTTTTTCATCTGAGATAGATTTTTTGGATTCACAAATCCAGCAAGGAAAAATATATGATTATGAAATATCGCTTGGTGTAGGAAAGTTTTTTACCTATTCTTTTGATAATTATAAAAAAGAAAGAGCCTATTTTTTTAATACTGATTATTCTTCTTGAAGAATAGACTTAAAAACAAATATAACAAATCCTTCGACGGGGTGGAGTTTAAGAATATATGGAAATGAAAAAATACAAGAAATAAAAGATATAAAGGCGATAGATACAACGAATACACTTTTAAAATACAAAAAAAATACTTTTACATCAAGTTTTTCTTGAAGCACCTGAAATACTTTGGTAAGTGAATATTATTCTCAAGACAATCTTTTTTTGGGAGAGGAAAAAAATATAACTCTTTCCAGCATAAATACACAACAAGATAAGCTGGGACAAAGCTTTACTTGAATTATTCTCAAAAATAAAGACAGTAAAAAAGAAATTTTTTGAAGTGGAACAAAGCTTGAAACAGTATTTCTCTTTTTTAAGAGAGGGGAATTTGAAACATATTTAGAAATTAATGCTTGAAAATAATGAAAATAGCCTTTTTTTGAACGGGAGAATTTTCTAAAAATATTTTTGAAGAAATTTTACTACAAGAAAATATAAAAATACCACTTGTAGTAAGTGCTTCTGATAAGCCGATTGGAAGAAAGCAAATTTTGGAAGAAACTCCATTAAAAAAATCTGCTCTCGCCAAAAATATAAAAGTGCTTCAGCCAGAAAAATTGAAAAAAAATGAAGAATTTTTTGAGGAATTAAGGCAAATAAATCTTGATTTTATCGTTGTTGTTGCCTATGGAAAAATTATTCCTAAAGAAATTTTGGATATTCCAAAATTTTGATGTATTAATATTCACGGAAGTTTGCTTCCTCTTTATCGCTGAGCAAGTCCGATACAAGAATCGATAAAAAGGGGAGACACAAAGACATGATTGACAATTATGTATATGTCACAAGGGATGGATGAGTGAGATATACTTGCACAAGAGGAAATCAAAATAGACATTGTAGACAAGTCGACAGATATTTTTAAAAAGTTTGAAAAAATAGGACCAGAACTTCTGTGTGATACTCTCAGAAAAATTTTAAATAATGAAATAATTCCTCAGAAACAAGATGAAAAAAAAGTGAGTTATTGTAGTAAAATCACAAAAGAAGATGGAAAAATAGATTTTAAAACTCAAAAAGCTCAAGAAATTTATAATCTCTTTCGTGCTTATTTTCCTTGGCCAGGAATTTACACTTATTATGAAGAAAAAAAATTTGATATAGAAGAGTGTTGTTTTCGTGATTCTGGGGAATTTGAAAAGAATTTTTCATGAGAACAACTTCTTCTTTGAGAAGTCCTAAAAATAGATAAAAAAACAGTAGGAATAGTATGTGCGGATAAGAAATTTTTGATTTTAAATCAAGTAAAACTTGAATGAAAAAAAAGTATGGATATAGTATCTTTTATCAACGGAAATAAAAAATTTTTAGAATATAATTTTTAGTTTATGTGGAATATTGCATTTAATACCTTTAAAGAAATTGTAAGAAATAAATTTTTGTATCTTATATTGTTCTTTGCTCTCGTTTTTATTCTTTTTTCTATTATACTTGGGAGATTGACAATAGGCGATGATAACAAGGTTATTGTGGATTTTTGACTTGCTATGATAGAAATTTTTGGTCTTATTGGGGTTCTTTTTGTTTGAAGCCAACTGCTTTTCAAGGAAATAGAAGGGAAAACAATATTTCTTATTCTTTCAAAACCAATTAGAAGATGGGAATTTATTCTTTGAAAATTTTTATGATTTTCTCAGGCAATTTTGCTTATTATTCTTTTCCAATGAATTGTTTTTTTATTTGTACTTTTTTCTAAGCAAATAAGCATTGATTCCTTGATTTTATTTTCAATCCTTTTTACTTTTTTTAAGCTTGAAATTCTCCTTTCGCTTGTTTTCTTTTTCTCCACTTTTATGTCCAATATTCTTACAATTCTTGTTTCAATGATGGTTTATTTTATCGGACATTCTTTTTCTCTGATAATTGATCTTATAAAACAAGTAGGCGGGAAAGAAGCCATTTATTGAATTTGATGATTACAGCTTCTTTTTCCTCCGCTTGAGGCCTTAAATATAAAAGATTTTATCTGAACATTTAGAGATTTTTCTTTTTCCTATTTTGCTACAAATACAATATATTCTGTTTTTTACATTGTCATTATTCTCATTTTTTCTGTTCTTATTTTTAATAAAAAGAATTTTGAAAGATAAGACTAGTCTTTAAATTTCGCTCATTTGGAAAAAAATAAATTTATGCAAGAGATGGTGCAAAAATACCAAATTTCTATTTCTTCGCTTGAAAAAATACTTATAAAATATTTGATTTGTTCTCAAGAAGAATTGTTTTTAAAAAACGAAATAGATTTTTCTTTGCTTGAAAAAATAGAGCAAGATATTATTTTACTCAGTAAATGATATCCCTTAGCCTATATTCTTGGATATGTCGAATTTTATGGGCTTGATTTTTTTGTCAATGAAAATACATTAATTCCAAGAATTGATACCGAAATTCTTGTAAATTCTGTATCTGATTTTTGTAAAAAAGAAAAGAAAAAATTTTATCTTTTTGATGTTGGAACTTGATCGTGATGTATTCCTCTCAGTCTTAATTTTTGTTTTCCTGAATATTTTGAAAAGACATTTTGTGTTGATATTTCTGCCAAGGCAATAGAAATTGCAGAAAAAAATAAAGAAAAATTTTCTCTCAAAAAAGAGATATTTTTTTATGAACTTGATTTTCATTTTTTGGAAAATATATTAATATGAGACAATTATAAAGAAAAAGATTTTATTTTTACTGCAAACTTGCCTTATATAAAAAATGGGGATGAAAATCTTGATAAAAATGTTCTTCTTTATGAGCCTTCTTGAGCCCTTTTTTGAGGAGAAGAAACTTGATTTGAAATGTATCAAGAACTCATAGAAAAACTTATTTTTATAAAAAAAGAAAAAGTAGTAAAAAATATAGACCTTTTTGTAGAAATATGATATAATCAATTTGAAAACTCAAAGAATTTTTTGGAAGAGAAAAAAGTTACCTATGTTTATCTCTTTGATACTCAAAAAATTGCGAGGGTTATCCACATAAAAATTTAAAACTTAGAAATAATTTAATTATTTTATGTCTCTAGAAGAAATGGAGTCTCTTGATTCCGTGAATGGATGATGAGATAATTCGCCAGAAATTTCAGAAAAATTTAAGGAAGCTGCAAAAAAAGCAGCTGCGGGAGTAAAATGAACAAAAAGAGATGAAGCAAAAGCAAAAAAATATGATTTTCTTCTTTCTACTTTTTTGGTAAAAATTATTTTAGATAAAAAATATGATAGTTTGTTGAAGCAAATATTTTCGGCAATGGATGACGGCTATCCCAGTAATTTTATTCTTTGAATTCTTTCCCTTGTGTATGAACCGATAAGTTTTAAGATAAGAGAAGTGGTGACGGGAAAAGAAATATATACTCTTCACATAGAGAAAAACAAAGAAACAATTGAGTTTCATGAATCAGATTTGAGTGATGATATAAAAAAAAGAATAAATTATTGGATAGAAGATATTGTTGATTCCTTAACTCTTGAAGCTTCTTTTGTCTACACCAATAGAATGCTTAACCTGATTGAATGGGATGAAAAAATAATAAATTTTGCTTCGGATGTTTTTATTTTCTTTTTTCAGGACCTCAATTTTTCTATCAGTGAAAAAAGGGCAAAATCTTTTTCTAGTTTTATTATTGGAGAAGTAAAAAAAGTTCTTCACACATTGAAGCTAGAAGAAATTTAAAAAATTTGACTTATCAAACCTTTTATATAAAATCTTGGCACAAAAATCAAAAATATATTGAGAAAAATATAAAAAGATAAATTTACTTATTTTATAATTATTTATTATGTCAAATAAACATGCTCCCCTGAATAAAGTAAGAAATATAGGGATTATTGCCCATATTGATGCGGGAAAAACGACTACAACAGAAAGAATTCTTTTTTATACTGGAAAAACTCATAAAATTTGAGAAGTTCATGATGGTGCTGCGACTATGGACTGGATGGAACAAGAAAAAGAAAGGGGAATTACTATTACTTCTGCTGCGACAACTGCTTTTTGGAAAGAATTTCAAATAAATATTATTGATACTCCATGACATGTAGATTTTACAATTGAAGTAGAAAGATCGCTTCGTGTACTTGATGGTTGAGTTGCTGTTTTTGATGGCTCTCAATGAGTAGAACCACAATCTGAAACCGTATGGAAACAAGCAGATAAATATCATGTTCCAAGAATTGCTTTTGTAAATAAAATGGATAAGACAGGAGCTGACTTTTATATGACAATTGAATCAATCAAAAAAAGACTTGCTGGAAATAAAGTTATTGCTATCCAATTACCGATTGGAGCTGAAGATACATTTTCTGGAATTGTTGATCTTGTTGAAATGAAGGCTTATAAATTTGAGGGAAAATGAGGAGAAGATATTGTTGAAATAGAAATTCCAGCGAATTTAAAAGAGAAAGCAGAAACATACAGACTAGAACTTATGGAAAAAGTAGCAGAACAAAGTGAAGATCTTATGAATAAATATTTTGAAAATGGAGAACTTTCTGTAGATGAAATAAAAAAATGAATAAGAATTGGAGTATGTTCTAATGCTCTTTATGCAGTTGCATGTGGTTCCGCTTTACAAAATGTAGGAGTACAACTTGTTATTGATGCAGCTTGTGCTTATTTACCAAGTCCACTTGATGTAAATAATGGAATATTAAAAGTAATGGATCCAGATGATAAAGAAAAAACAGAAGAAATTAAAGTAGAGGTAAACTCTCCTTTAGCGGCTCTTGCTTTCAAAATTGCTACTGATCCGTTTGTCGGAAAATTATGTTTTGTCAGAGTATATGCAGGAACACTGAAATCAGGAAGTTATGTTTATAATTCAACATCAGGAGAAAAAGAAAGAGTAGGAAGACTTTTACAAATGCATGCAAATTCAAGAGAAGAAATAGAAGAAATTCCAGCTGGACATATTGGGGCTATTGTTGGATTAAAAGATACAAGAACGGGTGATACTATCTGTGATATGAATAAAAAACTTTTGGTTGAATCAATAGAATTTCCAGAACCAGTTATTCATATATCAGTTGAACCAAAATCAAAAGCTGATCAAGAAAAAATGGGAGTAGCTCTTGGAAAACTTGCTGAAGAAGATCCTTCTTTTAAAGTAAGGGTTGACGAAGAAAGTAGTCAAACAATTATTTCTGGTATGGGAGAACTCCATCTTGATATTATTGTTGATAGAATGAGGAGAGAATTTAAAGTTGAATGTAATGTTGGTGCTCCACAAGTTGCTTATAGAGAAACAATCAAAAATGTTGCAAAAGATGTTGAACATAAATATTCAAAACAAACTTGAGGAAGATGACAATACGGACATGTTATTATTACTTTTGAGCCATATAAAGAAGCAGATGAAGATGATAAAGGAATAAAAAAAGTTAATAAATTTGTAAATAAAATCGTTGGTTGAGTAATTCCAAAAGAATATATTCCATGAGTTGAAAAAGGTTTAAATGAAGCTTATAAGAGAGGATACCTCGCTGGATTTCCTATGGTTGATATAAAGGCAACTTTGACATTTTGATCTTTCCATGAAGTAGATTCTTCAGAACTTTCTTTTAAGATAGCTGCTTCAAAAGCCTTTAGAGATGCTTGTAAAAAAGCAACTCCTGTCCTTCTTGAACCAATTATGAAGGTAGAAGTAAATACTCCAGAAGAATATATGGGAGATGTGCTTGGTCAAATTAACTCAAAAAGAGGAAGAATTGAAGAAATGGGTCAGAGAGGACAAGCAAAAATTATCAATGCTTATGTACCACTTTCAGAAATGTTTGGATATGCGACCGAGCTGAGATCTGCTTCTCAAGGAAGAGCATCTTATACAATGGAATTCCATCATTACGAAGATGTTCCGACAAATCTTGCAATAAAGATTAGAGAAGAAAGAGGATTTAAACTTGAAGATGATGAAGATTAAAAAAATATTTAAAAGCCACACGAAAGTGTGGTTTTTTTGTAATAAAATCATAAAAAATAATTTTCTTTACATTTCCTAAAAACCGATAAAATAAAAACAAAATTTACTTTTAAAAAACTTCCTTATGAAAAAATTAACAAATAATAAGAACCAAGCCTTCACCCTCGTAGAACTCATAGTAGTAATAACTATACTCGCAATACTCTGAAGTATAGCCTTTATATCACTTCAATGA
>Ga0172370_10003387_pt1 | contig 22061 bp, 17 predicted proteins | sample LakKiv5m_FD_114538 | JGI IMG/M metagenome (GOLD analysis project Ga0172370, IMG submission 114538) | Freshwater microbial communities from Kabuno Bay, South-Kivu, Congo - kab_022012_11.5m | ecosystem: Environmental > Aquatic > Freshwater > Lake | place: Democratic Republic of the Congo...
CGCCCTGACCAAGGTGCTATTACCTTTATTTATAGGAGTGGCCATGAAACATTTAGTCATTGTCGAATCACCAACCAAACGGCGCACGATCGGAAAATACCTCGCGGATCTCGAAGGGGATTTTGACATCGAAGCCTCGGTCGGCCACATCCGCGATCTAGCCACCAAGGGCAAAGAAGGGCTCGGAGTCGACGTCGAAAACGGCTTCATACCCCGTTACGAAATCGACAAAGACAAAATCAGCGTCGTTACCAAACTCAAAAAAGCCGCCCGGCAAGCCGACGAAGTCATATTGGCCACCGACCCCGACCGCGAAGGCGAGGCGATTGCCTGGCATTTGGCCGAAGTGTTGGGCCTCGACGTGGCCACGGCCAAGCGGATCGAATTCCACGAGATCACCCGCGATTCCATCAAAGCGGCGATGGCCGCCCCGCGCACGATTGACCTCGACATGAAAGCCTCGCAGGAAACACGGCGTATCCTTGACCGCATTTCCGGCTTCAAACTATCCAAATTATTGCAGAAGCGCATCAAATCGCGTTCGGCCGGCCGCGTCCAATCGGTCGCTTTGAAACTGATCGTCGACCGCGAGCGCGAAATCGAAGCCTTCGTCCCGGTCGAATACTGGACGATGAACGCGACGGTGACGACATCCGAAAAACCAATCGAAATCACCTTGACCAAGGTCGACGGCAAGAAGGCCGACATCAATAACGAAAAAGACGCTTTGGCGATTAAGGAGCGGCCCGGGCCGACGGTCGAATTGACCACTGTCAAGAAGACCGAACGGAAAAAGGAACCGCGACCGCCGTTTACCACTTCGACATTGCAGCAGGAAGCCTTCTCCAAATTCCGTTTTCTCACCAAGCGGACGAGCGCTTTGGCCCAAATGCTATATGAAGGCATCAAGATCGGCGAAGAAGAAGTCGGTTTGATCACCTACACCAGAACCGACTCCACCCGCCTGTCGGAGACATACATCAACCGCGCCAAAAACTACATCATCGAGACCTACGGCAATAAATACGTCGCTCCCGCCCGGCGCATCAAAGCCGGTTTATTGGCCCAAGACGCCCACGAAGCCATCCGACCAACGAGCAACCACCGGACGCCGGAAAGCGTCCGCTCTTATCTTACCGACGACCAGTTTAAGTTGTATCAGCTGATCTATAACCGGGCGCTGGCCAGTCTGATGCCCGACAAGATCGAAGAAGTGACCAACTACACGTTCGAAGCTAACGGTTTGCAGTTTGCCGCCGACGGCTTTGTCACCAAATTCGACGGCTTTTCGATCATCTACCCGATTAACGATGACAATGAAAAAACGATGCTTCCGCCCCTTGATGCCCCATTGACTTTGCCGCTCAAAGATGTCGACATGAAGCAAAACTTCACCAAAGCGCCGCCGCGGTTCTCCGAAGCCAAACTGGTCGAAGAGATGGAGAAGAACGGCATCGGACGCCCATCCACTTACGCCGCCACCATCGAGACGTTAAAAGCTCGCAGCTACGTTACGGCCAAAGCCGGCATTTTGACACCGACCGACCAAGGCAAATGCACCGTCACCTATCTTGAAACCTATTTCAAATCGTTCATCAACCCGCAGTTCACGGCCACGATGGAAAAGCAGCTTGACGAAGTCAAAGACGGCAACAGTTCCTCGGTCGACATTTTGACCGGATTCTATAACGAACTGACCGCGTCAATCGTCGCTGCCGGCGAATTGCCCGACGGAGCCCAATGCAAAAAAGATCTCGGACCCTGCCCCAAATGCGGCATCGGCCGTTTGGTCGAGCAAAACGGCAAATACGGCAAATTCATCGCCTGCAATCGGTTCCCTGAATGCAAATACATCCATAAAGAACCAAAAGAACCGCCGAAACTTGTCGGCCGCAAATGCCCGCTGTGCGGTCATGACCTGATCGAAAAGAAATCGTTGAAGAAGGGCAAGCCGTTCATCGGCTGCAGTGCCTTCCCCAAATGTCGCTACATCGAAAACGTCAAAGAGGATAAAGGACAAGCGTAACCGTGAATCGGACGACGGCCGAATTCCTGTCTTATTTGCAGCATCAGCGACGCTTTCAGCCGGCAACCCTCGACGCTTATCGGCGCGATGTCGCCATCTTTTACGCCTATTTATTCGAAGTGAAAGTATTGGATACCGATGTCCAGTTGCGCCATATCCGCGATTTCCTCAGTAATGAGATGAAGCGCGGCGTCGGCAAGCGGAGTCTCAAACGGAGACTGGCCGCCTTACGCCACTACTACGATTTCCTGGTCAACGAAGGCCATCTTCAGTTCAATGTATTTTCGCTTGTGAGTGCACCAAAGTCGGGACAAAAATTGCCGCACATCCTGTTCCAAGAACAAATTGTCCATCTGATCGAAGAGACCAAAAAGCGGCTAGACACCTTGATGCCGCGCGACGTGGCTATTCTTGAACTATTGGCGACTTCGGGTATCCGCGTCAGCGAGATCGTTTCGTTGACGATGCAAGACATCGATCTACGCGGACGTATGATGCGCGTGTTCGGCAAAGGCCAGAAAGAACGGATGGTGCCGATCGCTCCTGGCGCCCAGGCGGCAATCCAAACCTATCTACAAAAAACCAGGCCGTCATTAGTCGGCCAGGACCTTAGCAAATTGACGAATCGGCTCTTCCTGTCAAACCGCGGCGAACCGTTAACCAGTCGGGGTTTGCAGTACATTTTGAAGGCCGTCGAGCATAAAGCGAACGTCTTTTTGGATCTACACCCCCATAAACTGCGCCACTCGTTTGCCACGAATCTACTCGAAAACGGCGCCGATTTACGAACGATCCAGGAACTATTGGGCCATGTGTCGATCAACACGACGCAAATTTACACGCATGTAACGACCGAATCGATGGTCGCATCCTATAACGCCGCCCATCCCCGCGCCAAGAAAAAATAGCCATTTCGTCACGCGGTTGCCCAACCGCTTTTTTCGTTTACAAGGTTATGATTCCATGATACAATTAGTCGGCTCTATGAAATAGAGACATCACACATCGCCGATTCAACGTCCAAGTCCGCCCTCTTTGAGCGCGGGGATGTTGTTAGAAACGATGGAGGGAAAAACAAATAGGAGGTTCACCCATGAGTGAAGAAAAGCAAGGAGTCGCCGCACCGGTCGCTCCCGCAGAAACGATGGAGACGATTGTCCCGCAACAGACGGAACCGCTCATCACAATGAAGAAGCTGGCGGCGGCCGGCGTCCAGTACGGACATCAAACACGCAAATGGAATCCGAAGATGGCTCCGTTCATCTACGGCGCCCATAACGGGATCTACATCGTCGATCTCAAGAAGACCGTCGTCAAGATCGAAGAAGCCTACAAAGCCATGAAAGCCATCGTCGAAGAAGGCGGCAAAGTCCTCTTCGTCGGCACCAAAAAACAAGTCCAAGACCTCGTCCGCGAACAAGCGCTCCGTTCCGGTTCGTTTTACATGAACAACCGCTGGCTTGGCGGCACGTTGACCAATTTCCGGACCATCCTCGGCCGCATCCGCTACCTCAAAGATCTTGAGAAGCTCGAAGCCGACGGCGTCATGGCCAACCTTCCCAAAAAGGAAGTCAGTTCCTTGCGGAAGACCAAAGACAAATTATTGAAAAACCTCGAAGGAATCAAAGAAATCAAACGGTTGCCGAGCGCCGTGTTCGTCGTCGACCCGATGATTGACCACAATGCCGTCAGCGAAGCCAAGAAGTTGAATATCCCCGTGTTCGGAATCATCGACACCAACGCCGATCCAGCCCTGGTCGATCACCCGATTCCCGGTAACGACGATGCCATCGGCAGCGTCAAGATCATCCTCCAAGTCATGGCCGACGCCATCGTCGAAGCCAAGGGAGGCATCACCGAAGTCGCCTACATCAAAGACGAGGAATTCCTCGATCGCCAAGCGGCCCAAAAGGCTGAGGCCAAAGCCGCCATCGAAGCGAGCCGCGGCACCGAATCCGAATCGATCAAAGTCGAAGTGAAGACCGACCGGCCGATGTACAAAGAACGGACGACCCATTCCGCCAAACCGGAAGTAAAGGGAGAATAATCCATGTCACAAATCATCGATCTCATTAAAGAACTGCGCGAGCGCACCGGCGCCGGCATGATGGATTGCAAACGGGCTCTGGAAGCCACCAATCTCGACGTAACCGCCGCCCTTGATTGGCTGCGTGAAAAAGGCATCACCAAGACGGCCAATAAAGCCAGCCGCATCGCCGCCGAAGGCATTACCCACATCTTATCAAACGGCAACCGCACGATCGTCCTCGAAGTCAACTGCGAAACCGACTTCGTCGGCCGCAGCGACGCCTTCGTCGCCCTCGTCGACAAGATCGCCGCATTGATCTTGAAGGGCAACGTCAGCGTGCTCGAAACCGCCAAAGAACTCGTCGCTCCATTGATTACAGAAGCCACGATGAAAATCGGCGAGAAAATCGATCTCCGCCGCTACCAGATCATCGAAGCCAAAGGCGCCGAAGTCATCGGCGGCTATGTCCACATGAACGGCAAGATCTCCACGATTGCCCTGATGACCGGCGTCGACAAGGCCTTCGCCGACAACATGGCCATGCACATCACGGCCAACAATCCGCAATTCATCGATAGCACCAGCATCCCCAAGGAAGCGCTCGAACACGAAACGAAGATTCAACGCGAAATCGTCGCCCAAGACGAAAAACTCAAAGGAAAACCGGAAGCCGCCCTCGCCAAAATCGTCGAAGGCAAAGTATCCAAGGTATTCCGCGAATCGACGCTCAGCGAACAGGCTTATCTCCTTGACGAAGCCGGAACCGCGGTCGGTCCGATCCTGGCCAAACTTAATGCCAAGGTGCTCCGTTTCGTCCGTTACGCCGTAGGCGAAGGGATCGAGAAGCGCGCCGACAATTTTGCGGAAGAAGTTCTTGCGCAAATAAAATAACACTCTTTTCGAGTGTTTTTTTATAATTATAAAAGGAGCAACCATATGACCTCTTATAAACGAGTTTTGATTAAACTTTCGGGCGAGGCTTTGGCCGACCGCAAGAACAAGATGATTCTCGACGCCCATAACCTGTTCATCGTCGCCGACTCGATCAAGAAGATGTTAAGCGAAAACGTCCAAGTCGCCGTCGTCATCGGCGCCGGCAACATTTGGCGCGGCAAGTTCGCCACCCAGATCGGCATCGACGCGGCCACGGCCGACTACATGGGCATGCTGGGCACGATCATCAACTCGATGGCGCTTCAAAGCGCGCTTGAAAACGTCGGGGTTCCGACCCGCGTCTTATCGGCCATCGAAGTCAAATCGGTCGCCGAACCCTACATCCGCCGCCGCGCCATTCGCCACCTCGAAAAAGGCCGCGTCGTCATCTTCGCCGGCGGCACGGGCAATCCCTATTTCACCACCGACACGACGGCCAGCCTCCGCGCCATGGAGATTGAAGCCGACGTCATCTTCATCGCCAAAAACGGCGTTGACGGCGTCTATACCTCCGATCCGAGCAAGGATGACGGGGCGACGCTAATCAAAGACATCACGTTCGAGGAGATGCTGCGCCGCAATCTCAAGGTCATGGACCTGACGGCCATTTCCCTCGTGCACGACAAAAACATCGAAATCCGCGTATTCGACATGAATGATCCCGAAAACTTCTTACGCGCCTTGCATGGAGAAGCGATCGGATCGATTATTAGAAAGGGGTAACTTATGGACGCCATTGCCTTAGAAGCCCAAAGCCACATGGGCAAATCGATTGAGAACCTGCACGCCAATTTCAATACGCTACGCACCGGGAGAGCCAACGCCGCCCTGCTCGACAAGATCGAAGTCGATTATTACGGCGACAAAATCCTTTTGAGCCAAATCGCCAGCATCACCGTCCCCGAACCGCGGCAATTATTAGTCAAACCGTATGACCGTAACGACGTCAAGTCGATCGTCAGCGCTATCGCTTCGAGCAATATCGGCATCAATCCGATTAACGACGGCACCTCGATTCGCCTCGTATTGCCGCCGCTGACCGAAGAACGGCGCCGCGACTTAGTCAAACTGGCCAAACGCTATGCCGATGAGGGCAAAGTCGCTATCAGGAACATCCGTCACGAGTATATCGACTTGCTTACCGATGACGAATATACCGAAGATCTGAAGAAGCGCATCATTGCCGACATCCAGAAAGTCCACGACGACAAAATCCTCGAGATCGACGCCGCCTTCAAGGAAAAAGAAATCGAGATCATGACGCTCTAACCAGAGCGTTTTCTTTTTGTAAAAGAAACGCAGGAAGTTTTAGCGTGTCTTTGAGCGGGGGCGTATTGTATAATAACTAGTAATCGCATGAATACCGCTAGCACCATAACCTCCATCAAGACCGGCCAAGAAACGCCGGCCCGCCACGACGTCAACCATGTCGCCTTTATCATGGACGGCAATGGGCGTTGGGCCAAAAAACGCGGACTGGAACGTCATTTCGGCCACCAGGAAGGTTTCAAGCGCGTCAAGGAAATTGCCTTCGCCTGCCGCGAATTGGGCATCAAATGCATGTCGCTATATGCCTTTTCGACCGAGAACTGGTCGCGTCCCCAAGAGGAAATCGACTTCTTATTCACCTATCTGAACCGCTTTTTGAAAGCGGAGACGAAAACGTTGATCGACGAGGATTGCCGCCTTCATGTCTCGGGCGACGTCACGAGGCTTCCGGTCTCGTCGCAAAAAGCGATCGCAAAAGCGTTAGCGGCCACCGAACACTGCGCGAAATATATCCTTAACGTCTGCCTCAATTACGGCGGCCGGCAGGAAATACTTAAAGCCACCAAAGAAATAGCCGGGGAAGTCGCCGCCGGGACTATAAAATTCGACGACATCACAACGGCGACGATTGAAAGCCACCTCTACACATCCGGTCTTCCGCCAATCGACTTATTGATCCGAACCTCGGGCGAGCAGCGGCTCAGCAATTTCATGATGTATCAGCTGTCGTACAGCGAATTCATCTTCACCCCGACCTACTGGCCCGATTTTACCAAAGAACGATTGGTCGAATGCCTGGACGAATTCAAGAAACGCCACCGCCGTTACGGGGGACTGTGATATGAACAAGATCAACCAGGAAACGCAGCAAAAGATGCAAAACCGCATCATCGTCGGCCTCGTGCTCGGCGTATTGGGCATCCCGACCATATTCATCGGCGGTTGGTATTTGATTGCTTTCGAAACGCTGGCCTTGTTTTTGGCCATCCATGAATTCACCAACGCTCGTCCGCACAATAAATACAAACTCATTATTCATATCTTCATCATGGTGATGACTTATTCGTTCGTGTTTTGGATCTTCATCAAGAATAACCTGGCCACACATGGCCTCGATCTGGCGTTATGGACGTTCAAGGAAGGGCTAAGCGAACTGGCGGTATCCACGATCGGCATCGCCATTACCGTGTCCGTGCTGTTTTTGAGCAGCATCATGAACATCAATTTCAAGGTCGACGATGCGACGTATTTGATCACAATGGTCATCTTCATCGGATTGAGCGCCCAATCGATTTTGTTCCTGCGCTTCTATCCCCTATATGCTTTTGGAGAAGTCGGGACGACCCCGTCTTGGTGGGCGGCGAGCTTCTTGATTCTTTACGTCTTCATCGGCAATTTCATGTCCGACATGGGCGCTTATTTCGTCGGCGTGCTGTTCGGCCATAGCAAGATGAACCCTCGCATCTCACCCAAGAAAACCTGGGAAGGTTTCTTCGGCGGCGTATTCGTGTCGCTTCTATTCAGTTTCGCGTTTGGGATGATCGTTGCCCGGCTGGGCTATCCGATGCTGCCATTCCTGACCATGAACGAATGGTATTGGATTCTTCTCATATCGGTGGCGATGCCGCTGATGGCCAATTTGGGCGATTTCCTCTTCTCGGCCATCAAACGCCATTTCGACATCAAGGACTTCTCGACGATTCTGCAATCCCATGGCGGCATCCTTGATCGCATCGACTCGTTGCTTATGACATCTTTGTTCGTGGCCATCGTCGTCATTTTCATCGCTAACGGATGGAACCTATTGGCATGAAAAGAATATGTTTGCTAGGAGCATCCGGCTCGATCGGCCGCCAAACGCTTGACATCATCGAAGCGTTTCCCGACCAGTTTCAGCTTGTCGCCTTCAGCATCGGGGAACGGATTCACCTGTTGCCCGGCATTTTAGCCAAACATCCCCACGTCAAGCACATCACCGTCAAGTATGAAGCGATGATCGCGCCTATCTACGCCAATTACCCTGGCATCTCGTTTTACCATGGCGAAGCAGGTTTATTGCAGCTGATCGACGCCTCGAAAGCCACTTTGGTCGTCAACGCCTTGGTCGGTTTCGTCGGATTAGAACCGACTTTGTTCACTTTGAATAAAGGTATCGACGTCGCTTTGGCCAATAAAGAAGCCTTAGTCGTCGGCGGGTCGTTGGTCAATAAAGCCAAACAGGCGGGTCATGCCGACCTGATTCCGATCGATAGCGAGCACGTCGCGCTTGATAAACTGCTTCGTAGCGTCAATAAGAAGGACGTCGCCCGCATCGTGTTGACCGCGAGCGGCGGGTCGCTATACCGTTACGCCCGCAGCCAGCTTAACACCATCACCCCAGCCCAAGCCTTGGCCCATCCGACGTGGGACATGGGTCCGAAGATCACGATCGATTCGGCCACGATGATGAATAAAGGATTCGAGGTAATCGAAGCCCATCATCTATTCCATCTTCCCAATGACAAAATCGAGGTCGTCATTCACCCGACCTCGAAAGTCCATAGTCTAATTCAGCTCGTCGACGGCACTTATCTGGCCGACATCGGCATTAATAACATGCACATTCCGATCAGTTATGCCCTGTTCCGACGTCGCCGCGTGTTACTGCCCTTCATCAAACAAGAACCGAGCATCGTCAAGCTGGCCCCGTTCGAATTCAAGGAAATCGACGCCGACCGGTTCCCGGCCTTGACGTTGGCCCGCTGGGCCCTTGACGTCGGGGGGACGCTACCGGCAGTCCTAAACGGCGCTAACGAAATCGCCGTCAGTGCGTTTCTGGCCGACAAACTCCGCTTTGACCTCATCGAACAGGTCATCCAAACGGCGATGGAAGCCCATAACGTCAACAAACATCCGACTTATAACGATCTGAAGACGGCCGACGGCTATGCCAGAGCCAAAGCGGAAGCGATCATCAAGGAGCTCAGTAAATGAATATTGTCACATTCCTACTATTTATCGTTTCCCTCGGAGTATTGATCACCATACACGAACTCGGTCATTTTTTAATGGCCAAGGCGTTTAAGGTTTACGTCAAGGAATTCTCACTTGGGTTCGGCCCGGTCCTTTATAAATTCAAAAAAGGCGAGACGCAGTATTCGCTTCGCGCTTTGCCCTTAGGCGGATATGTATCGATGCTGGGCGAAGAGGCCGGCGAAGCCGACGCCTCGATTCCCAAGGAACGAAGCCTCATGGGCATCAAACGTCCGAAACGGGCTTTGATCATGGCCGCCGGCATCATCCTTAACTCGGTGTTGGCCTTCGTGCTGTTTTTCGTCAGCAACGTCGCCTTTGAGCAAAAGCAGTTCCGGCGCGACGTGACGGTGTTGGCCGCCAGCCCGGCCGCGCAAGCCGGATTGACTTCCAGCAGCGAAGCGATTCCGGTCAAACTCGATTTCGACATCATCAATCTCGGCAATATCCCGGTGACGATACCGGATGCGACGGAGCAATACTATCTCAAATTCGTCGGCTTTCAAAGCTATGAAGACGAATTCATCGATGGCATCGCGTTTGGCTATACCGAAGGCGGCGAACTCATCAAATACGAACCGGACGCCTTAACCGACTCGGTCACGTTCGATTTGCCGATTCGCACCTATAGCGATCCGGAGACTTATGTTTCCTCGACGGTAACCATTACGCTTCACGCGATTGCCGTCGGCGACGGATTCGCATTTGAAGATACGGGCATCAGCCTCCTCCATACCTATTGGTACACGTTTGGAGAAGCCATTGCCGCTTCAGGCACCCAGTGGGTCGAAGGCAATACCTTGATTGCCAAAGCCATCATCGGCATCTTTTCGGGCGAAGGCCTCGATAACGTCGGGGGCATCATCGCCATCTTCGACACCAGCGCGACCGTGTTCCGCAACCTTGGGCTCGGGCCATACATCTATATGTGGGGTCTTATTTCGGTCAACTTGGCGTTATTCAATTTGCTGCCGTTCCCTGGTTTGGACGGATGGCATCTGCTCGTTATCGCGATTGAGGGAGTGACCCGCAAGGAGATTCCCCAAAAAGTCAAAGGCATCGTGTCCACGATTGGGCTGTTGCTCCTTTTGGGACTGATGGTCTTGCTCCTGTTTAAAGACATATTCACTTTGTTTTAGGATCGACAATGCATAATTTGATGCTTCGTTTTCTTGCTTCGATCGGGATTACCGACGTTGACCGGTATGATTTGATTTTCGAAGTCGTCAGCCGCAATCCGCTAAAAAAAGAACAGCTGGACATGGTGATATTGAAACAGACGCCATGGCATTATGACCTCCTGGCGGACTTTTCGGCCGCCATCGCCCATATCGGTTATCCGGTCACTTTCTCGTTCCATTACAAAGTGCAACCAAGCGTCAAGGATATCGTACTATTGTTCACGCAGTGGTACCAAGCTTCATACCGCATCCCGCTAGAAATCGAACTGGAGGCTGAAGATACCCTGCTAAAGTTCCGCTACGAATCGGAAGAAGAAAAGAGTAAATTCGAACCGGTCATCGCCGATTTCACGGCGCTATTGAATTTCATCAACTATGAAGTCGCCATCGAGCATTTCGTCGCCCCGCCGATTCTTAAAGTGGACGCGAAGAAAGTCGCCAGACTCAATAAGCAGGCCGAAAAAGTCATCGATCTCGAACCCGACAATCCGATCATGGACAATGAAGAAATACACGATTTGCGCCGTCCGAAGGCCGAAGCGATCATTTGTGATGATCTTGAAGAAAACTTCCGTCAGATGGAAGAAGAACGGCGTCAGCGCCGCATGTTCAAACGCGGCGATTACCAGCCGGCCACGATCGGCGAATTTGGCATCGACACCGGCAATATCGATTTCGACGGATTCATTTACGAAGTAAGTTCGCGCGAGACGAGCCAACGCAAGACGATTTATAGTTTCGGCATTGGTTCTAACGGGCATGGCATCGCGGTGAAAGCCATCTGCGACGAACGGGCCTTAGTGGCCGAAAAAATCGCGGCCTACAAAGTCGATTGCCACGTCCGCGTCCGCGGAGCGACGGGCAAAGACAAATTCACTAACGAACTGACCGTCATGGCCCATTTCATCGATTTACTGCCCGAACCTCCGTTAAGAACCGATAATAGCGAACATAAACGCGTCGAGCTGCACCTGCATACCAAAATGTCGGCGATGGACGGCGTCGGCGACATCGAACGTTATTGCAAAGTGGCCCACAACATGGGCCATGCGGCCATCGCCGTGACCGATCATGGCGTCGTCCAAGCGTTCCCGGAAGCCCAGGTGGCGGCCAAAAAGCATAATTTAAAGATGATTTACGGCTCGGAAATGTACATGTTCGACGCTCCGACGTATATCCAAAACGGCGTCGACGTTTCCCTTGATAACGCTTCCTATGTCGCCTTCGACCTCGAAACGACCGGGCTATCGATTCTCGATGACCACATCATCGAATTCGGGGCCGTCCGCATCCAAAAAGGCATCGTCGTCCAAACGACCGACATCTTAATCAATCCGGGACCAAACGTTACCCTAAGCGAAAAGACGCAGACGCTCACCAACATCACCCCGAAAATGCTTAAAGGCCAGCCGTCGCTGGCGGAAGCCTTGCCGCAGATAATGAAGTTCATCGGATCGGATATTCTCGTCAGCCATAACGCCGAGTTCGACATCGGGTTTTTGGCCGAAGCCTTGAAGCGCCACGGCTATGAACCGATCACAAACGGCGTCATCGACACGTTGGCTTTGTCTCGCAACATCTATAGCGACGCCTCAAGCCATAAACTTGGCTCGCTCGCCCGCAAACTCGAAGTCGTCTATGAAGAAGGCAAAGCCCACCGGGCCGATTACGATGCCCAGGTATTAGGTCATGTGTGGGTCTCGCTTGTCACTATCCTCATCAACGATTACCACATCAGGAAACATCAAGACATCGCCTTCCTGCCGATGCCCCCGAACATGCTCAAAAACCTGTTCCCGTATCATGTCATCGTCTTAGCGAAAGACGCAATCGGGCTCAAGGAACTATTCAAACTCATCAGCCTGTCGCATACATCGTATTTATCCGATGTCCCGTGCATCCCCCGTAACGAACTCGATCGCGCCCGCGAACACTTGTTGATCGGCAGCGCCTGCTATAACGGCGAACTATACGATTTGGCGTTCCGCCGTCCGCTTGAGGAACTCAAACAGGCCGTCAATTTCTACGATTACGTCGAGTTGCAGCCGCTTGAAAATTACCGTTTCCTCATCGACATGGACTACATTGACGGGCAGGAACGCTTGAAGACGATACTGATGCGCATCATCGACGTCGCCGCCGATGCCCATAAGCCAATCGTGGCCACCGGCGATTGTCACTACGTCGATCCTAGCGACAAGCTTTATCGCGACGTGTACATTTACGCCAAAGGATTGAAGGGCGTCAACCATCCCTTGATGCCTTACCAACGCGAGAACCGGCCCCAATTCGAAAACCCCGACCAGCACTACCGGAGCACCGAAGAGATGCTGGATGCTTTCGCCTGGCTTGGGGCTGATAAAGCCATGGAATACGTGGTCACCAACACCAACATGATTGCCAATACGATCGAACCGGTCTATCCGATCAAAGACAAACTGCACAGCCCGAAGATCGAAGGATCGGAACAATATCTTAAAGATATCTGCTACGCCAAGGCAAAGCAAGTGTATGGCGATCCGCTGCCGCCCATCGTAAGCGCGCGCCTTGAAGCCGAACTCAAAGGCATCATCAAAAACGGGTATTCGGTTATTTACTACATTGCCCACAAGATCATCAAGAAAGCCAACGAGGACGGCTATATCGTCGGTTCACGCGGTTCGGTCGGCTCGAGTTTCGTGGCCACGATGGCCAATATCACCGAAGTCAATCCGCTCCAACCGCATTATGTGTGCCCCAAATGCCGTTATAGCGATTTTGGCGAATTCAAGCACGTGCGGTCGGGGTTTGACCTTGAAGACCGCCTGTGCCCGCAATGTTTGACTCCGCTCCACCGCGACGGCCAGAACATCCCGTTTGCGACTTTCCTCGGCTATGAAGCCGAAAAGGTGCCCGACATCGATTTGAATTTCCCACCCGACTATCAAGCGCGGGCGCATGAATATACGCGCGAGTTATTGGGCGAGGAAAACGTCTATCGCGCCGGCACGATCGAAACAGTAGCCGAAAAGACGGCTTTCGGTTACGTCAAGGGCTATTTCGAGCGGCGCGGGTACGATCTAGAGAAAATCCCGAAGACGGACATCGCCTCGATCGCCCATTACTGCCAAGGCGTCAAGCGGACCACGGGCCAGCATCCCGGCGGCCTCGTCGTCGTCCCGACCGGTTATGACGTCTACGATTTCACCCCGATCCAATATCCGGCCGATAAAAGCGAGAATAACGCGATGACGACCCATTTCGACTTCAACGCCATGCACGACACCGTGCTCAAGCTCGACCTGCTCGGCCACGTCGACCCGTTGGCCTTGAAGATGATGTCCGATTTGACAGGCATTCCCGTAGAAGAAGTCCCGATGAACGATCGGGAAGCTTTGGCAATTTTCTCTAGCGAAGAACCGTTGAAGCGGAAAATCAAGAATATCCGCTCGATTCCTAACGGCGCGCTCGGCACCCCGGAATTCGGCACCCAATTCGTCATGGGCATGCTCGAATCGACTAAACCGAAGAACTTCGGGGAATTACTGATTGTGTCCGGCCTGTCGCACGGTAAAGGCGTCTTCCGCGGCAACGCCGAGCAGCTGATTGTGGAAAAGAAGACCGACCTCTCGGGCGTCATCGGCTGCCGCGACGACATCATGACTTATCTAATCGAAAAAGGCGTGCCGGCCAAGACGGCGTTCGCCATCATGGAAGACGTCAGAAAGGGCCGCAAAGTCAAACCGGAACTGGCCCAAGTCATGCGTGCCTGCCATGTGCCCGATTATTACATCGACTCCTGCAACAAGATCGAATACCTGTTCCCGAAAGCCCACGCCGCCGCCTATGTCACGATGGCTGTCCGCGTCGCCTGGTTCAAGGTGTATCACCCTCTTGAATACTACGCCGCCTATTTCTCGTTGCGGGCCAAGCAATTCGATTTGGCGACGATGATGCTGTCGCCCTCGGATATCTTCATGAAGATCGAAGGCAAGCGGATCGAAGTGTCGCGCGGCTTTAAGAAGATGACTCCGAAAGAAGAAGAAATCCAGTATACGCTCCGCGTCGCTTTGGAAATGGCCGAACGAGGCTATAAAATCGGCAACATCGACATCGACAAGTCCGATGCCGAACTGTTCCTGATAGACAAGGAAAAGAATACGCTTATCCCGCCGTTTATCGTCGTCGACGGCGTCGGTTATAACGCGGCCACTTCCGTCGTCAAGGCGCGCCAGGAGCGGCCCTTCCTATCACGAAGCGACCTACTGGAACGGACGAAACTGTCGGCCACCAACATCGAAGACATGGCGAAACTTGGTGCCCTCGACCATCTTGACGAGTCGAACCAACTTTCGCTATTTTCATTTACCAACGTTTGATATATTATATTATGGCTGTGCCTTGGCACGGCAAATCGGGACGTAGCGCAGCTTGGTAGCGCGCTTGCTTCGGGAGCAAGAGGCCGTGGGTTCAAATCCCATCGTCCCGACCATGGAAATATGAATCCCTTTCTCAAGACAGGATTGCCAAAAAGAAGGGGATTTTATATTTCATTAAAAGACCATTAACTAGAAGAAGGCATCGTTATAATAGAAACGGAGCGGATTGTATATGGAATGGGAATTGTTAGAAGAAAAAATCGTTGTAAATTTCTACCTTCGTCATGTTAGCAATTGGCAAAACAATATGGATGAAGTGATGAATGAAATGAAAAACGCCGGTTATACATCGCGCGATGAAACAAGCACACATATGAGAATTTCTAATGTTTCTTGGCTTCACACGGGTATCGGGCTCTCAAATGCAAGCAAGCAAACAATAGAAACCTACAAAAAAATGGTTACTAACCTAAAAAAGCGTTAAAAATACAAAATAATGTTTTACTAAACCAAAATAGTGATATTCATTGTGAAAAAATAGTATACTGAAAGCATGAAACAAAAATTGATTAAACGGCCTTATTACCTTGATAAATTACTTGCCTGCCGCGACAGTGACTTCGTTAAAATACTCGTTGGAGTCCGACGGAGCGGCAAATCGACGATTTTACGCATGTTTATCGATTATCTATTGGCAGTTGGCGTAACTGAAGAATGCATATTAACCATTAATTATGAAAGCCTCACGTTCGACGCGCTGCGAAGTCAGGCGACGCTTCATGATTATGTCAAGGGAAAGATGCCAAAAGGGAAGAGGTTATATTTGTTTCTTGACGAGGTTCAGGAAATTCCCGAATGGTCGAAAGTAGTTAACTCACTGCGGGTAACCTTCGATTTGGATATATATGTGACAGGATCGAATTCAAAGGTTTTTGCTGGCGAATACCTTACCTATTTAGCAGGTCGTTACATCGCTATTGATGTCTATCCTCTTTCATTTTTTGAACTGGGCACCTTCATCAAGCATAACGATGATGAAACACTCTACCGGGATTATTTGACTTCGACGTTTCCATCCGCGGTGACGGAGACTTACAAAGACATTAAAAGGATGATTGTCGACGACCTCTACCATTGTATTTTCGAACGCGACATCATCCTAAGGGGAAAAATCAGAAATGAAGAATCATTTCTTAAAGTGGCTCGTTTCGTCTATTGCAACATCGGAAGCGCCATCTCCGTAAAACGCATTCGAGACACGCTTAATAGCGAAGGCCGCGATATATCGATTGATGCCATCGAAAATTACCTAACTTTGATGTGCAATGCGTATTGCTTATATCAATGCCGACGTTATGACATAAAAGACAAAGAGGTACTAAAGACTAATGGAAAGTATTATACGGTCGATTTTGGCTTGCGCGAGCGACTGGTTCCCAACATTCACACCGACAGTGGCCACATATTGGAAAACTTTGTCTTCTTGGAGTTGATAAAAAGCGGATATAAGGTCTTCATCGGTAAAGTCGGGCGCGACAAAGAAATAGATTTCATCGCCATTAAAGGTGAACAAAAAATGTATATCCAAGTATGTGAATCCATCGTCACTCCACAGGTTCGCGAGCGGGAGACGAATCCATTCTTGCAACTACATGATAATCATCCGCGCTATCTAGTGACCTTGGACAAAATCATATACCAATTTGAACAATGCACTCATTTAAATGTCTTTGCATTCATACGGCAATTAAATAACGTAACGGAAAGCCAGAAATTATGACATTAAAAAAACGCAAGCAGACGGTCGGCGAGGAAATCGCCAACGCCATTTCCCATGGCGTCAGCGGCTTATTCGGCATTGCCGGCATGGTGCTGATGATCGTCAAGGCCAATAGCGGAGCCGAACTCGCCAGCGCGATCGTGTTCGGGTTGGGGATGATCTTCCTATATACGATGAGCGCGCTCTATCATGCGTTCGCCAAAGAGGGACGCACCAAGCGGGTGTTTAAAAGATTCGACCATATCTCCATCTATGTGTTGATCGGAGCGACGTTCGCGCCGATATTCATCATCGTGATAAGTAAACCGCTGGGCTGGATCTTATTGGCGATTCAATGGGCAATCATCGCCCTCGGCATCGTGTTCAAGGCCGTCAAGATATACAAGTTTCAAGCTGTCCACGTCATCGCCTATCTGATTTTGGGTTGGAGCGCGTTGACGTTATTCGGACCGCTGCGCACATTATCGGCGCCGGCTTTCTGGTTGATATTGGCCGGCGGCATCTCGTATACGATCGGCGTCTTCTTTTACGCGACGAAACTGTTCAAGTTCTCGCACTTCGTTTGGCACCTGTTCGTGTTTGCGGGAACGTTACTGCACTTCTTCGCCATTTATCTATACATATTTTAAAAGGGGATTGCTCCCCTTTTATTCTTTATCGGTGACGATGTTTTTGCCTTTTTTCTTCGACTCATAGAGGGCCAAGTCAGCTCGTTTGATAATGCTCTCGGTCGTATCGCCCGGCATCCACCCGGTCACCCCGATGGATACGGTGAAACGAACTTTGTCATCGAAGATGGACCGGTCGATCACGTCGGCGAGCTGTTAGCCGAGGTCAGTTGCCGCCTGGACGTCGCAGTGGCGGCAGATGACAAGGAACTCCTCGCCGCCCCAACGGCCGATAACGCACGGTTCCTTCACATTCTTCTTTAATAGGAAAGCCGCCTGAACCAAGACGGAATCGCCTTGGAGATGGCCATACTCGTCGTTGATGGATTTGAAATCGTCGATGTCGATCATCAGGACCGATAACGATTTCAAAGACGTTTCGGTGGTCATGATCTCGGCTTCCAGCACGTCGTCGAGTTTGAGGCGGTTATACATCAGCGTCAGCTTGTCGGTTTCCGACATGCGGCGCAGGTTGTCGTTGACTTTCGACAAGGCGTCGAGCGATTCGGTGCGGCTCAGTTCGAAATAGCGGATGATTAGTCCCACGGCCGCCATGACCCCGATGATATTGATGAAGATGTTGATGTCAAACGCAATTCCATCCAATATCGGCGAGATGACCGTCATCAATACGATGATGAAAACGATATACAACGCGGTGATGATCGAACCGGGGATACGCCCGAGAATAAAGTAACTGATCGCCGGCACGAGCAAAATCCACATCATCGTGTAATGGTCGGTTCGGTCGACGACGATGATCGAGGTCAAGATGGCCAAAAACACAATTGCGAACACGAGTGCGGTGATCTTGATGTTGTTGGTTAGTTTGAAATAGACGATGATGACAATGCCAATCAGCATGCCGCCGAACTGGATGGCCGCGAGGATGTAATCGGCGTTGATGAAGATGTTGAACAGCCCGTAAAAAAGCAAGATTATCGTCGTCATTATCAAAGTGAAATTCAAAAGGACAATCCGGCGGTAGTCGGAATTGTCCTTCGTGAAACGGTTGTTGTTAGTTAAGTAACGAGTCCAAAAATCTTTTATTTGGCTATCCTTAAGCAATCAAATTGTAATACATCCGCGCAAATAATCAATTTGATTACTTATTTTGTGATTTTCTTTGCAATCAAAATGGCCACTCACTATACTATTTGTCGCAGCGAACCGCTTAATCAAGACCGTTCGCCCGCGGAGTGCTTCCATCGTGGTTGAGACCCTCGTCATCAGCGCGTTAACGATATTGCTCATGATTGCCTCGATCATCTTTTTGCCAACCATGAAAATCGGCAAATGGACTATATCTCCCTATTGGGCGGTGGCTTTGGGCGGCGCTTTATTGCTAATGTTGTTCGGCGCGGTTAATCAAGGCGAAATCACATCTGGCTTCCTATCGGATTCGGCTATCAATCCGGTCAAAATACTGACTTTGTTCCTTTCCTTTACGATCTTCTCGATCTTTCTCGACGAAATTGGCTTCTTTTCCTACATGGCCGCCAAAGCCGCTTTGCGCGCCAAACATTCCCAGCGGGCTTTGTTCACATGGCTATACGTCGCCACATCTGTATTGACGGTGTTCACCGCTAACGACATCGTCATCCTGACGTTGACGCCGTTCATCATCTACTTTGCTAAAAACGCCAAGATCAACCCCTTGCCGTACCTGGTCATGGAGTTCGTGGCCGCCAATACGTGGAGCATGCTCCTTGTCATCGGCAATCCGACCAATATTTATCTGGCCACTTCATTCCAAATCGACTTCATCGGCTATTTCTTGAAGATGGCCCTTCCTACCATTTCGGCCGGGCTGCTCAGTTATGGTCTCATGCGGTTCATATTCCGAAAATCGCTTGATGCTCCCCTTGATGTCGAAACGACCGTCAAGGTTCCGCCTAAGGGATTGTTGATTATCGGCGTCATCCATCTGACGGTTTCGACCGTCCTCATTTCCGTCGCCAGCTACATCGGTCTTGAAATGTGGCTGTTCACTTTCACGGGCGCGATCAGTCTATTCCTCACCACTCTCGTGTATTTGGCCATCATCCGCCAAAAGCCGACCATCTTGTTACGGGTTCTAAAACGGATTCCTTACGCTCTCGCGCCGTTCATGCTCAGCATGACGATATTAGTGATTGCCTTGGACAAGCAAAACGACCGCTATTGCTGGCGCAATCCTTAATGGGGCTGAACCCGCTGTTCAGCTTTGGTTTTTCATCGTTCCTATTCGCCAACGTCATGAACAATATCCCGATGAGCATCCTATTCACCGAGGTGCTCGGATCGGTATCTTCGGGCTCGCTAGGCATCGTCTATGCCACGATTATCGGCAGTAACATCGGCGCCATCCTTTCTCCGATCGGCGCCCTCGCCGGCATCATGTGGATGTCGATTCTCAAACGCGAAGGCATCAAGTATTCCTATGGGACCTTCCTTAGGTACGGTCTTGGCATCGCCGTCCCGCTGATACTGATCAGCATTCTAAGCCTCAGTTTGTTATTTTAGTTTCAAGCAGGCCATTTATTGCTATATTTAAATGGGCTGCGCTTGTAACTCAGCTGGATAGAGTATCACCCTCCTAAGGTGAGAGTCGGACGTTCGAATCGTCTCAAGCGCGCCAGCATAAAAACATTGGTCTGGTACGAAGTATCGGACTTTTTTATTGCAAGCATCGAATGACGGATGAACGATACAAAAAATTCGCATATGCGAATATATGACAATAAATATATGCGAAAGCATATTTTTTGTATATAATTATCAATAGAGGTGAAGTTATGCCTGTATCATACGAAAAGCTGCTGAAGACCCTTCAAAATCGTGGCATTTCTAAAACGAAATTCGCTAAAGATGTTGGACTTGCTCCGGCCACTCTTGCCAAATTAGCGCGCAATCAACCCATTTCCATGAGTATACTGGAACGCATGTGCCGTTATTTGTCTGTGACACCGAGCGATGTGATTTCATTCACGACTGCGCCTGTCGTCAGCAACTTTTCAAAACGGCTCCTTGAAGAGAAAAACGCCTCCATTAAGGGAGGCATTTATCATGAGATGCAGGTGCTGATGACTTATAACTCGAATCATATCGAGGGATCAAAACTAACCGAAGACCAGACGCGCTACATCTTTGAAACTCGGACTTTGTTACCCAAGGACGCCGAAGGAATACCAGTCGACGACATCGTGGAAACACTTAATCATTTCAGCTGCATCCGTTATGTCTTGGATCATACCTTCGAGCCATTGGATGAATCATTCATTAAAGAAATCCACCGAATTCTAAAAACAGGCACAAAGGACGCCATGCTTGATTGGTTTAAAGTCGGCGAATACAAAACGATGCCGAATGTGGTGGGCGGCCAAGAAACGACCCCTCCTTCCAAAGTTCCTAATGATATGAAACGTCTTATCGATGATTATCACCGCCAGGACGATATCACATTTGAAAAAATTGTCGCCTTCCATCGCGAATTTGAGCAGATTCATCCCTTCCAGGACGGAAATGGTCGTGTTGGCCGTCTGATTGCGCTTAAAGAATGTCTAAGCCATGGAATCGTTCCATTTATCATCTATGATGAAATCAAAGCATTCTATTACCGCGGTTTGAAAGAGTGGCCGCGTGAACCTGGTTATCTCATTGGAACATGTCAGACTGGTCAAGATAAAATAAAGCGCCTTTTGGATTATTTCAATATCAGCTACTAGCACCATCCTCCGGATTTAGATTGACCGTTTGGTTTTTTTCTACGATGCGTCAAATGTAAAAAAACCAGCCAAGCGATTGTTTAGGAAAACGCCTATGCTAACATAGATATGCAACCGCAAGTTGCGGAAATCGGTCAAAGTGAAAAGTGGAGTTGGTAGTGGCAACCGGACGGCAACCAGTACCATATGGGTGTCGAAAAAGGAGCGACCCATATGAATAACGAAACCTTCACCCCAGACTTCAACACACTGGATAAACAGTACCTGTGGAACAACGAACAGTATGACCAACAGGCCACGTACACCAAAGAAGGGGAACCGAAAGATCATGAACATCGAAATTGCTAACCGCCTCGTCGAATTAAGAAAGAAGAATAACCTGTCGCAGGAAGAACTGGCCGAAAAACTCGGCCTGTCGCGGCAAGCCGTCAGCAAATGGGAACGAGCCGAAGCCTCACCGGACACCGATAACCTCATTTGCTTAGCCAAGATCTATAACATCTCGCTAGACGAACTGCTTCATAACGAAGCACCTCTGGAAGACATAATAGATAAGGAACGCCCGGAAGAAACGCCCAAAGAAGAGGCCAAAGAGTCCGAATCTGACGAAACGCCGAAGAAAAAGAAAAGCTATGTCCACATCGGCAAAGACGGCATCCACGTCATCGACGATGACGAAGAAGTCCACATCTCGGGTGCCGGCGTCAACGTGATCGAAGGCGACAAACATGTCCACATCGGTCCCGGGGGCATTAGACTCGGCGACGCCCGCATCGAGGGCAAATACAAGAAAGTCCGCGACCTGGTCACCGGACTAGCGGCCTTGATAATCGTCATCACCTACATTTTATTAGGAGCCTTCCAGCAATTATGGCATCCGGCCTGGATCTTGTTCTTGTTGATCCCGATCATCGAATCGATCGTCTCGGTCATCGCTTATCGGCGCATCACCAAATTCGCCTATCCGGTTTTGGTGACCGTGGCGTATCTATTCATCGGATTCGAATACGGCGGCTTCCATCCGTGGTGGGTCCTATTCATCACGATCCCGATCTTCTACATGGTATTCAAACCGATCGAGAACCTGTGGCTTAAGAA
>Ga0172370_10003390_pt1 | contig 22053 bp, 19 predicted proteins | sample LakKiv5m_FD_114538 | JGI IMG/M metagenome (GOLD analysis project Ga0172370, IMG submission 114538) | Freshwater microbial communities from Kabuno Bay, South-Kivu, Congo - kab_022012_11.5m | ecosystem: Environmental > Aquatic > Freshwater > Lake | place: Democratic Republic of the Congo...
CACGCTCAATCCGGAGGCGTTGACCATCTCTATGCGGTTTATTTTACCAGGCCCGTTAAGCAAAACAGACCCCGGATCCGGCTTGGAATCCAAGGTCTGTTGTGGTAGAAATGGTAGCGGGGGTAGGATTTGAACCTACGACCTTCGGGTTATGAGCCCGACGAGCTGCCTGACTGCTCCACCCCGCATCGTCAGGGATAGTATCGCAGATACATTATGATTTGTCAACCCGCGATGTGTCGAGAATGGCGACAGGGGGAGTGGAAGTAAGGTTCAGGAGAGCCAGGGCGTTATTCAGGGTAATTTGGGCGGCGGTGAGAAGGACCAGGCGGGCGCGTTGAAGGGGGGCGGGGATAGCGCCGGTCAGGATGGGGCAGCGGTCGTAGAAAAGGTGAAATTCGCGCGCCAGGCTCAAGGTGTAGCGGGCGAGGCGGTGGGGTTCGTAGAGCTCGGCGGCGGTGCGGATTTCTTCGGGGAAGTCGGCCAGGCAGCGGATGAGGGCGACTTCAGCTTCGTCACCGAGCGGGCTCAGGTCGGCGGCGAAGGGATCGGGAAGGGTGATATTTCGTTCTGCACAGGCTATCAGGATGCCGGCTATGCGGGCGCGGGCGTATTGGATGGAATAAAGCGGATTATCCGGCGCTGCCTTCACCGCCAGGTCCAGGTCGATGTTCAGCTCGATATCCGCGCCGGCTAGCAGGAAAAACAGACGCGCGGCATCTCTGCCGAGCTGATCGATCAACTCGGAGAGCAGCACGATGTCTTCCTTGCGCTTGCCGCCCGTCACCAGCTCGCCTTCACGCAGCGGGTGCGCCTGCTGGAAGATCAGCACTCGCACCTTGTCCGGATCGAAACCGAGCGCGGCCATCGCCGCCTTAGTGCGGGCGATATACCCGTAGTGATCCGGCCCCCAGATGTCAATGAGGATCTCATAACCGCGCTCGAACTTATCTCGATGGTAGGCGATGTCGGAGGCCAGGTAGGTGGGCTTGCCGTTGGTGCGCACCAGCGGGCGATCCCGGTCATCGCCATAGCGCGTAGTGGCGAGCCAGACGGCGCCTTCCGCTTCGTAGGTTTCCCCGCGTTCGGCCAGCGTCTCCAGCGCGCGCCGGACGGCTCCCCGTTCGAAGAGATCGTGTTCGTGGAACCAGGTATCGAACTCGACGCCAAGACGCGCCAGCACTTCCCGCTGGCGGGCGACCATCACCTCCGCGCCCATCTCCGTGAACCGCTCGAGCCGTTCCGCGGGCGGCAGGTTCAGGTAGGCATCGCCTGCGCGCGCTGCAATATCCCGCGCGAAGTCGATCATATAGCTCCCCTGATAACCGTCCTCCGGAAACTCGATCGGCTGGCCCAATTCCCGCAGGTAACGCACCATCAGGCTCTCGCCGAAGCGCACCAGTTGGGCGCCGGCGGCGGCGTCGTTGACATAAAACTCGCGCGAGACGGCAAATCCCGCTGCTTCCAGCACCGCGCACAGCACGTCACCGATGACAGCGCCGCGGCCATGCTGCATACCGAGCAGGCCATTGGGATTGGCGCTGACGAACTCGACCAGCACCGGCGTACCCTGGCCCAGGTCGCTTCGCCCATAAGCGCCGCCTTGCCGGTGAATTTCCAGCACCGTCTCATGGAGCCAGGCCGGATGCAGATACAGATTGATGAATCCAGGTGCGGCAATTTCCACCCGCTCCACCATATCTCGCGGAAGCTGAACATATTCTATCAACACCTGGGCCGCATGCCGGGGCGAGACCTTTGCCTCGCCGGCCAGTGCCATCGCCAGGTTCACGGAGAGATCGCCCATGGTGGGATTCGCGGGCCGCTCGACGGTAAAGGCAGGCAGGCTGTCGAACCGCAGGCGGCCTGCTTTTTTCGCCGCGAGCGCGGCGGTAGCGAATGCGGAAACCATGACCGGCTTAATCATGCGGATATCTCACTTTATCGTCTCGCCGGTGGCACGGGAAACAGCACAGCCCTCGAAGCGAGGGCTGCAGGTGCGAACCATGACGGCCGGCGGTCAGGCCGGCTTCAGTGTAGCAGATTCTGCCATAATGCGTCGAGCCACTTAAACAAGGCGCCGGCAATCGTGAGACCTGTCAGCACCTGGATGAATCCCATGCGCCATAGCCGAAGAGCGCGCCGCGGGAGAACCGGGGTATCGAGATGCCGGAGCAGCAGCTCCCGTCCCGCCGTGATACCGCTGGCCAGTTCTTTCGCGGTGGCGGGACGCGTGGTAAGGTGTTCCTGCAGCCACCCCCCGACACGCTTCCAGGCGGCGGCGACAAAGAGGATGCCGAAGACCGCTATCATGACGACGAGATCGATATCGAACTGGGTTGCCAGCATGATGACGGCAACGACGCCCAGGTAGGCGAGGGAGGCAATAGCCACCATATTCGTGCCGCAGCGCGGATGCACTCTCGACATGCGCGCCACCGCAGCGGGAGTCAGCTCCTCGCCGGCTTCGATGGCATTCACCGTCTGATGCTCCGCTGCATGATAACCAGCCAGGCGCGGCAGAAAGCGCAGCAGCAGCAGGAAAATGGCAAAGGAAAGGAAGGTATACAATAAGGCGAGCAGCAGCATATATACGCCCGGCTGGCTGAGGGAACCATGCTCCAGCATGAGGGCCAGCTCGCCGACGGGCTTCCAACCGGTCAGGCGCGCGGCCAGCATCGCCGCGTATAGCAGGACATGCTGCACGATCCACATCATGACCGCGAATACAACCCCGGTAAGCATGAGTCCCAGCGTGCCGACGCCGCCGCTTACCGTGCCGGTAGTCAGGTATACACCCAGCGGCGTGGCCATGCCGCCGATGCGCGGCGGTGGAAACCATCCTTCGCACGCGGCAAGGGCATCCACCCGTGCAACGCAGCCCAGGTAGCGGCCATTCCGAGCTACCACCGGGAGCAGGCCATTGCCCGTCGCGTGGAAATAGGCAAGCAGCTCGTTTCCGCGCATCTCCGGCGAAATTACGGCGGGAATCGGCGTCATCAACTCGCGGACGGCAAGGGTTCCGGCGCGCTCCGCGCTTTCCAGCGCCACTTCCGCCACCTGCTCCTCGTGAAGCCAGCCGACGAGCGCGCCCAACTGCGTCACCGGCAGCTCGGATACCTGCTGTCGGAGAAAGACGCGTATCGCATGCCGCGGCGTGTCATCCGCGTCGACCGGCGCGATATCGCGCCGCAGCACTCCCGCGGATGCCGGCGGGAACGCTGTAGTCGCAAGCTGATCCGAAGGCCATGAATGTGATGCCATATCCATATTGTACCGAAAAATCGGCAAGGTTACCTTTTCATTGCTGACACTTCGGGCAGAAATGTATGCGGCGTCCCTGGAAAGGGCGGTACTCGATGAGCGTGCCACAGGCGCGGCAGGGGCAGCCTGCCCGCTGGTATACATGCAGGTGGTGCTGGAAGCCGCCCAATACGCCGGCGGCATCCCGGTAGGCGGCGTCCTGGCTGGAGGTGCCGCGCGCGGCGATTGCCCGCGCCAGCACGTCGCGAATAGACGCGTGCAGCCGTGCGGTTTCGTCTTCGCTGAGCGATTTGGCCTGCCGCTCGGGATGGATACCCGCCAGGAAGCAGGCTTCGTCGGCATAAATTTTACCGATCCCGGCAATCTTCGTCTGGTCCATCAATACGGTCTGGATCAACGACGATCGTCCGCGCAGCGCCTTGCCCAGCGCCGCCGGGGTGAAGGCATCATCGAGCGGTTCGAGGCCGTAATGGCTCAGCTCGATCATGCGGTCAGGGTCATGACCCTCGACAACAGCCAGTTGACCGAAGGTGCGTGGGTCGATATATCGCAGCTCCATGCCGCCATCAAGCTCGATTAAGACGTGCGTGTGCGGCGCGGGTGTGGCAACCGGGTCTACCATTACCAACCGCCCGCTCATGCCCAATCGCGCCAGCAACGAGCGACCGTTATCCAGCAGGAATAACAGCGCCTTGCCGCGGCGGAGTATGTCGAAGATAACAGCGTGATCGAGCAGGCGGATGAATTCATCTGGTGAGACGTGCGCGCGCACTGCGCGGGGGCGGGAGACGCACACGACCTTAATCCGCCGTCCGATTACCCGCGAATGAAGCTGACGGCGGATCGTTTCTACTTCGGGGAGTTCCGGCATAACAGGATGAGTGTACCCGCAGCGGACCGCGGGTACACGACGGGAATCCGCCGGGGCGAGTTTGCCCCCTCTGCTGGAAGGTTCAGCTCTTCCCGATGCGGTAGACTTTGGTGCCGCAGGTCGGGCACGTGCCGCTCACGGCCGGTTTACCATTTTTCATGGTGACCTGCTTGGGATTCTGGATCTGCTTCTTGGCCTTACACTTGACGCAATACGCTTCTGCCATAGTGGCACCTCCTTATATAGTGTAGTAGTATAATGCGGCCAACGACAGGACCGCCGCGCTGAATAAGCTTTGAGATACAAGCTTGAGGCTAGTTTCGCTGGCAGTGCGGAGTATTCCTTCTTTAACGAAAAAATTATTTCAAAAAGTTCCAGTATTCAGTCTGAACTGGGATTCGTAGGATTAAAGTATTTCAAGATTAAGGTCCATGGCCGCGGGGAGGAAAATAACCGCGTTACATGGAATAGATGCATGGCCTTAATCATCATGGCAGGGAAAGGCTGGTATGTTGCGGATTCGCGGGATGACGATAGAAGACGTGTCCTTTGGCATGTATTTGAAACGGCAAGCGGGTTGGAATCAGACGGAAGCGGATTGGCGCCGATTTCTTTCCATGGAACCAGACGGATGCTTCCTGGCGGAGATGGACGGCGAACCGGCGGGCACGCTGACTACCTGCTTATTTGGTTCGGTAGCGTGGATCGCGATGGTGCTGGTCGAGGTAGCGCGCCGGGGGCAGGGAATTGCCACCGCACTGCTCGAGCATGCCATCGCCTGCCTTGACAGCCGCGGGGTACCCACTATTCGGCTGGATGCAACGCCGCTGGGGCGGCCCGTATATATGAAGCTGGGATTTACTGATGAATACGGATTGACGCGTTACGGCGGTACTCCGGCGCCGGCGCCGGAGTTGGGACCGGTGCATTCCTACACCCCTGAGCACCTCGGGGACGTGGCCTGGCTCGATCGGCAGATCGCCGGCGCCGACCGTTCCAAGCTGCTGACGAGATTGCTGGCTGAAGGACCGGAGTTCGCGCGCATTGTCAACACCCGCGGCAATTTCTCCGGCTACTGCGCGCTCCGTCCCGGCACACTGGCCACGCAGATCGGACCGTGTCTCGCTTCCTCGCCCAACGCGGGTCAGCGTCTGCTTGCCGATGCCTTCACCAGGTGCGCGGGACAACCGGTGATAGTGGATGTCCCCAACGATAACGGGCCGGCAACCATCTTCATCAAGGGAACCGGACTCGCCGTACAGCGATCGTTCGTCCGCATGTACCGCGGCGTACCGCCGGTAGATGAGGTAAGCGGTATCTGGGCCAGCTCCGGACCTGAAAAAGGGTGATAGTTCGAAGTTCCAAGTTCAGGAGTTGGAGTTTGGAATTCCAAGTTCCTGATTCGAAGTTTCGCGTGAGAAGGAGATTTTATAATGATACGTAAAGCGGTCATCCCGGCGGCGGGGTTCGGCACGCGATTTTTGCCGGCGTCGAAATCGCAGCCAAAGGAGATGCTGCCGGTCGTCGATACCCCTACTATACAGTATGTGGTGGAGGAAGCCGCCGCGTCGGGCATTACCGACATCCTGATGATCATCGGTAAGAGCAAGCGCGCAATCGAGGAGCATTTCGACCGCAGCACCGAGCTCGAGCGCGAGCTGATGGAGCACGGCAAAACAGAGGAGTTGGAGGCCATCCGCCGAATTTCCGAACTGGCAAATATCCATTTCGTCTGGCAGAAGGAGCTCAAGGGGTTGGGCAACGCCGTTTCTTATGCGCGTTATCATGTCGGCAGCGAGCCGTTCGTCGTATTGCTGGGCGATGCCATTCTTGATTCTCCCGAACCGGTGGCACGGCAGTTGATGGACGTCTATGAAAGATATCGCGAGCCGGTAGTCGCCCTCGAAAAGGTCGCACTGGACAAGGTAAGCCGTTACGGCGTGATCGATGGTAAAAATGTTACCGACGACATTTACCTTGTCGAGGATTTCGTCGAGAAGCCGTCGCCGGAGGATGCGCCGTCCACGCTGGTCATCGCTGGTCGCTATGTCTTCACTCCGGAGATTTTCGACTTCATCGACCGCACGAAACCCGGCAAGAACGGCGAAATCCAGTTGACGGACGCCATGCATATGATGGTTGCCACCCGCGCAATGTATGGCTTGCATTTCAAAGGCAAGCGCTACGACATCGGTAATAAGCTGGATTTTCTGAAGACGAATATCGAACTGGGATTGAAGCGTCCCGATATGGCGGATGAACTGAAGTCATTCATCAAGGAACTGGCGGAAACGTTATAGCAAAAGTGGCGAGTGCTGCCGGTAATCCGGTTTACGTGATGCTGGAAAATGCCACTCGCCACTCGCCACTTTGCCGGTCAAGGGGGTGATGAGCTGCGCCGCCGGTATTTGATATTCCTGATCCCATTGCTTATCGGAGCGACAATTTACGCGATTCTTTGCCGCGCGCCACGCCGTTCCTCCCTGCCGCCCTCATCGCCGGCGCCCGCGGCAACGCCGGCTCCTAAATTGCCCGCGGTTCCCACGGTTGCCGAATCCATCGTCCGAATCGATACCGCGCGGATGCGGGCGCATATCGAAAAGCTGGCAGGAGAGATCGGTGTTCGGCATGGGGGATCCAGGCAGGAACGCGCGGCATCGGAGTATGTGCGGCAGCAATTGTTGTCATACGGGTATACGGTCACCAAGGTTCCTGTCGAGCTACCCGATAAGAAGACCAGCATCAACATTCTCACCGAGCTGCCTGGCGACACGCCGCGTGTGCTGCTGGTCGGCGCGCACATTGATTCTTATGGTGCAGCGCCCGGCGCTAATGACAACGCCTCCGGTATAGCAGTCATGCTGGAGGTCGCCCGCCTACTGCGCGATATCAAACCAAACTATACATTGATATTCGCCGGCTTCTGCGCGGAAGAACACCTCCGGCGCGGCGACGCTTACCATCACTTCGGCAGCCGCGCCATGGCAAAAGATACGGCGCTGCTGCAGCGGTTGGCCGGTATGGTCTCCCTCGATATGGTCGGCTACGGCACGGTGCTGCGCATCGACAACCAGGGATGGGCAAGCGACCGCCGGAGGGATGAGATCGGCGGCATTGCGCGTGCCATGGGGCTTCCCGCGCGCGTGGGACGGAGTAAGCCGCAGAGCGACCACGAGGCATTCGAGCGCCGGCATATATCGGCGGCCTATCTGCATTGGGAACGCTACCCGGCCTATCATACCCGCGCGGACGTCCCGGCACGCATCCAATCCGAACGCCTGCGCCGGACCGCAGAATTGATGATCCGCTTCCTGCGCAATGCTCGAGATGATGAGCCGGAGCGCAGGCGTTCCGCTCACCCGTGATCCAGCCAAAACATGGGCACGGTCACCACGCCGGAGGTGGTTGCCGGCAGCATCCCGCGAGCCGTCATACCATGGCTATTCACCGGTGTCACCTGCCTCGTCACTGCGCCGATGTCCTTTGTGCGCGGGTGGGCGCGAGTTAAAGTCCTGTAAAAAACACGCTGTAATCGGCAGGCCATTACCGGACTCCCGGCGAATCCGAAAAAAGAGCGGGTCTGCAAAGTCGGAGACAGCAGGCCCGTTTTTGTGGGAGTGACAGTGAATATCGCAGAAATGACCGGACTCATTTTCGGCGGCGCCATGATAGCGGGACTCATCGGATCCCTTACCGGCCTGGGAGGAGGCGTGGTGATAGTGCCGCTGCTCACCCTGGGCTTCGGCGCCGACATCCGCTACGCCATCGGCGCCTCGCTCATTTCGGTGATCGCCACCTCCTCCGGCGCGGCAAGCGCCTACGTGAAGGAGGGGTATTCCAATATCCGCGCCGGGATGTTCCTGGAAGTGGCCACCACGCTGGGAGCGACCTTCGGCGCGTTCCTCACCATCCTGGTGCGGCCGGATATCATCGCCATCATCTTCGGTGGGGTGCTGCTGCTGTCGATCATCCCGATCAAAGTGCTGCAGCCGGCGCCGGGCTATATCGATCCGCTGGCGCAGAAGCTCAAGTTCGATTCCAGCTACCCGACGCCCGAAGGTCCACGGGAATATCACGTGCGGCATGTGCCGCTGGGCGCCGCGCTGATGGCGCTGGCCGGCGTATTGTCCGGTCTGCTGGGCATCGGCTCCGGCGCCGCCAAGGTGCTGGCGATGGATCGCGCAATGGCCTTTCCCTTCAAGGTCTCCACCACTACCAGCAACTTCATGATCGGCGTCACCGCGGCGGCCAGCGCGGGGATTTATCTCCGCCACGGTTTTATCGATCCTGGCCTGGCCATGCCCACCATGCTGGGCGTGCTGATCGGTTCGATGCTCGGCACGCGCGTGCTAGTGCACGCGCCGACACGCTTGCTGCGCTGGATCTTCGGCGTGGTGATTTTCTTCCTTGCCATCGAGATGATGTATAACGGCTTCACGGGAAGGTTGTGAGATGCTCATACGTGACCGAATTTCCGACGAACAAGTGGATACCATTATCGGCACGCTGCTCCGCGTCGGAGTGATCGCGGCCTCCGCGGTCGTCTTTCTTGGCGCCATTATTTACTTGGTCCGCCACGGCGCGCAGCCGCCGCAGATCAGCACATTTCATGGAGAGCCCGCGCAGTATAAAAGCCTGCGCGGCATCATCGTGTCGGCCTTCTCCTTCCATGGCAGCGGCATAATTATGCTCGGTCTGCTGCTGCTGGTCCTCACCCCCATCACCCGCGTCCTTTTCTCCGCCGTCGCCTTCGTCCTGCAGCGCGACCGGTTATACGTGGTCGTCACCCTGATTGTGCTGGCCGTACTGATCGTGAACCTGGCACGGGGATAAGAGAAAGCGGAGGAGACTGTCCCAATCATAATCATTGGACCTGCGGCTTCCCGCATCTATTTTCAGTTGGGAAGGACTTTCTCTGTCCCCTGTCGAAAACCATTCAAAACTGCCCTTCATTGCGAAGTTGATATGTTCACCCCCGGCCATTATCCAAACGGCGGTTTCGCTTGCTAATGGCTGTAATTCGGGTGCAAGAACTGTTTCTTTTAAGGACGTGAGCTATGCGGCGTGTAATATTACTTGTTTTCAGCGCTCTCCTCTCCGTTGCCGGCATACTGGCCGCGGGCGCGGCCGGCATGCCTAAAGAGGTGAATAACGGCAAACCGGTAACGCTGAAGGTCTTCGGTCTGCCCAACCTGACCGACGCCCTGAATGTCGGCGCGAAGGCGGAAATGGCGGTGGCGCGGGAGTTCATGGATATGTATCCCAACGTCACCCTCAAGCCCTTCACCTTCCTGACGGTGCCGGGCGCCGGCGGCGAGAGTGGCTCCTCCATCGACACCGACACCAATACGCTGATGGCGATGGCGGCCGGCATCGCGCCGGAGGTTTTCACCACCAACTTCCGCCAGTCGGACACTTACATCCAGCAAGGATTCCTGCTCCCTCTTGATAAGTATTACCAGGAGTGGATAAGCACGCCGGAAGGCCGGGAGGAGGAGAAGAACGTCTTCACCTACCCTATTCTGAAGACGGTCGCCATGCGCAAAGGCCCGGACGGCAAGGAACACCTGTGGGCTATACCGCCGGACTCGCTCTCGATGGTGATGATGTATCGCAAGGATATCCTGCGCAAGGCGGGGATCAATGCGGAGAAGCCGCCGGCAACCTGGGACGAATTCTACGACATGTGCATCAAGGTTACCGACCCGCGCAAGCCGGTCTACGCCTACACGCTGCAGGGAAGCTGGTTCATGAGTTGGATGCTTTGGTCGCAGGGCAACAAAATCATCGATACCAAGGATGGCATCAACTGGTACGCCGACTACAACAGCAATAAAAAGGGAGAGAACGACTCCGTCACCGCTTACCAATTTGCCTGGAAATTGGTGAATGGCCCCTGGGCAATATGCCCGGATTGCGATGAACACTACGTGCTGGATGTAACCGCCCGCGAAAAAAGCAAGCGCGGCGCCATCGTCGGCGTCTGCTCCCACGGTCATAAATACTCCGTCAAGCAGCTTGTAGATAAAAAGCTCTACTTCGAGGGCGTCTGCACCGAGGACTTCAACCTGTGGGGCAAAAACCAGCTCGCTTGCATGATCAGCTACATGGGCAACATGGTGCTGAACACCCCCGGCGTAGACCCCTCGCTTATCCAGCTCGCTCGCGTTCCGAAATCTCCCATTGGCAGAAGCGTCTCCGAGATCAACGCGAAGATGTATGCCATTAACGGCACCCTCGACCCGGTGAAGGACAAGGGGAAGATCGATACGGCGTGGGCCTATATCCGCTTCCAGTGCTCCGACGAAGCCAAAAAAATCAAAACGAAGATCTTTGTAGAGAACGGCTTCGCCAAATACCTGAACCCAGAGTGGCTGCGCAAATTCGGTTACACTGCCTACCTGCGCCAGGTGCCGCCCGAATGGGAAACTATGTTCAAAGATTCGCTGCGCGAAGGCAACCCGGAACCGTATGGCCACAACGCCCAGCAGATTTACAACGAGATGGATGTCGCCTGGGGCGAGGTGCGGCAATTGACCATCCCGACCGATAAAGCCGTACAGGGGATCCTTACGAGGAATGTCAACCTGACCAATCAGAAGCTGATGGGGAAAGTCCTGCCCAAGGAGAAGCGAAAGCGCGATGGGACGGCGCTGGCATTCGTCATCGTCTCCGCTCTCCTCTTCTTCCTGCTGGGCCGCTATACCATGGCTACCTATGGCAAAGCGCTGGAGTCGCCATCGCAACGAACTCGCGCCGCCTTGAATCAGGTTATCGTCGCCTGGATCATCATGGTGCCCGCGCTGGGCGCGGTGCTCCTCTTCCAATATCTACCACTCATTCGCGGCTCGCTCATCGCCTTCCAGGACTACCAGATCCTGCTCAAGCATCAACAGTGGGTGGGTTTGACTAACTTCGGCAACGTGCTCTTCGCGCCGAAGGAATTCTGGGATCCGATGTTGTATACGATTCAGTTCGCCGCGCTGGCGCTGGCGCTCGGTTTTGTTGCCCCCATCATCCTGGCGCTGCTGCTGCACGAGATACCGAAGGCGTCGCTTTTCTTCCGCATCGTCTTCTTCCTGCCCGCCGTCACCTCGGGCATCGTCGTAATGCTCCTCTGGCGGCAGCTTTACGACGCATCGTCTTACGGCGTGCTCAACCAGATTTTATCTCTGCTGCATATTGAGACACAGAAGTTCCTGCAAGATCCGAAATTGGCGATGTTCTGGATCATCGTGCCGACGGTCTGGATGGGCATGGGACCGGGCTGCATCATCTACCTGGCCGCCTTGCGGCAGATTCCCACGGAATACTACGAAGCCGCTGACGTCGATGGCGCGGGTTTCTTCGCCAAGCTGTGGACCGTCACCCTGCCGTTCCTCAAGCCCCTGCTCATCATCAACTTCGTGGGCGCGTGCGTTGGCTCCTTTAAATCTTTCGAGCAAATTCTGGTTATGACAGGCGGCGGTCCGGCCGGCCATACGCGGGTGATGGGATTGGCGCTCTATCAAAATGCCTTCATCTACCTGGACTACGGCTTTGCTACTGCGATGGGCTGGATTCTCGCGTCATTGCTGATCGGCTTTACTATGTTCCAGTTGCGCTACCTGTCCAAAGTCCAGTTCAAACTGGCCAAGAGCGACTAGTAGGGAACGCCCTCCGTGGCGTTCCAGGTATCGTCAATCCGCACGGTTCGAAACGCAGTGGACATATAGTTTGCTTTTATTTCCGGCGAGACCGGGTTAGGAGATAATTTCATGGCACATATTTCGACAATAGGCCGGCGGTCGTGGGGAGCACGCCTGGCATTTCTCATCATGTATCTTGCCCTGATCCTGGGGGGCCTTACCATGGTAGTGCCCTTCATGGTGATGATCTCCAGCTCCTTTAAAAGCAGCGTCGATGGCCAGAAATACGACCTGTTTCCGGCGTATTTTCACGATCAGCGCATGCTGACGCTGAAATATCTGGAGCAGAAAACGGACTACGAGCTGCCCGTCTTTCTGCTGGTCGCGCGCAGCAATGTGCCCAAGCTGGAAGATTACACCCTCCCTGCGCCTGCCAACCAGGCGATGGTGACGGACTATTATGCGTTCGTCAAAACACTGCCGACAAATTATACTTTCATGGCGGACCGCGGCCCGCAGGTCGGCTACCCGCAGAATTTCGGCACCCACAACCTGGTCTACGCTTACCGCAAGGCAATTCTGGCGAAATACGGCAACCTGCGCGCCATCGAAAAGGCGTATGCGCAGGACCTGGTGGACCAGGAAGCGCTGATGCCGCCGTTCGAACGCTGGTTCGAGCGCGGCTTCACCCCGGAATACACCGCGCGCCTGGACGAATACCTGCACTTCAAGGATGGCCTGGCGCCTGAGCATAAAATTCCCATCCCGGCTGAATCCATCTGGAACCAGCACCTCCGCGTTAAATACTCGAAGATCGAGGACGGCAACAAGGAGTTGGGCACGGCATATGCCTCCATCGAAGCGGCCGATATGCCGACATCACTGCCGAAAACCAACTCGGAAGCGCACAAAAAGGCCTGGGAAGATGTGGTCCGCAACGACATGCCCATCTGGTTCATTCGCGCCGACGAGTCAGCCAGGCCCGCGTGGAACGCCTTCCTGCGCGAACGCTACCTTAATGACCCCGCGCTCTACAACAAATCGCATCCGGATGCAAAAATTACCGGCTTTACCCATATCCCGCTGCCCGCTGAAACACCTTATCAGAACAGCGTGGCGATGGGCGAGTGGGGCGATTTCGTCACCAATGATATACCGGTCACGGCGATCCGCCTGGATACGCCGGAGCAGCGCTACCGAACTTTCCTGCGTACTACCAAGAGGTATGCCACAATTGGGGATGTGAACCGCGCCTATGGCACGGATTATCGGAATTTCGCAGAGATTTATCTGCCGACGACACGCGTGCTGACAGCCGAGGCGACGAAGAAGGCCGGGGCCATCCGCTGGGAATTCGCCCTGCGCAACTACAAGACAGTGGCGAGTTACCTGGTGCTCCATGGCCGTTCCTTCCTCAACTCCCTCATCTATATCGCGATGGCGCTCTTCTTCACGCTGACGGTGAACCCGATCACCGCTTACGCGCTTTCGCGCTTCAAACTGAAGGCGACTAACAAGGTGCTGCTCTTCCTGCTGGCGACCATGGCTTTCCCGGCGGAAATCGCCATGATCCCCAACTTCCTCATCCTGAAGGAGCTACACCTGCTGAATACCTTTTGGGCGCTGGTCCTTCCCGGCATGGCCAGCGGTTTCAGCATCTTCCTCCTCAAGGGCATGTTCGATGGCCTGCCGCAGGATTTGTACGAAGCCGCGTCGCTTGACGGCGCCAACGAGCTGACCATCTTCTGGCGCGTCACCATGCCGCTGGTGAAGCCGTTCCTGGCTTACCTGTCGCTGGGCACGTTCATCGCCGCCTATTCAGCCTTCGCGTTCGCCATCATTCTTTGCCCCGACCCGAAGATGTGGACGATGATGGTCTTCCTGCAGCAGATGGTGTGGGCTTCGGAGCCGGTAAAATTCGCCGCCTATGTGCTGGCCTCCATTCCGACGCTGATCGTCTTCGTTACCTGCCAGCGCGTCATCATGCAAGGCATCGTCCTGCCGACGGAAAAATAAACGGACTGGAGAGGATATTTGAAAACCGATCGCTTCTCGGGGGGGTGGTAGGCGCCCCGCGAGAAGTGATCGGTTTTAAATTACCGTTCAGTGAAAAGAAGCCACGCAGCGAAAGGTTCGTTGCGTGGCTTTAGAGTTCATATTTTCTTCGTTGACCGGGTTATAATACTCCCGCCAATTCACGCGCGCCATTGAAATAGACCGGCTGGCCGGTTTCACTCGATTCGTAAATGGCGTCGAGGATTTCGCAGACCACCAGCGCCTGCTCCATCTTCACCACGGGATCGGTGTCGTTCACGATGGCGTCGATCCACACTTTGGCTTCGATCTCGCCGCAGTCCATGCCGTGGAAAGCGTTGAACTCGCCGCCGCAGGCATTCAGGTCGATCTTTTCGGTGTAGAGCCGGCCGTGCTTTTCGCCGTTGAGCCGCAGGCCGTCCAGGTAATCGGCGCCGGCCTCGGTGCCGCACAGCACGTAGGCGATGCCGCTTTCCTGCAGGTTGTTCAGCGCCCAGCTCGTCTCCAGCACCAGCGCGGCGCCGTTTTTGAACTTCACAAAACCCAGCGCGGAGTCCTCAACTTCGAATTTCGCCGGGTTCCACGGCCCCCAGCCATTCACCGCGTTCGGGCGCGCGCCCAGCTTGTAAAAAGCAGTGCCGACGGCATATTCCGGCTCGTAATTGTCCATCAGCCACAGCGTAAGGTCGAGCGCGTGGGTGCCGATGTCGATCATGGGCCCGCCGCCCTGGATGGCCTTGTCGAGGAACACGCCCCAGGTGGGCACGCCGCGGCGGCGCAGCGCCAGCGCCTTGGCGTAATAAATTTCGCCCAGCTCGCCCTTTTCGCACAGCTTCTTCATATACAGTGCGTCGGGGCGGTAGCGCTGCTGATAGCCGATGGTGAGCTTCTTGCCGGCCTTATGCGCCGTCGCCACCATGCGGCGGGCATCCGCGGCGGTGGTGGCCATCGGCTTCTCACACATAACATGCTTGCCCGCCTCCAGCGCCTCGATGGCGATGCCGGCATGGCTGTTGTTGGGCGTGCAGACATGCACCACGTCCAGCTTCGCCGCCAGCAGGTCGAGGTAATCTTCATACACCTTGGCGCCGGCCGCGCCGAACTCATCCAGCCCTTTGCGGGCGCGCTCTTTATCGATGTCGAAAAAGGCGGTGATCTTCACATTGTCGAGCTTCGCCAGCGCGGGCAGGTGCTTGCCCATGGCGATGCCGCCGACGCCGATGACGCCGACGCGTACTTCAGTCTTTGCGGGCATGGAACGATTTCCTTTCGGAGATGAACTGCCTGGTATTATACGGATTGGTTGGTTAGGGGGCAAGTGAGGCTTACCGATAACCGACCAATCCCGCATTGCCACGCCCACTTAAACACGATAAAATTAATTGAATATGAGCGATGATCGGTTATTATCGTTTGATGTGGCGCTGGAAAACGGAATCGCCGGTGTTGTCCCCGCGCCGGCCTGGCTGGCGCCGCTGCTGGATTGTACCGAAGAAGATGCGCCGGCGCTTTATGCCGCTGCGGACCGCATGCGCGCGGAGCATGTGGGCGACGCGGTACATCTGCGCGGGTTGATCGAGTTTTCCAATTTCTGCCGAAAGGACTGCGCCTACTGCGGGCTGCGGCGGGAAAACCGCGCGCTGGAGCGCTACCGGCTCGATGCGGAGACGATCGTCAATACCGCGCAAACGGCGGAAAAGCTTGGTTACCGCAGCGTGGTGCTGCAATCCGGCGAAGATCCATGGTTTACGGTCGGGCGGCTGGCGGAGATCATTCGCGAGATCAAAACGACGACAGACCTGGCCGTCACCCTCAGCGCCGGCGAGCGCGACCGCGAAACATACCGTATCTGGCGCGAGGCACGCGCGGATCGCTACCTGCTGCGCATCGAGACCACCGACCCCGAACTATTCACTGCGCTGCACCCGGATGATGATCTGCGGGAGCGAATGCAGTGCCTGTATATCCTGCGCGACCTTGGCTACCAACTCGGCTCCGGCGTGATGGTGGGCCTGCCCGGGCAGACGGCGGAGCACCTGGCGAAGGACGTAGTCTGGATGCATGAACTGGGCGCGGAGATGATCGGCGTCGGTCCATTTATCCCCCACCCCAACACTCCGCTGCATGCCGCGGCTGGCGGCACGGTCGAGCGGACGCTGCGGCTGGTGGCGGTGCTGCGGCTGGTCTTCCCCGACGCGCACATCCCGGCCACCACCGCCATGGGCACGCTGCATCCGCTGGGCCGCGAGCGCGCCCTGCGGGCCGGCGCCAATGTGATAATGCCCAATGTAACCCTCACTGCCCAGCGCGCTAAATACGAAATATACCCCGACAAAATCTGCCTCACCGACGATCCCGCTTATTGCCGCGGCTGCATCACCCTGCGCATCCTGGGATTGGGCCGGACAATCGGGACGGACCATGGACACGTGAAACGGGTGGTAGACTCGAATGCCTGAAATTGCGGTATAATGACTATTGGGGAAATGTCATGTGCACAAAAACTTGTTCAGGAAAAACGTGATGATATTTGTCGCATGGCAGCGCGATACGGTGCATGAAATGTCCGCATTTTCGGTTCAGTTGCTCGTAGTGAGGCTACCGAGGAGAGCGATCTCGACCTGCTGATTGACATGGACCCGGAGCGCAGCCTGCTCGATCATATCGCATTGATAGTAGTTCTTGATACAATCGTAAAAGGAGGCGCCCATGCTTATCGTCACCGACCCGCCCGACACCCTTCACGATCCCGACAATAGCCTGTTCCGCCGAATCATGGAAGGGAGCGATGAAAAATTCGATCCGCAACAGCACGAGGAGATGTACCGCGCTCTGCTGGAGAGCGCTCCGCTCATCCCCATGGGATTTCCGCCCGGCACCCCTGATGCCAAGGAATTGGCGCGCTCGGGAAAGCCGCCTCTCCCGCTGACCAAAGTCAATCCCAATACCGGCGAACTGCTCTTGCTTGTTTTCACCGACCAGGAGACCATGCTAAGGTATGAGATGGCCGGCTTCTCCTACATCTTCGTGCCTGCCGATAAGCTGTTCATACGGCTGAACGTGGAAGGGGCGCCGGAGTTGATCGTCTGCGCCGGGGGAAGCCACCTGCCGGTGAGCCGCGAGGAGGTGCGCGCGCTGGCGCAAGGCCGCATCCCACCGCCGCAGGTAACGGCGCTGCCTGGCAAGCCGATTCGCCGAGGCGCGCACATCTCGTTCAAAGAGTTGGACACAGCTCTTCCGAACAGCGCGCGAGATACATTGCAGATCGCGCTGGAGCCGGCCGCAGAAGTAAAGGCGGTTTATGCTTTCCTTATGCGGCAGGACGACGATCCGCCGGAATTCAGCGTGGCGGTGATCTTCTACACCTTCGATCCGGAGGCCGCCCGCCCGACGATGGATAAAATCGCCGCGTTGCTCAAACCCTATTCCCCACCCGGCCAGCCGCTCGTCATGATCCCGTGGGAGGACGGCTGCGAGCCGGCCATCGATATCGGCAGAGTTATCCCTCCGGTTTATCAACGACGCCTGATCTGATACGGGTAGAAATACCCGGAGGCTCATAATGAGCCTCCGGGTGTAAAGCGGCATTCCGCTAATGTCACGGCCATGCCGTCAGAAGGAATACGGGTCTGGCGCCGATTGCAGGAATGTCAGGTCTTTATTTGCCTGTTCCAGCGCATTTCGCAACACAGCCTGGTATTGCCGCCAGGTATTGTCGGAGAACGCCGTCGGATGCGTCGCCAATTCAGCATTGGCTTCAGCGATGAGCGCGTTTACCGTGGTAAAGCCCAACGAGTTGGCGCTATTGGTTCCTGGAGCGTAGATCAGCGACGATCCGTTAACCATGCCGTTATGAACGTTGAGCGCCATCGCCGCCAACTGCGCCGATAGCTTATAAGCCATGTTGATTGTTGTGGCCGCAGCCAGCCAGTGCTGTAGCTCATCGAACGTCTGGGGATTGACGTCGGAGCCATATTTATCTCGCAAGTTCAACGACGCCAGCATGGAGAGGTCGTCGCTGCCGATCAGCAGTTCACCCTTGCATCCAATCCAGAAAGCGATAGATTCGGCGCCGCCCGGACCGACGCAAACATTGCCGAACTCGACCGTTCGTTCTTCATCGATATTCAGGGAGATCTGCGCCGAAATGGGTGTGGTGGGAATCCAGTTGCTTTGCCGTGGAGCCGCCTCGCTGACGGTATAGGCGCCCGCCGGTATGGTGATGCTGATCGGGGTGAACCGATCGTATTTGGTGTTGCCGTCGATATGGAAAAGCCATCCACTTAGCGCCGGGCCATCGTCATTAATGCCGTTCAGGTTGGCATCATAGAATTTGACCACCCGCAATAGCGCGTTTTCTTCAACACCGGGGGTGACATCGACCTGGAAATTGTCCGTTTTGCTGCCATCAACCGGGAAGGCGCTATTCTGGCTGATCCATACTCTATACTGGTTATCCGGGCTATCCGCGTATCCCGGTATCTTGTTGCTCCCGCCATCGAGCAGGAAATTACCGCCGGCATCGGTCTGATAAAGGATATCCCACAGCAGGTATACCTGCGTGAAGACACCGCCGTTTACGACGATAACCGGAAGACTCGACTTACCCACCACGACGCCGCTCAAGGTCGTTACCTTGATGTAATACGACCCATCGAGCAGTCCATCCGCGCCGGGGTATGCCGGTCCGCCATTCAGGTAGACATCCTGCTTGTCAGGGAAGATGCTGATATCCAGTTCGCCTTCGTCATCGGTGGTAAAGATAATCCCGGCGTCAGTTACGCTGTTTTCATCGATGGTGAAGGTATCGGTGTAGTTTCCGCCGGACGGGAAACTGCAGCTCAAGTTGATCCATACTTTATACTGGTTGTCGGGGCTTTGCCGGAATCCCGGAATCTTGTTGCCATCTCCGTCCAGCAAGAAATCCCCTTTGGCATCTGTCTGATAGAGGATGTTCCACAGATTGTTTATCTGCACGAACTGGCCGCCGCTCACAATGACGATCGGGCCGTCCGACTTTCCGAGTATATCGCCGTTCAGCGTCGTCACCTTGCAGCAATATATCCCATCCGGCAGTCCCGTTTCAGTACCGGTTGTCGGACCGCCATTCAAGTTGACGTCTTCCCTCTCCTTGAAGATGCTGATGTCCAGCACGCCCTGTCCATCGGTGGTGTAGATATTTCCGGCGCTGGGCAGGTTATTCGATCTGCCTCCTCCGTCATGGCAACCGCTCGCGAGAAGAGCGATCATTATAGCCCCAGCCAGCATTACCAGCGTAATGAATCGCATGGAATCTCTCCTTGTAAGTAAATAGAATTACCCCTCTGCAAGCAGTATCGTATAAAACAGATATGGTTGCTTGCTTATCAGCGGGTCAATGGCATTACAGCGAGATGGCTGGAAAGAGGTGATACGAATAGGCTGAAGTAAAAGCAATGCCTGACTTGTATACTAGCAAGGTTAACGCAAATAATCAATAACGGTGTTAGCTTTTTGATCCATTTTTAACTTTAATTGTCGATCGTCATCAATTTACGGTAAAATAAACGGCTTATGTCGTCATCATCATATAAGACTCCCGCCGGCTCCCGCCTGCATATCGGCATCTTCGGGCGGCGCAACGCGGGAAAATCGAGTTTGATCAACGCGCTGACCGGCCAGCCGGCGGCTATCGTGTCGGAAGTGCCGGGAACCACCACCGATCCGGTAGCGAAGGCGATGGAGATCCTGCCGCTCGGACCGGTGGTGATCACCGACACCGCGGGCATCGACGACACCGGCGCGCTGGGCGCGTTACGCGTGGAGAAAACGCTGCGCGTGGTCGATCACGCCGATTTGGCCGTGCTTGTGCTCGATCCGGAGACGGATCCCGATGAGTATGAAGAGGAGATACTGGCGCGTCTGCGCGAACGCGGGCGACCCGTGGTGGCGGCCATCACGAGAGCGGACCTGGATATCGATTCTTCAATCGGACGACAATGGGCGGAAAGACGCGGCTTGCCCGTCGCGCGGGTAAGCACGGTTACCGGGCAAGGCATGGATGAGTTCAAACGCCTGCTCATCGATGCGGCGCCCGCGGAGCGGATGCCGGCGACGGTATTGAGCGGCCTGGTGCGTCCCGGCGACTGCGTGGTGCTGGTGACGCCTATCGACAAAGCCGCGCCGAAGGATCGCCTGATCATGCCGCAGGTGATGGCTATCCGCGACGCTCTCGACCACGATGCCTTCGCGCTGGTGGTTAAGGAGCGGGAGTTGAAAATGGCGCTGGCGAACCTGAAGTCATGCCCGAAACTGGTGGTGACCGACTCGCAGGCGGTGTTGAAGGCCGCCGCGGATACTCCCGAGGATATTCACTTCACCACCTTCTCCATCCTGATGGCGCGGCTGAAAGGCGACCTGGAGCAGCTCGCGCGCGGCGCGCGCGCGGTAGAGCGGCTGCAACCCGGAGCGAAGGTGCTCATCGCGGAGGCCTGCACCCATCACCGCCAGGCCGACGATATCGGCAAGGTGCAGATTCCGCGCTGGCTGCGCCAGCTCGCCGGCGGTGATATAAACTTCCACTTCAGCAGCGGTCCCGAATTTCCATCCGATCTCGCCAGTTACGACCTGGTCATTCACTGCGGCGGCTGCATGATCAACCGCCAGGAGATGCTCTCGCGCGGTCAGCGAGCGCAGGCCGCCGGCGTGCCCATGGTGAATTATGGCGTTTTCCTCTCCTACGTCCACGGCGTCATCGAGCGCGTATTGAAGCCATTTCCAGCGGCATATCTGGCATATACGGAGGATCAAAGCTGAAGAGAACTGGGTCAGTTGGAGTACTGGCGCTATCTCGCTTTCCGGCGCTGACGCTCCTGCTGTGCGCGGGTAAGCCGATAGGCCGTATCCAGTTTGAGCCAGAGTTCGGGGCTGGTGCCGAAGACGTCGGCCAGGTCAAGGGCCGTTTCGGCGGTGATGCCTTTATGTCCGTTGATGATGCCGCTGACGAGCTGCGGCGGGCGACCGATCTTCTCAGCCAATTCTCGCTGTGTCATGCCGCGTTCTTCCAATGTTTCTTTCAATATTTCGCCGGGATGCACCGCGACGGCGGGCAGCAACTGGTTGTGGCTGTGTGACATCTCGTTTTGCTCCTAGTGATAATCAACGATCTCAATAATCGACAGATAGCGCCCGGCTTCATCCTGCTCACCAGTGAAGATCAGGCGGTATTGATCTGTCAGTCGCAGGGAGTATTGTCCTTCTCGATTGCCGCGTAATCGCTCCAGACGGCGTCCTTTCACGGCGCGTATATCCCGCTCGTCGCGCGCCTGGGCGATGAGCGCCATCACGCGGAAGAAGGCGTTGATAACGGTGAGGGCAAATCGAGCACTCTCCCCCGTTTCATACAACTCTACCAGATCCTCACTCGCGAAATAGAAACGCATTGCGCGCTCCATCATAGCATCAGTGATATACAGATTATCTCGCGCTTTCGACCGGTTGTCAAGCCAGTTCCGCGAGCTTTCTTATTAGAGAACTCACCATTCACCATTCACCACTCACCATTCTCCATTCCCACATTTAATCTCCCGGTAACACCCCCGTCACAGCCCTGTCACAACCATGGTATACGCTCATAATACATCCTGCCTTGCGAGGGTTATCATGAGCGCCGGAGATATTGTTCGGGAAGAGGTGCGGTCTTTTGCCCGCCTGCTCTGGGCCATTCAGGTCAGCGTACTGATCGCTGCGTGCCTGTGGCTGCTGGTCAGCGTGCTCCGGTATTACACCATGCCGGGGGGCGCCGCGGCCCGCTGGGCCGATACGGGCGAGCCGGTGGTGGAGCAGAGCATGCTGTTGTCAGGAAATGAGCGGCATATCGCCAGCGAAGCGGTGGTGGTGCTGGCCGAGCAGCACCCCCTGCTGGCATCCATCCTCGACGACATCGCCAACCCCTGCCTGGCGCACATCCTGCTGCTGCTGTTGACGCCGCTGCTGGTGGTAGTGCTCTGGCATTGGGACGATCTGCTGCTGCGCGGTCCAAAAGAAGAAAATAGTAAGCGGTAATCCTGGAGGAATCTTGCGGAAAACGCTAAACTATATATTATCCCAATAGTAGAGGTTGTTATGGCAAAATATGACGTGAAAGACCCCGCACTCGCGGCAGCCGGTCGCCTGCGCGTGGAGTGGGCCGAGCAGGAGATGCCGGTGCTCCGGCGGATTCGCAACTCCTTCGCGGAAAAGCAACCGCTGAAAGGCCAGACCATCGGCGCCTGCCTG
>Ga0172370_10003391_pt1 | contig 22048 bp, 17 predicted proteins | sample LakKiv5m_FD_114538 | JGI IMG/M metagenome (GOLD analysis project Ga0172370, IMG submission 114538) | Freshwater microbial communities from Kabuno Bay, South-Kivu, Congo - kab_022012_11.5m | ecosystem: Environmental > Aquatic > Freshwater > Lake | place: Democratic Republic of the Congo...
CCCCCTGTTACCGTAAAACTAAGCGGGAGACGGGATTCGAACCCGCGACATCAACCTTGGCAAGGTTGCGCTCTAGCCAGCTGAGCTACTCCCGCAAAAATTATTTTGGGCGGAAGAGGATTTGAACCTCCAAGGGTTGCCCCAATAGCTCCTAAGGCTATCGCGTCTGCCAATTTCGCCATCCGCCCCTAGTGGCGTCTGCCCTTAGGGCAATAATCCCTGCCTGTTTCTTACCTCTTAGTTCTGAATTTATGAGCCTCCCGCGACTCGAACGCGGCACAACCACATTAAAAGTGTGGTGCTCTACCTGATGAGCTAGAGGCCCAAACTTACACCCCGCGCTGATAGGTATTGCGCGGGTGTGCCCTTGCGGGCTAAAATTCCAACACTTCCTTCTCTTTCGACTTTAAAAGTTCATCAATCTTAGCGATATACTTATCCACAATCTTCTGCAACTCATCAATACCGCGAAATTTTTCGTCTTCCGAGACAATTTTATCCTTTTCCAGCTTCTCAACAGATTCTTTCGTTTCTCTTCTAATCGTACGCAAAGATACCCGGCCATCTTCAGACATTTTATGCAGCAATTTAGCCATTTCCTGACGCCTCTCCTTAGATAACTGCGGAACAGTAATTCTAATTATCTTTCCATCATTAGAAGGGCTAACTCCTAGATTAGATTTCAAGATTGCTTTCTCAATCTCCGCAATCGCCGTAAGATCCCAAGGCTGAATAACAATTAAATGCGCATCCGGCGCCGATATGGCAGCCAGCTGTTTTAACATCGTCGGAGTTCCGTAATAATCAATATGCAGGCCTTCCACTAAACTCGGAGATGCCCTACCGGTTCTTACTTCATGAAACTGGCGATTCATCGATTCAAAAGCCTTTTTCATTTTTTCTTCAGTATTATATATAATTTCTTTAATCGACATCTTCATCCCCCTCCTTTAGCGTACGACCGTGCCAATCTTTTCACCTAAAATTACACGCTTAATATTACCCGCGCAATTAAGATTAAAAACCACAATCGGCAGTTTATTATCCATACATAAACTAATTGCGGTGGCGTCCATTACCTTTAAGCCCTTTTTAAGCACATCAATATATTTTAATTGGGTAAACTTTCTGGCATCTTTTTCTTTCAGCGGATCGGCTGAATAAACTCCGTCAACCTTAGTCGCTTTTAAAATAACATCCGCGCCGATCTCCATCGCGCGTAAAGCGGCCGCGGTATCCGTAGTAAAATAAGGATTGCCGGTTCCGGCGACAAAAATAACTACTCTGCCTTTTTCTAAATGCCGGATCGCCCTTCTTTTAATATAAGGCTCCGCGATCCTTTGCATTTCAATCGCCGTCATTACTCGAGTTGGCACCCCGGTTTTTTCCAGCGCGTCCTGCAAAGAAAGCCCGTTAATCACGGTGGCTAACATCCCCATGTAATCTGCGACGCTCCGGTCCAGATTCAAGCCTCGGCAAGCGATATTCTCCTGGCCGCGCAAGATATTACCGGCGCCTAAAACTACGGCGACATCCACCGTCAGATCCCGGATTTCTTTAATCTGACGCGAGATCGCCAAAAGTACTTCTGAATCTATGCCATGCGTTTTCTTACCGGCCAATGCTTCACCGCTAAGCTTAAGCACGATTCGCTTGTAAGCCGGTTTAACCATTTATTCGCCGATCTTGTAGCGGATGAACCTGCGGATAACGATATTCTCACCCATCTTTCCTACCAAACTGCCTAAATAATCTTTAATCATTAAGCTGGGGTCTTTCACAAAAACCTGCTCAAGTAAACAATTATTCTTATAATAATCCTCTTTATTTTTTTCGTGCTTTAAAACTTCCTCCGGAACATCTTCTTTTTTAATATACTCCGGGCTGGTGGCCGCGATCTGCATCGCCAGATCCTTGGTAAACTTAGTAAACTCTTCATTTTTCGCCACAAAGTCTGATTCGCAGTTAACCTCTAGCATTACTCCGATTTTATTACCGTGATGAATATAACAATCAACCCGGCCTTCTTTAGCGGCGCGGCTTTGTTTTTTAGCGGCAATCTCTAAACCTTGCTTGCGTAATAATACTACCGCCAGCTTAATATCGCCGCAAGACTCCTCTAAGGCTTTTTTACAATGGGCAATACTAGAACAAGTCATATCTCTTAACTCTTTAATCGCATTAACTGAATTTTTCACTTTACACCTTCCTGCCTGCCGGCTTTCCTATTCAACATTATTTTATATTTATTCGTACCCTAAGAATATATTAACCCTCGATGTTTAAAAAACGTAAAACTACATTTTCTTCTTTAATTTCGGTTTGATTTCCGCGGCGGCCTTAGCATGCGCCCTTTTTACCGCTGCCGGGTCATCAGACGGCTGGCTATCCTCGACAATCTCTTCAATTTCCTTGATTTTAATCTCTTCTTCCGGAAGGACTTCTGTCGAGATATCCACTTTAGCCTCTTCAACTTTAACCCCTTCTTGCGCAAGATAGGAGAGGAATTTTTTTCTTCCCTCAATAATCGTATCGGCAATAATCGAAACTACGGTGCGGATAGATTTGGTGGCGTCATCGTTACCGGGGATAGGATAATCTACCAGGTCCGGGTTAGAATTAGTATCAATCAACCCGATAATCGGAATTCCTAACCGGCGCGCTTCGCGTACCACGGTTTCTTCTTTTTTAGTATCCACCACAAACGCGGCTTTGGGCATACGCTCCATCGGAACAATCCCGGAAAAGTTCTTATTAAGTTTAGCTAATTCTTTTTCTAAACGCGCAATCTCCTTTTTCGTCAACTTCTCAAACGTCCCATCCGTGCGCATTTTTTCAATATCCTTTAAGCGATTAATGCTCTTTTTAATCGTCGCGAAATTGGTTAACATCCCTCCCGGCCAACGGTCCGTAACGTAATACATTCCGCTGCGAATCGCCTCTTGTTTAATCACATCCTGGGCCTGCTTCTTTGTGCCGACAAAAAGGATGAATTCCCCTTTTGAGGTTATCTCCATTAAAAAATCCCGGGCAGCGTTAATACACTCCTCGGTCTTTTCCAAATCGATAATGTAAATACCGCTTCTTGATCCAAAAATGAACTTCTTCATTTTAGGATTCCAGCGTTTCGTCTGGTGGCCAAAATGTACACCCGCTTCTAAAAGTTGCTTAATTAAGTCTGATGGCACGTCTTTAATCCCCCTTTTTGGTTTTGGTTAATAGTAACCAAACCACGGCCTTGCGGCCTGTGATTTTGGTTAATCTTCTTTTCTGGCAGAGTAATACGGACAGAAAGATAATCGTGTAATTATAGCAAAATTTTACTTATTTGCAACTATTTTTGCAACTCTTGAGCTGAATAAAGCCGCTTATATAAACCGTTCTTTTCCAGCAGCTGGCTATGCGTTCCCTGCTCAACGATTAAACCTTTATCTAAAACCACAATCCGGTTGGCATTTCTTACCGTGGAAAGCCGATGCGCGATCATAAACACCGTTCTGCCGCTCACCAGGCGATCCAAAGCTTCCTGCACAATCCGTTCGGATGTGGAATCCAATTGCGAAGTAGCTTCATCTAAAATTAATATCGGAGCGTCCTTTAAAAGCGCGCGGGCAATCGCAATGCGCTGGCGCTCTCCGCCGGAAATCATTACCCCGCGGTCGCCAATCACCGTTTCATATCCCTGCGGGCAACTAAGTATAAAATCGTGCGCATGCGCTTTTCTGGCGGCATCCTCTATTTCGGCAAAGGAAGCGTCGGGCTTGCCATAAGCGATATTGGAACGAATCGTATCATTAAAAAGCATGGTTTCCTGATTAACAATACCCACCTGATTACGCAGCGATTTTAAACTAAACTCCCGGATATTCACCCCGTCAATTGATATTGATCCGCTTTGCGGATCATAAAAACGCGGGATTAAATCTACCAGAGTACTTTTCCCCGAGCCGCTCGGGCCGACAATTGCCAGCATCTGGCCATATTCTATATCTAAGTTAATGCCCTTTAAAATTTGCGTATCAGCATAACTAAAGCAAATATCATTAAACTTGATCTGCTTGTTAAAACCACTCAGGATTTTAGGCGAGAAAGGTTCTTTTACGCTCGCCTGCGTATCTAATACCTCATGAATGCGCTCGCTGGCGGCCATCGCCTGCTGATTCAAAGCATTAACCTGGCTTATTTTTTTAAATGGACGGATTAAAGACAATAACGAACCGAGGAAAAGCCCAAACACCCCGAAAGACAACCTCCCGGCAATCACCTCGCGCCCTCCCCAGAAAAACACTAAAACTCCGGCAATCACGCCTAAGAATTCCGTAGAAGGATTAAGCAGAAGCGTGCGCTTAATCGTCTTCATGCTAATTTTATAATAATCCGTATTTACCCGGTTAAATTTATTAACTTCATACTCCTCCATATTAAAAGCTTTGACGATTCTGGCGCCCATAATTGTCTCATAAAGCAAAGAGTTGGTATCGGCAATTTTTTCCTGAGAGCGCTTAGAAAGCTTTCTTAAGGCTTTACCGACTTTTATGATCGGAAAACTAATCAAAGGTAAAAACACAAATGAAACTAAAGCCATCTTAAAATAAATAAAGAAAATAACTATCGCAAAAATCACTACCTGCAAACTCTGATAAATCAAATCCGTTGAACCGTAGGATACGGCATTCTCGACGATCTTAACGTCGTTAGTAATCCGCGACATCAGCTCGCCGCCGCGTTTATGCGTAAAATAGCTAAGCGATAATGACTGAATCTTAGCGTAAAGCTGGCTTTTGATATCCCGGACCACCCGCTGGCCGATATCTGACATAAAATAGCTTTGAAAAAAACCAAAGATTCCTTTTAAGAGAAAAAGCAAAAGGACGCTAAACACCATATAATTAAGCAGAACCTGCGGAGGGGTATTATTTATTTTATCCACAAAACCCGCTAAAAAATCCGGCAGTTTAGCAGGAATAATGATCTTTTTGTTCGTTAAAACCTTATCCGCCAGAGGCACCATCATTGCCAAAGATACCCCATCAAACACCGCGGAGAACCCCATGCAAACAATCGCGGCCAAAAAAAGCCATTTATAAGGTTTAACAAACTTCAATAATTTCAGATAATCCTTCATACTTTACCTTTCTTTAAGGAAAACATTCTAACATATCCCCTTACCCATGGCAAACCTTTTTATTGCATTTTTATTGTGCTCGTCCAAGCTTTCCGTCTTTCGCTTCAAAGTAAATACCTCGGGGTCCTGCCACTGCGGCACCCTGCCGTGCTCACTGACGTTGCGCGCGTCAGGGGACCCGCCTCCGTGTCACCCCTCGGCTAATATTAGAGCTTCGTCTTAGCAATCACCCGCTAACCAGATGTATATTTATAAGCTTTCCGGCTTTTGCTGGAGGCACAATGAGAAGATTTTCGGCAGTAGTGTGCAAGGAATTACGTTGAGCGCAGGCGGTGTCTTTTTCTACGTAAGGAACCGCGCCGGAGCGAAACGTAAGCCGCTGGCACATCAGCGAAAATCTTCGTGCCGGAAGCGAAAGGCGGAAAGCTTGGGCGAATATTTTGAATCTGATTAGATAATGGGTGGCTTGGGTGTTTTCGAAGCGGCTCAGCGGCTAGAAAATACCCAAGACAGGCCCCATTATCCGAAGGAAAATTCAGATTTTACCCTTTGGAAAGATTTTAATTGCAACAGCCTGCGCAGTTTGCTATGATTAACGGATGAATACAATCAGAGTGGGCGTAATCGGGGTGGGGCATTTAGGCAGCATTCACGCAAAAATATATAAAGAAAGCCGGAATTGTCAGCTGGTAGGAGTCTGCGACACTAACCAAGAATCTTTAAATCGAGTCTGTTCTAGTCTAAAAGTAGCCGGACATACTGATTACCATGAGCTTTTTAATAAGGTTGACGCGGTAAGCATTGCCGTACCCACCTCATTGCATCATATGGTTGCCACAGAATTTCTTAAAGCCGGCATCCACACCCTGGTTGAGAAACCATTTACCCTCACCTTAGATGAAGCTGACGATCTGATTAAAATCGCCGCACAAAATAAACTGACTCTCCAGGTTGGCCACATCGAAAGATTTAATTCCGCCTTTACCGCTACCTTAAAGATTATTAAAGCGCCGAAGTTTATTGAATGCCACCGGCTCTCCAGCTTCCCTAACCGTTCTTTAGATGTCGGAGCAGTGCTGGACATTATGATTCATGATATTGATATTGTTTTAGGGCTGGTTAACTCTCCATTAAAAAGAATTGATTCCGTTGGCGTCAATGTGCTCACTAAATTCGAAGATATCGCCAATGCCCGCCTGACTTTTGAAAATGGCTGCGTAGCCAATCTCACTGCCTCACGTGTCTCGGATGAGCCAATGCGTAAAATTCGCATCTTTCAAGAAGATACTTACATTTCTTTAGATTATAAAAACGCCCAGGCATCGGTTTACCGAAAGATCGGCTTAAAGATAACTAAAGAACACCTGCCGATAGAAAAAGAACAGCCCCTGCAAAAAGAATTGGAATCATTCATTAGCTGTATAACCAATCAAACCACCCCGATAGTAGACGGCCCCGTCGCCCGCAGCGCCTTAGCCGTGGCTCTAGAAATCCAAAAACAAATATGGCACCCATAAAAAACATCTTTATTGTTTGCGGAGAGCCCTCCGGAGACCTGTTGGCCGCAAATCTGGTATCCGCAATTAAAAAACTTAATCCAGAGATAAAATTTTCCGGTATCGGAGGCGAGCAGCTTGCTCAAACCGGCGCAGAGATTTTTTGCAGCATTAATGAGCTTTCAGTTATGGGCTTTTTTGATGTTTTAAAGAAACTGCCCCGATTCCTAAAACTAAAAAAACTAATCTTAAAACAAATTAACACTCATAAACCTGACTGTCTGATCTTAGTTGATTTCTCCGGTTTTAACCTGCGCTTAGCGGCCGCCATCAATAAACGTATACCGGTAATTTATTATGTCAGTCCGCAAGTATGGGCTTCCCGAGAAAGCAGGATTAACTCTATAAAAAAATTTATCTCGATGATGGTGGTGCTTTTTAAATTTGAAGAAGAGTTTTACCGGAAACGCCAAATACAGGCAACCTGGGTGGGGCATCCTCTAATCGATTTAGTAAAGCCCGCGTCAGAAAAACAAGATTTCTTAAATTGTTTTGGAATAGATCCAACTAAAAAAATTGTTGCCTTGCTTCCCGGCTCGCGTAAACAAGAGGTAAGATTAATCTTACCCCTCATGCTCAAGGCCGCGCAATATATTAATAAAGTATTTGGCGAGACTCAATTTATTATCGCTAAATCCCCTAATCTGGATACGCAAATTTATCAAAATATCTGTAAAAACCTGGCCTTAGACCTAAGAATTATTGATAATCGAACCTATGATTGCCTAAACTTTGCTCAGGCAAGCATGGTCTGTTCAGGGACGGCCACCTTAGAAGCATCAATTGTGCAAAAACCTTTTGTCATTGTCTACAAAACCAATTTATTAAATTATTTACTCTACCGGCCGCAAATAAAGATTCCTTACATCGGCATGGTCAACATTGTGGCAGGGGGAAAAATCGTGCCGGAATTTATCCAATTTTCCGCCCGGCCTGAATTAATTGCCAAATCCATTATCGAGCTTCTCTCTAACCCCCTCTGCGCCAACCGCATGCGCCAGGACCTAAAAACCGTAAAAGATTCTCTCGGCGCCCCAGGCGCCGCCAACCGCGCCGCAGAATTAATTATCAATTTCCTTTTAAAAATATAAAATAATAATTAAAGCTTAGATAATGGGTGGCTGGGGTGTTTTCGACGCGCGTTTAGCGCTAGAAAATACCCAAGACAGGCCCCATTATCCCCCTGTTAGACTAATATTATTTTGCTATTTTTATCCGCTCATCAATCGGCGGATGAGTAAAAAAGAAGAATTTGATTATCGGGTGAGGATTTCGATCCGCAAGATTTTGTTCGGCCAGTTTATCCATCAAGCTGATAAATGCTGCTTTAGCTCCGGTAACCTTAAGCGCCAACCGGTCGGCATCTTTTTCAAACCGGCGGCTAAAGTATGCTTCCAAAGGCTGCAGGATGATCCCAAAGAGCATAAAATAAAGAAAAACTAACGGCAGGCTGGATAACTGCGCCAGTGAATTTAATCCAAATATCCCTAAACTATAAATACTCGTCTTAAAGATCAGATAAAACAACCCTAAGGTTACCAGCGAATTTAAAGCAATCAGCCTAACCATATGCTTCAGCCGATAATGCGCAAACTCATGCGCCAAAATCACCTCTACCTCATCAGGAGTATATTTATCTTTTAAAGTATCCGCTAAAAGCACGCGCCGGGTTTTACCCATCCCCGTAAACGCGGCATTCGCCTTGAGCGTTTTCTTACTGAAATCTATCTCCATCACTTCCATCAACTTAATCTGCATCTTTGCCGCTAAATTAAAAATTCTCTGCCGCAAAACTTCATTCTCTAGTTTCTTATATTTAAAAAATAACGGAATAATTAAAACCGGGGCTAATTTAGCGAGAACCACGCTAAAAACGATCCAGAAAATAGAAACCACCAGCCACCATTGATTAAACCTGCCTAAAATCCAGTAAAATGAAAAAACCAAGATCAAAGAAAATATATACGCCAATAAACCACTTTTTAGCTGATCCATCCACCAATCCCTTAAGCTTTGTTTAGACAAATGAAATTTATGCTCTAAAGCAAAACTTGTATAATAATTAAGCGGCCAATTTAGCAAATAATAAAAAAACGAAACAATCAATAAGTACAAAGCGATTAATAAATAATTGGGCAACCCAAAACTTTTAAGAAAAACCTCTAAAAATAAAGAAAGCCCTGATCCTAAAAAAAATAGGAGCAGGGCAATGCTGTAAAGCGTGTCAATGATACTTAAAGTATACTTTTGATGAGCATAGCTTTTCGCTAAACCCGGCATTTTACTTCTTGGCTGCTTTAGCTAAAGGCGCAACATTAACAAAAGTGCGTATTTTGCCATGGCTGGTCTTTTTGCGCGTAAAATAAACTTTACCCGCGCAAGCGGCGAATAATGTGCCTAAACCACGCACATTGACTCCGGCTTTATAGGTATCAATCCCGCGAACCAAAATTTCTCCGGTCTTCACGAGCTTGCCGCCGCTGGACTTAAGCGCTTTATCTTTTTTGGGAGTAGAAAAACCACCGATCATTTTAAACCTTCCTTCCTTCTAACAGATATGATGATTATTTTTAAGTGAAAACAATACTACCATAAAAATATTAATTAAGCAATACTTCTTCGTCTTTATCCGGGATGTGTACCGCCTGCCCTCTCTGGATCAAGATATCGGCAAGTATTTTAGATTGTTCCAGTTCGCCATGAACCAAAAAGATTTGTTTCAACGGCAGGCAGCCGCCGACAAAATCCAATAATTCCAGCTGATCGGCATGGCCGGAAAAAGAGTTAATTACCACCACTTCCGCGTTAAGCTCATACTCTACTCCGAATATTTTTACAAAAGGTGTTTTCTCAACAATCCTTCTGCCCAAAGTATCCTGCGCCATATAGCCAACCACTAAAATCATATTGCGCGAATCCTCGATATTATTCTGCAAATGATGCAGGATTCTTCCTGACTCGCACATGCCGCTTCCGGCAATAATAATCATCGGACGTTTATCGGTATTTAATGCCTTAGATTCCTTTTGGTCGCGGATAAAACGTAAATTCAATAATTCAAACGGATTATCACCCCGATTAAAGGCCTGGCGGGTCTTTTCATTTAAAAAATCAAGATGATATTTGAAAAGGTCGGTAATATTGGTCGCTAAAGGGCTGTCCACGTAAATCGGCACCGAAGGAATAATTTTTTCTTTAAGCAGTTCGTTTAAAAAATAGATTACCTCCTGGGCGCGCTCCAAGGTAAAAGAGGGAATCAGTACCTTGCCTCCTCTTTTAACCGCCCGGGAGATCGCTTCCCTTAATCTTGATTGCGCTTCGTCAATCGGCCGGTGCAGCCTGCCGCCGTAGGTAGATTCTAAAATTAAATAGTCCAGCCCCTGAGGAAGTACCGGATTATTTAAAAGCGGAAGATTTTTCCTGCCTAAATCCACGGCATAGCCTAAACGCAGAAAGCGATCCTGGTCCTTGATATCTAAAATAATAATCCCGGAACCCAAAATATGCCCGGCATCAACAATGGTCGCGAAGACATCTTTGGCAATACAAAATTTTTGATGATAAGAAATCGAACGGAATATCCGGGTAGCCTTTGAAGCCTCTTTAGCAGTATATAAGGCTTTACGCAGAGGCAGCCCGATACGCCGGTTAATTTTATTTACATAGCGCACATCTTCTTCCTGGATCTTGCCTGAATCCATCAGCATCAGGTCCGCTAAATCCTTGGTGGCCGAAGTAGTGTAAATCTTGCAGCGTAACCCCTGCTTGATTAAATTAGGAATATTGCCGCAATGATCAATATGCGCGTGCGAAAGAACCATGGCTTTAATCGTGCGCGGGTTATAATGAAAGGTAGTATTAATTTTATAGAAAGCTTCGCGATGCCCCTGAAAGAGGCCGCCATCAAGAAGAATATCGGTATTGCCCGCCGAGATCAAATGGCTGGAGCCGGTTACCGTTTTCGCGCCACCTAAAAATTTTATTTTAATCGGCATAATAAAAAATTCTTTTATTCGTAGGTAGAATAAAAATATGGAGTATGTGCTTTAAACTCTGCGGCGCAGGTATCGACCTGCTTAAAATCAACAAAGATCTTCATCGATTTTCTTAAGTTGTAAACCTCAGACTCGCTTACAGATAAAAGCTTCGCCAGCTGTTTATCGCTAAAGCCGTACTCCTTGGCCTGCTTCAACAATTCGTAAGAAAGTTTTTGTTTATGCTTATGTTTAAGCAGCTCCCCCTCGCAATCAATAATTTCCTTGATATTATACAAAAACCAACGATCAATCTTGGTTAAATCATGAATCAAATCAATATCCAATTTAGCGCGAAAAGCATCGCCGATATAAAAAATCCTTTCGGCGTTAGGCTGGCGCAATTTTTGATAAATTTTATCTAAAATCTCCTGGTCAACTTTAATCTCTGCCGGTTTATCAAAAAGAATGCTTTCTAAACCGAATTTCTTAAGCTCTAACGCGCGCAGGCCTTTTTGCAATGCCTCTTTAAATGTGCGCCCGATGGCCATCGCCTCGCCTACGGACTTCATCGATATTCCTAAAGTGTTCTCGGCTAAAGCAAATTTTTCAAAAGTAAAACGCGGTATTTTTACCACGCAATAATCAATCGCCGGTTCAAAACAAGCGGGAGTTAAGCGGGTAATGTCATTTGGAATTTCATCCAGGGCATACCCCACGGCAAGCTTGGCCGCGATCTTGGCAATCGGAAAACCCGTAGCTTTCGAAGACAAGGCCGAACTGCGCGAAACCCGGGGATTCATTTCAATTACCACCATCCTGCCGGTCTGCGGATGCACGGCAAATTGAATATTTGAACCACCGGTAGAAACGCCAATCTCCCGGATACAGGCCATCGCCGCATTACGCATTAACTGGTATTCTCTGTTGGTTAATGTCTGAATCGGAGCCACGGTAATACTGTCTCCGGTATGCACCCCCATCGGATCAAAATTCTCAATCGTGCAGATAACCACCACATTATCTTTTAAATCCCGCATTAGCTCCAACTCAAACTCCTTCCAGCCGATTACCGACTCCTCAATCAGAATTTCGCTGATAATACTGGACTCCAAACCCCGCTTCGCCAAAACTTTAAAATCTTCCAAATTGTAAGCAATTGATCCACCGGCTCCCCCCATCGTAAAACTCGGCCGGATAATTAAAGGAAAACCGATTTTTTCCGAAACCACTATCGCTTCTTCCAGATTATAAGCCCGGTCACTTTTAGGCAGGTCCAATCCGATCTTCTTCATCGCGGCCTTAAACAACTGGCGATCCTCGCCTTTTTTGATGGCGTGGATATTCGCTCCGATCGTCTCAACCTTATATTTCTTTAACACCCCTTTTTGCTCTAACCCCATCGTCGTATTTAAAGCCGTCTGGCCGCCCAAAGTAGGTAAGAGCGCGTCCGGCCTTTCTTTGACAATAATCTTTTCCACTATTTCTACGGTAATCGGTTCAATATAAGTCTTATCGGCAACCTCCGGATCCGTCATAATTGTCGCCGGATTAGAATTTACCAAAATTATCTTATACCCTTCCTGCTTTAAAACTTTGCAAGCTTGGGTGCCGGAATAATCGAATTCGCAGGCCTGGCCGATCACAATCGGTCCGGAACCAATCACTAAAATTTTCTTAATATCTGTTCTTTTGGGCATAAATTTATCTTTTTTTAGACTTTTGCATTAATTGAATAAACTCCGCGAATAAATATTCAGCGTCGTGCGGCCCCGGAGCTGCTTCCGGGTGAAACTGCACAGAAAATATCGGCAATCTTTTATGACGCAGCCCCTCTAAGGTGCCGTCATTTAAATTCACATGCGTCAGCTGAATATCCTTTTTCGGCAAAGAATCAATATCCACGCAAAACCCATGATTCTGGCTGGTAATATAAACTTTACCGGTCTTTAAATCCTTAACCGGATGATTCGCGCCGTGGTGCCCAAATTTAAGTTTATAAGTTGTCCCTCCTAAAGCCAGCCCGAGCATCTGATGCCCCAGGCAAATTCCGAAAATCGGAACACGGCCGATTAAAGCCGCAACCGTTTTAACGACATAATCTACTGCCGCCGGATCACCCGGCCCGTTAGAAAGCAAAACTCCGTCAGGATGAGCCGCCAAAATCTCTTTAGCGGTTGCCTGCGCCGGCAACACGACAACATTGCATTTATGGCGCAGCAATTCCCTTAAGATATTATATTTTACCCCGCAATCTAAAACCACGACCTTAAATTTAGCGCCTTTAATCTGCGCATAAGTATATTTCTTGGGGATAGTAACATCCTTAACCAGATCCAGCCCAACTAAACCCCGGCTGGTTTTTGCTTTATGCACTAAGCTATTTTCATTAAAATCTTGCGTAGACAAAACTGCCTTCAGCGCACCTTTTTCTCGAATCCGTAAAGTCAGCGCACGCGTATCAATTCCTTCAATGGCTAAAATATTATACTCTTTTAAATACTCCCCTAACCCCTGCTCTTTTCTCCAATTGCTGGCAATTTTACTGTATTCCTTAACCACAAAACCTTCTAAAAAAGGCCGGCGACTCTCCACATCCTCTTTATTGATTCCATAATTACCAATCAAGGGATAGGTCATCATCACAATTTGGCCCTTATAAGAAGGATCAGTAATAATCTCCTGATATCCGGCCATACTCGTATTAAAAACAATCTCACCCAGAGCTTCCCCGCTTGCGCCAAAGGATCGGCCTTTAAATACTGCGCCATCTTCTAAAGCTAAAATTGCCTGCATCTAATTTACCTCAACGCTTAATTTATTTACTTTTGCTTAAATAATTTCTGCAACAAAGGCGTTTAGTGCCAAGTGTCCGGCTCCTAAACGCCTTTGCTTATTAACTATAACAAAAGCGGCGAAGAATGTCAAATCCTTTTGGGTAATCGAAAGACGCTTCCTTTTTTCTGATTAAGCCAAGTATGCTTTCCCTTCCTTCCAGGGATTAAGATACCGCGTGATACTTAAACTACTCTCTTGAACTAAATCCACCAGGCGCTTTTTATCAATCGGCGAAACAATTTCAACTTTCGGCCGCCGGATATCCGACTCGTTCTGTTCTTTGACCAGGGCGATACTTGCGTCGTTTAATTCTACTACTGCGCCGATCGGCCAAAAACCCATAAATTTAAAAAAATTATTCAACAGCTCCGCGTCAAATGATTCCCCCTTCTCTTTATCCATTATATTATAAACTACATCCGGGGAATAATCCTGTTTGTAACCCCGCCTTTGCGAAAGGGCGTCATACACATCGCAAATAGAAACAATCGCAGAAGCGATATGCTGTTTCCTTAAAAAAGGCAGCCGCGGGTACCCGGAAATATCATGCTTTAAGTGGTGTTCAAAACAAACCACCACCGGCAAAATACCCAAACTATCAACATATTTAAGCATAATCTCTGCGCCCAATAAAGTATGGCTCTTAATACGCCCAAACTCCTGATCGGTAAGTTTTCCCGGTTTATGTAATATTTTGCGTGAAATAAACATCTTGCCAATATCGTGATACATCGCCGCAACGCCAATCTTTACAATATCCGACTTCTCAAAACCTAAACGCGAAGAAAAATACATTGAAAAAATAGAAACATTCAGCATATGCGTATAGGTTTCTACATCATACCTTTTCAGCGTCGCCAGTTTAAGCAAATCCTGGCGCTGGGTACTTAAGCTCTCTAAAATATGAGAAAGAGAAAATTTAAGCGCCAGATGATCAATTTTTTCAGAATTAAGCACTCCGTTTAAAGACTGGGCGATCAACTCCGCGGAAGAATCATAAAGCCCAAGCTGGGCTGGCGCGCCGGCAGCTTTACCCTGTTCCGGATCAACTTTAAGCTTACCGATACGGATATGTTCTATTCCGGAAAAACTAAGCGCGGCTTGCAGATCGCCTTTAAAATCCTCCTTTGGCCCGTTGATAAAACACACAAATCTCCACAGTTCCTCTTTATTTAACCCGTGAAAAAAAGAAATCCTTTCAATATTTCTCTCTTTTAGATATTGGATCGCCGGGCGGAAAAATTTCGCTAAATCAAAAATAATATCTTTTTCAAAAGCCAGCTCCTCACCCACAATACCAATGGTCATCTCCTGATGACTCGCTAATACGCCAGTGATCGCCGCAAATGACGTATCCAGGGCTTTGCGCGACATCGGATGATTAAGTCCATACATTTTAAGCGCCTGAAGGCAAACAAACAGTTCCTTAAAAGCTGTTTCAATATCAGTGCCCATTCCACTCCTTTAAAATTTTTTTCGCTTTATAGCGCAATTCTTGATTCCAAAAAAATCTTCTGGCGCTTAAATCCTGAATCCGGCCGGCGGCTTGCTTAACCCCTAAATTAAAAACCAACTGCATATTCTCAATCAGCAGCCGGTTCTTTATCCCGCAGAAACTAGTAATTTTAAGCAAAAAATCTAAAGCCGCATCTATCGCCTGCGCATCCAAAATCAAAACCGAAAGTAAGCTTTCTCTTAAAGGAAAAGAACCGGTATTTAATTGGCTCATCAGAAACCGCGCGTCAACTTTTTTTAATTTACGCATAATATTTAAAATCTCTGGCTTAATTAACTCCGGTGCGGAAAAATAAATATGTTCCAATATCTCCAGGGTTTCCGGTAAATCCAGCTGCCCTAAAGCGTCAATTAAACTTAAGAGGAATTCTATCTCCTGCAGCTTCTGTTCTACCCTGCGATAAAAAACATCCAACTCCTCCGGGAAAAATTTAAAAAATAGATACAAAATCTGCTTATCCGCTTTTTCAGCGGTAAATATTTTATCCAGGTAAAAACCTGCCTCCTGGCTGGGAAAAGAAACCATCAACAATAAACACTCCTGTTCAGGCAATAGAGATTGACGCAGTATAATATTCTCCACAAAAACCGAGAATTTTCGTTCCAGATCAACCGCGGCGGCTATTCCCTGCTTTTTCCTTTTAACCAGCTGGCTCCAGAGGTCTTTTAAAAAACCCAGGTTATTCTCTCTGAATAAACCGGCGAATTCTTTTTCCAAAGCTCCTGCCGCCAATAATAAATTATCCTTATCCTCGTCAATAGAAAATATATTTAAAACTACATAACGATAATTCTCTTCCAGGGCCGTTTGATCGAAAAACAATACTCCGGATGAAGAAATACTTTTAACTAAAGATTCCAATGTATGGCGGTATACGGCGGATAATTGTTCATCTTGAGTTCCCACTAATAAATCCTGGATCCTCTTGATGAGCTTGGGATTACCGCTTAAATGCTGCAAGCTGCTTATTTGATGAGAAAGCCCTTCGGTAATCTGAGGTGGATTTTTCTGTTCGGATATTTTGGAAAAAAGCTGCAGGCTCAAAGTATCGAAATTATCCTCCTGCCAGAGGCCTTCCCAAAGAAGGATCGTAAAATCCTCCTGATTTAAACCATTAAAAACCGGCTTCAGCTTAGCGATCTTTTCATCATTCAAAACGCTTTTATTACCTAAGAGCCATAAAAAAACATCTTTGGCGCATTGATAAAATTTTTCTTTATTTTTCTCCTTTAAACAAATCAAAAAATCATTAATACTGGAAGGAATCCCTTCGGTTTCGAGAATATCTTTTTGGGTAGTACGCTTAAGCAGTGAACCAAAATTATCCGCAAGAAGATTTAATTTAATTTCATCATTACTTTGCACCGCCTCTTTAAGCATAAAATTCCAAATATCAACACACTCCTGGCCCTCTCCTTGTAAAAACGCGGAATAATCCAGCTCCTCTATCGTAAAACTGGCTAATTGTTTCTTCTTTAGGAGAGCACCGACTCCGCCGCTTTTAAAGATATCTCTTTGCGCCATTGAAATTACAGAAAAAAATCCGATTAGTTCCGCCAGGCTTGCGCCATTTCTAATTTCAATACTCTTTATTTTACGCTGATGCAATAGGCGGGACAATTCATCATAGAGGCCGATGCGGGTTAGGCTTTTTCCGTCAACCACCAGCCCTGAACCGGTTATCCCGATTTTAAGCGGGTTCAAAACAGCGAAAACTTCTTCAAGTTTAAGCTTGCAATCTTCAACAGATTTTACATAATAAGGATGGTCTTTGGAGTAAGAGGAGGCATTGTTCAACGCAACCCTTAGGCTGCGGAAAAAATTTTCAATTAACTGATCTTTATCCATTAAGATTATTTTACAACCAAAAAACTACTCCTGCAACTAATAAAAGAAACAGGGGGACGTTCCCTTTTGAAATAGGGAAACGTCCCCCTGTTTATTCCGACCTCTTTAACTTAACCTTTTAATATTTTCTTAGCTTTATCATCTGCCGCGTCAGTAATAAAAGGCACCCCGGTTTCTTTCTCGGTCTCGCGATTCGCCGAAAATATATCATTGCGGGTAATTGCCTTAAGCGTAAATCTCCTGGCTCCGGCCATTAACTGCTGCACTCCTGCCGCTAGTTTATCAGCTAATGTCCACAAGGCCACTGCGCCTAATGGCACATTTTTCATCTCATCTTTACCCACCTTTTTCTGAAGGTCATAGTAACCAGCAAAAAGCTCCTCCGCAGTAGCCCCCATTTCAGCTACCGATGCAGGAAGCTTGTCCCAACTGCCGCTCACCTTAGCTTTAACTCCAGGATTTAACACCCCTTCAATATTTGAACCCAGATACGCCGGAATCATTAATGCGCGGCCCATACACACTAATTTAGTATACGGAGCGCCTAATGCTAACGCTTTAAATATATGATCCTCACGCGCTAATCCGCCGGCAAAAGCCATATCCACTACTTTCTTTCCCTTTTTACGTAAGATCTCCGCATACTCATAAGCCTTAGCATGCAAAAGAATCGAAGGAACGCCCCAGGTCTCCATCATATTCCAAGGGCTCATCCCCGTGCCGCCACCTGAACCATCGATGGTCAATAGGTCAAGCTTAGCATCCGAAGCATATTTTATGGACATCGCCAAAGCTTCCATACCATAAGAACCGGTCTTTAAGGATATTCTTTTGTAACCAATCTTACGCAGATACTTTACCGCTTTCATAAAACTCTCTTCCACTTGCTTCTCAGAAGACAGGCTGGTATAACCCAAACGGCTATGGCGGGCAATCGACTTAATTGCTCCGGCTTTAAAAGCCTCCTGCACCTCCGGAACCGTCGGATCAGGATCAACCACATACCCGCGTTTTTTTAAGAACTGCGCATACTCTAAAGAATTAACCTGTATTTCTCCGCCGATACATTTTGCTCCCTGGCCCCATTTTAGCTCGATAATTACCTTGTCCCCATATTTTCCGATTACATATTCCGCTACTCCGTTACGCGTATCCTCAACATTCATCTGCACAATAATCGCGCCATAACCATCGTAGTAACGCAGGAATGTTTCAATTCTGCGATCTAGCTCCGGGGCTTTAATAATCTTACCATTCTTAATCTCTGCCTGCTTGTCAATCCCCACGACATTCTCACCGACGACAATCGGAATACCGATTAATGCTGCGCCGGTAGCAAAAGACTCCCAATATTTCGCGGCCACAAAAGTCGAGCCTAAAGCGCCGGTCATCATCGGAACTTTAAATTTAGTTTTCACTGTCTGGCCAAACTCTCCCTCTAAGCTTACATTCGGGAAGATACAATCATCTTCGGAATTAGACAAGCCTTTAGGCAGTCCGGTTGCGCCATAATTATAACCATTAATACGTAAGGAATTATAAGAAACCCCGATATGGCTTGAGTTTGAGCTTCCGGCAGTAGTAAAGCTATAATCCCTGGGATAAAGAAGTTTTCTTCCTTTTAAACTGGAAAGCCAGGTTTCGCATTTACCCATGCAATCTACTCGGCAAAGCGTGCACAATCCGCTTTCGCAAGGGTTCCCTCGGTTTACTGTTCCTAAAGCATCATTTGTTTTGGGCCACTGAATCATTACAACCTCCTTTTAACATTAATTAATCAGATTCTGCCTAAAAATAAGGCAGCTGCAATTAAAAAAAATACGCCTGCTTAGATCTGGCAGACGTCTTTGTCTTTTAATCTATTATTTTTCCCTAAAGCTTTGCGGCTTTGCAAAACTTTAGGTATTATAGTTATGAAACATATATTAATACTAAAAATAATTTTGTCAAGAATTTTACCGCATTCCCGCCGTGGCTTTTTTCGCCATACCCATCGCCTCAATTACCGTGCCTTCCCCGCCCACGATGTCTCCTCCGGCAAATACATTCTTGATGGAAGTTTCCATATTCTGAGGATCAACAATAATATCTTTATATTTATCGGTTTTTAATTCTTTGGTCGAACTGGTTAAAACCTGGTTGGCTTTTAAACCGATAGCAATGATCGCCAAATCACAAGGCAGATTGAAATCGCTATTCTCAATTACTAATGAACGCCTTCTTCCGGAATCATCCGCATCCCCCAGCTGGCATTTAAGACAAGTTAATTGCCGAACAAAACCCCGCTCATCCGCCATAAATTCTTTAGGCTGAACTAAAAACTTAAATTCAATCCCCTCTTCCTGGGCGTGCTGAATTTCCAGCCGGCGCGCCGGCATCTCCACCTCTGTACGCCGATAGACGATTTTCACGCTCGGCTTAATACCCTGTATCTTCTGTAAGCGTAATGCGCACCGAGCGGCATCAATAGCGGTATTGCCGCCTCCGACCACTAAAACATTTTTTCCGATATTTACCGGAGTTTGATATTCAGGAAATTTATAAGCGGACATTAAATTCACCCGGACTAAAAACTCATTCGCCGAATAAACATTACAAAGATTCTCTCCTTTTATCACCAAAAATGACGGCACGCCGGCACCCAGGCCGAGGAATATCTTGTTAAACCCCTGCCGTAATAATTCATCTAAAGATACGCTTTTACCAACAACAAGATTAGTCTTAAATTCTACGCCCAGCTTACTTAAATAATTAATCTCAGCGTCAAGAATCTCCCGCGGCAGGCGAAAACTTGGAATTCCATATCTTAAAACACCTCCGCAGCTGTGCAAACCCTCAAAAACAGTTACCTTAACTCCATTTCGGGCTAATTCACCGGCGCAGCATAATCCTGCCGGCCCGCTGCCGACTACGGCGGCTTTATCTTTCGATAAATTATCTTTTTGCGGCACGTCAAGATTATGTTCTAAGCCATAATCGCCAATAAATCTTTCTAGAAAATGGATATTGATTGCTTCCGGACTGGAATAGCTGGATTTACTTTTATTAAATACGCAGGCCTTGCGGCACTGATATTCTGCCGGACAGACCCTGCCGCAAATCGACGGAAAATTATTCGTTTCCCGGATGGTAAAATAAGCTCCCGCGTATTCCTGCTGAGTAATCTGATAAATAAATTTTTTAATATTGATATTGACCGGACAGCCGGAAATACAGTTAGGATTCTTGCATTGAATACAACGGCTGGCTTCAACCAGCGCCTCCGCTTGGCTATATCCGCAGACAACCTCATTAAAACTGCTTACTCTGACCTGCGCAGCTAATTCTTTAACTTTTACCGGGGCTTTAGGCATTAATTAAATCTTTATTTTGCAAATATGTTTCTCTTTATCCAAATACATGGTGTTACGCTTACTTAACTCTTCCCAATCCACTTGATCTGCGTCAAACTCCGGGCCGTCAACACAGCTAAATTTAACCTCACCGGCCACCGTCACCCGGCAGCAGCCGCACAGACCCGTGGCATCCACCATCAAAGCATTAAGAGAAACTATGGTTTTAGTATGAGATGCTTGGGTAATCGCACTGACCTTGTGCATCATCGGAATCGGGCCGACCGCGTAAACCAGATCATATTTGCCTTCGCTAAGCAGATTTTCTAAAACCGACGTCGTAAAACCCTTTTCCCCCGCTGAACCATCATCAGTAACTACGTAGAGCTTATCGGCGATATTCTTGAGCGCATCTTCTAATATCAATAACTCTTTATGTCTGGCTCCGATTATTATTGTAAGATGATTACCCGCCTGTTTTAAACTTTTCGCGACAGGGTAAATTTCAGCGATCCCTACTCCCCCGCCGATCAAAACAACTTTACCGTAATCTTTAATTGGCGTGGCCTGCCCCAGGGGGCCAACCAGAGAATATAGGTGATCACCGGCGTTAAGCGCCCCTAAAGCCTTGGTCGTTAAACCGACCTCCTGAAAAATCAGCGTAATGGTTTTTTCTTGAGGATCTGCCTGAACGATAGTTAAGGGGATTCTTTCTCCTTTTTCACTCGCCATCACCACCACAAATTGGCCGGCAAGCGCTTTTTGGCTAATCTGTGGGGCCGCGACGCATAAGCTGGTAATTCTTACCCCTAAGTGATCGGCGATAATTTGTTTAGCGATAATCTTCATAATTATTTTCTTATTTCTCTATACATAAAAAACAACCCTTGAAACTTCAGAAGGGTTGTTTTTTAAAAGATATTTCCTGAATCTTTATTTGGGTTTGGGTTTCTTACATCCACAGGTCTTGCACATACTCCCTCCCTTTTTATAATTAAAGTATACCTATCTTTACTAAATTTGTCAATTCTAAATCCGTGAAGTTTCCCCAATTTTTCCAATGCGTCATTGCGAGGAGGGCGAAGCCCGACGAAGCAATCTCAAAAATAAGATTGCTTCAGCCCTGCTGCGCAGGGCTTCGCAATGACAAGTACTGTTATAGCTGCCCCTAAACATACTCATCCCTGATCCCGGAATCAACGTGGCTAAAAAAAGAGTTCAGCATCTTCTGATCAAGATGATCCAGTTTATTAAAATAGCGCTCGATCATTTTATATCCACCCTGTTTAACTTTAATTGAGGCGAAATCATCCAGATATTCTTTCAAAGTAACTAAAGCATTCAGGCTGCATTTTCCTTTTATTGTTCCGGGTTTAGCCAGCTGCATAAAAGCCTCGCCGGTTCTTTCCATACGGTAACAAGCAGCGCAAAAAGAAGGAATATAATCATGCTCAATCAGCGAACCGATAACCTCATCCAGGCTGCGTTGATCCCCAAGAGAAAATTGACTTCCTGCTTTATCTTGGGCTTTTTCAGTATACCCTCCGGGAGATGTATCTGACTCAGCGCTCATCTGCGAAACCCCTAAACTTAATAAACTGTCACGCATCTTGGAGTTTTCGCGAGTAGACATAATTATCCCGGTATACGGCACCGAGAGCCTTAAAACCGCCACCACTTTTTTAAATTCATCATCGGAGATTTTATACGGCGGATTAAAAGACAGCTCTGATCCAACCGCAGGTTCAATCCGCGGCACAGAAATAGTATGCGGCCCGACATTATGCGCGATTTCCATATGTTCGATATGGGAAAGCAAACCTAAAGTTTCGAACCGATAATCATATAAGCCATAAAGC
>Ga0172370_10003393_pt1 | contig 22041 bp, 22 predicted proteins | sample LakKiv5m_FD_114538 | JGI IMG/M metagenome (GOLD analysis project Ga0172370, IMG submission 114538) | Freshwater microbial communities from Kabuno Bay, South-Kivu, Congo - kab_022012_11.5m | ecosystem: Environmental > Aquatic > Freshwater > Lake | place: Democratic Republic of the Congo...
GGCTCATCGGCCAAAATTAATGCTGGATCATTAATTAGCGCCCTTGCTATTGCTACCCTTTGTTGCTGTCCTCCTGATAGCTCGCTTGGCAGGTGGTTTAATCGGTCTTCTAAACCTACCTTAATTAGCATATCTTTAGCTTTTTCTTTTCGTTCTTTTTCATGAATATTGGCATAAATTAAGGGAAGTTCTACATTGTCTATTGCTCTGGTTTTGCGAAGCAAATTAAAAGATTGAAACACAAAACCAATTTTTTTGTTTCGAAGGGTAGCTAGTTTTGAATCCCTAAGATTAGATATATCTTGTCCGTCAATTAAAACCGATCCACTTGTTGGTCTATCTAGTGCTCCAATAATATGCATTAAGGTGGATTTTCCAGAGCCAGATTTTCCAACAATAGAAACAAACTCTCCGGGCAAAATTTTTAAAGACACACCATCTAAAGCTCGTACTTCTAATTCCTCCATTTTATACACCTTGGCAACATTGTTAACCTCTACAACCGGTTGCTTTTGTGTCATTTTGCAATCTTTACTTTAATTCCTTCTTTTATTGTTCCGTTTTTGGGAAATATTACTTTTTCCTTTTCGTTGATTCCAGAAATAATTTCGGTATCTAGATCGGTTTTAAGACCTACCTGAACTTCTTTTTTTACAACCTTTCCACCCTGCTCATAAAACACAAAATACTTATCATTTTCGGTAAATATTGCCGAAGAATCTAGATAAAGAACATTTCCAAGTGCTACTGTAGTTATTTCGGTATCGCCTTTCATTCCAATTGTAATATTTGGTTTTATATTATCTGGAAGAGATATTTTAATTTTAAAAACGCTATTTCCCGAAGAATTTTTAGAAGCAAATTTAACTAATTCGTATATTTCTCCTGCAAAACTTTGATCGGGAAAAGAATCTAGGTCAATTTTAGCTTTTTGTTTTTCCTTAATTTTTCCAAAGTCGCTTTCGTCGATTTCGGCAAGAAAAAATAGTTGGGATTGGTTGGTCATAGACACAACCGGACTTGCTGGCGAGGTAATTTCGCCTTCTTTATAAAATATTTTTGTAACAATACCATCAAACGGTGCTCTAATTGTTTTATCGCCAAGGGCTTTAAGGGCTATGTTAATTTGCGATTGAGCTTGATCAACCGCACTATTGTAGTAATTATATTTATCCCAGTATATTTTATCGTTGTAAACGGAAATGGCGTCGGGATTAACTTTGTATTGTTCTTTAAATGTGTTTAAAGAGCTTTTTGCTTGCTCTAGGCTTGCAAGGCTTTGAAGATAAGTATTATATTCATTTATTAAATCTGCCTTTATAAGCTCTTGTCCTTTTTTAACTTCTTGTCCTTCTTTAACTTTAATTGCTGTAATTTTTGAGCTAAGAGGAAAACTAAAATCGCCATAATTTTCTGAAGTTACTTCCCCCGAGGCAGATACAATTTGTTTAACCTCTCCTCTTTTAACTGTTGTGGTATTAACCGAAATTCCTTCTGTGGTTTTTCTATAAATAAAAAAACCAAGAAGAATAGCTACTACCGAGATTATAATTAATATTTTTTTGCTCATAATCTATATTTTAACCAAGCTATTCTACCAGATTTTAGGAAAAATTAAACAATCTAAAAGCTATATCTTCGGTCTGACATTTATAGAGCTAAGAAAGTGAGGATTTTTCTATTATAATTATTAACATGGGAATTAATATCTTCTTTAGGCGTAAACCAGAAAACAATGCCAATGGAAACCAATATCAAAGATGTTATTAGTACGACAACTTTTGTTAGCATATTTTATTAATAACGAACTCGCACGAATGTTGATAAATTATATATGCCTATTCATATATTGAACAGCACAGTTTTATTAATTTCACATTCGGTTTTTAATTATATATGCAAAGAGATTTTGTAAATATACAAATTTGCGCACGTGCGGAAATGTGTATATTGCTGTGGTTTATAAATAATGCTATATGTCCCCTCTCTAGTCCCTCGGTTGCACTCGGAGCTTCAGAAGGGCAGGCGTGCGGAAATTTTTATATTGAGATTTAAATACCCATGCAATATTATTACAAGCCGATATCCGAGGCGATTTTCTTTACTTTTTTGGGTAAATAATTTAGTATAGAAGCATGAAAACAGCTCTTTCTATGCCTGAAATATTTAAAAATCCCAAGTATCGTGGTAGGCATATTATTTTGGTTGCTGGGAGGATTTATACTGCCAAAACAGGTGATGGAGCAAGAGAACTTTTAAGAAAATTGGAAAAAAGCCATCCAAACTCTATTCCAGAAGTTGCATATTTTCCAAGAGCCAGATCAATGATTTTATGGATGTAAAATTTTCTTTTGAGGACAACGGTAAGAGCCTTTTCGGTCAAATCATGAGACCAATAGCCAAAGTTAACCTTACGTCTCCAACTACAGACAACTCCGTAGATGTTTGGATGATAGTTGATACAGGAGCAGATTATACAATATTGCCAAGGCACTTTTACGAGAAGTTAAGAATATCGCTGGAAAAAGATTGTTTTAAGGAAACTACTTATGGCATTGGTGGTGAGGGAACTGTTTGTTTCTTCAAAAATACAATAAAAGCAAAAATTGGGGATAAGGAAAGGGACATACCAATTGCCTTTTTGGATAGTAATGAAGTGCCCGCACTAATGGGTAGGTTGGGTTTTTTAGAAACATTTGATACAGATTTTTTAAAAAACTTTACTGTTGTGTTTAAAAATTAATCTGTAGGTAAAAAGGAAGACAATCTAATTAGGACTCAAGAAACTCTAAATCGCCTTGTCCCAAGTCAAAAGTAAATTCTAGTATGTCCTCCTACGCAGGTAATAGGCAATCTCCGAATAAGATGTAATCTCTGCTTCGGAGGACACAAGAAAATGTAATCCCCCGCCTATGGCGGGGAAAACATTTTCTAGTGGTGGGCGAGAGAGGACTTGAACCTCCAAGGATTTTACTCCACAAGGTCCTAAACCTTGCGCGTCTGCCATTTCGCCACTCGCCCAATTATAAAAAAATTGTCCACTTGCTAAATCTAAAATAATTTAATACCCGTCTGCTCCCGTTGAAATTTGATGACAAATTTAAGATGAAATCTGTTGACAGAATTAGCGGGATTAAAGTATTTGTATGTCGTAAACTCCTACAAATACTAAAACATTTCGCCACTTTTCCGTGAAAACCTTTAGCATCATACCAAAAATCCCTATTTATTTTAAGGCTCTATTATTGTGGATTTTTATAAGTAATCTTAGTGTTCTTCTATAACAAGACTGGCCTTATTATCTTGTACCTCGATCCTTGCTTTTCCCCCAATTGGAAAAGTAATTTTGGGATCGGTATGACCAAAATCTACATTCCCAATAATTGGAATATTTTTAAGTTCGGGCTTTGTTTCTAAAATTTTTCCCAAAAGTTCAAAAGATACACCGCTTTCTTTTTGAAACCTACCAATTACAATTCCCCCCACACTTTCAAAATTTGTCTGATGAATTAGCGATTGTAATTCTCTGTCAAATAAATAAGGATTGGATCCAGAATCGTCTTCTAAAAACAGCAAAGAGTTGTTTAAATTTGGAAAATATTTTGTTCCGCAAAGTAAATTAAAGGTATCAAGGTTTCCCCCTAAAATTGTACCTCTTGCCTTTCCTTTGTTTATTATCCAATATCCTAGGTTTTTGTTTAAAACCCTTTGATCCTGATCTTTCCACCACAAATCATCACTCCAGTTTTGGCTTGGAAGAATTTCAAATTTGGCTTTATTAAAAAGGCACTTATTAAAATAATCTAGAGTGTAATCTAAATGTAATTTTTGTCCAAATGAAGAGTAATGAGGACCAGAGTATGTAACAAGACCAGTTTTGGCAAAAATTGCATTGTTTAAAACGGTTATATCGGAATACCCACAAAAAATTTTAGGATTATTTTTTACAATATCCCAGTTTATTAAATTTAATAATTGATTGCTATTATACCCACCAATAACAGTAAAAATTGCATTTACAGTTTTATCTAAAAAAGCTTCATGAAAATCTGCAAGGCGAGATTTAATAGAGGAAGATCCAAATTCATCTATTTCTTTTAGGTTTTTTCCAAATGTTAAGTTTAATCCCAGATCTTTAAATCTTGTATTGGCGATATTTACTAGATCTTCTCCTAAAATAGAAAAAGACCTTGCTGGTGCAATTATTCTTACCGTATCGCCTTTTTTTAATTTAGAAGGATATATGGTTTTCATAATTTGGAGCGGCAGACCGGGTTCGAACCGGCGACCTTCTCCTTGGGAAGGAGACATTCTACCTCTGAACTACTGCCGCAAATTTACGGGGTAAAGTTGGTAGCATACTGCCGGTGTACTACTCCCGCAAACAAACAAGTACTAGTTATAATACTAGTTTATTTAGCCCAAATAAATACTAAACCCATTTCTAATTAGGCAATACCAAACTTTGATTTGGAACAATAAGCGGGTTCCCATTAGATAAATACGGTATGTTTGCTTTGTTTGCCTCGTATATTTTATTCCACAAAAAACCACTTCCGTATTTTGCTTCTGCTATTTCCCAAAGCGTATCGCCTTCTTTTACTGTATATTTTTCGCCGGAAATATCCCCACTTTTATAATCGGTGGCATACCATTCTATTGGTCTTTCAGGCGTGTCTGCCCCACCAGTTCCAAGTACCGCTTCTTTATCTTTATTTTCGGAAGAAGTTGCACCACTAGTTATTTCTCCCTTTTGGGTAGTAAGCCTTGCATTTGAAAAATATGTGTATAAGGCATAGGCTGAAAAAACCACAAGAATACCAGCAATTATTGCCGAAGATTGTGTTTTTAGAAAATCAATAGGTTTAAATTGCAATTTTAATCACCTCCAACAAACATTTTGGGGCAGAGGGTATTTTAATTCTAACATGGCGGGAGTGACGGGACTTGAACCCGCAACCTCTTCCGTGACAGGGAAGCGCTCTAACCAATTGAGCTACACCCCCACGCTTAGCGTGGGGTAGTTGCGCTTAGCGCAACCCCCATTACAAAATGTTTCCGCCTGTGGTGGATTACATTTTGTTATGTCCTCCGAATCCCGACCTAAAGTCGGGAGAAGGAGGACTCGTTGGGATTACGCCCATTCTACCAAAAATCTCTTCTTGAGCAAGTCGTAATCCGATAGTAATATTTATATATATGGAAAACCCTATAACCACAAACGATAACATTGTTAAGCTCTTAAAAGAAATTAGTGCAGTTTATCAAGTAATTGGGGAGAATTTTTTTAAAGTTAGAGCTTATCAAAATGCTATAAGTATAATCTCCAGCTCTTCCAAACAAATGCGAGATATTTGGCAAGAGGGCAATTTAAAAGATTTTCCGGGTCTTGGGAATACAATCTATTCATATTTAGACGAACTTTTTAAAACAGGAAAAGTAAAACATTTTGAACAAGCAAAGGCTAATATGCCAAAGGGTATGTTTAATTTGTTAGATATTCCAGGTATTGGACCAAAAACGGCATTTAGACTTTCTAAAGAGCTTGATATACAAACAAGAGAAGATTTAATAGAACAGGCAAAACTTGGAAAAATCGCTAAACTTTCTGGATTTGGTGCAAAATCACAAGAAGAGCTTTTAAAATCGGCACTTTCCGAGCGACAAAAAAAGGATAGATTGCTTTTTGTAACTGCACTTGAAATTGCCGAGGATTATAAAAAGTATATAAATTCTTGTCCCAGCGTTTTGGATTGTAGATTTCTTGGATCTCTAAGAAGAGGTTGTGCTACTGTTGGTGATATAGATTTTGCTGTTGCAACTGCAAATCCAGAGTTGGTGATTAATCATTTTTGTGGATACAAGAATGTAATAAAAGTGGAAGATAAAGGTGAAAAAAAGGCTAGTGTAATAATATCCAGCGGTCAAAGAGTAGATTTAATGACAGGTAGCCCCGATTTTTTTGGAACAATCCTTGCCCATTTAACAGGTTCTAAGCTCCACAACATTGCTTTAAGAACTTATGCGTTAGAAAAAGGATGCTCTTTATCGGAATACGGAATTAAGCAAAAAAATAACAACCACTCATTTAAAAGTGAGGAAGAGTTGTATAGCTTTTTGGGGCTTTCTTTTATTCCTCCGGAACTAAGAGAGGGTGTGGGAGAAGTAGAGTCTTCTAAAATGGGAAAATTACCCAAACTGGTAAGTCTTGCCGACATTAAAGGGGATTTGCAATTGCACACAGTGCTGTCCGATGGCACCTCTTCAATTGAAGAGCTTGCCAAAAAAGGCAAAGAGTTAGGATACGAATACATTGGTATTACCGACCATTCGCCTAGCCTTAACACACACTCCCAAGAACAAGTAATTTCAATAATAGAAAGACAAAAGGCTATTATTGACAAATTAAATTGTTCAAAAACTTTCCCAAGAGTGTTTTTGGGTACAGAAGTAAATATATTAGCATCAGGAGAGCTTGGTATAAGTGATAATCTATTAAAAATGTATGACTTTGCAATTGCCGGTATTCATTCGTCCTTTTCCCAAAATCGCGAACTTACAACAAAAAGAATTATTAACGCTATAAAAAATCCATATATTAACTATATTGCTCATCCTACAGGAAGAATTTTATTAGAACGCCCCCCACTTGATATTGACTGGAGCTTAATTTTTGGCTACTGTGTAGAATATAATAAGTTTTTAGAAATAAACTCTTTTCCTTCCAGATTAGATCTGCCCGACGATTTGGTAAGAAAGGCACTAGATCGTGGAATTGGTTTGCTAATTAACACAGATAGCCATGCCGTTTTACATATGGATTATATGAAATATGGTGTTACAGTAGCCAGGAGGGGATGGTGTTCTAAAGAAGCAATTATAAACACACTGCCTTTAAATGATTTTATAAAAACCTTTAAAATTAGGACCTATGATAACTGATTTAGACCTAGAAAAACTACTTAAACTTTCCAAAATTGAAATAGAGGAAGAAAAAAAAGAAACTTATAAAAAGTGGCTAGAAGAAACAATTTTGTTTGTAGATGTTCTAAAAGAATTGAACTTGGAAAAAGTACCCCCAACTTTTTCTGTTAATAACCTAGTTAATGTAGCAAGGGAAGATATTTCAAAAAGTAACAATTTAATTAATATAGAAAATAAAGATATTAAAATTTCTCAAGTGGTTAATAAATAAAATGGAGCCTTGGGAGCTACCCTTAAAAAATACAATATCTGCCATAAAAAATAAGGAATTATCGGTAACGGAGGTTGTAAAATCGTACTTTACAAGAATTGAAAAAGTGGAAGAAAAGGTAAAAGCATTTGTTTCCCTTTGTAAAAAAGAGGCCTTAGAAGAAGCAGAAAAGGCAGATAATAATATAAAAAATGGAGAGTTTAGCAATTTAGTAGGAATCCCCTACTCTGCCAAGGATATGTTTAATACCAAGGGGTTTAATACAACGGCATCTTCCAAGGTCTTAGAAAACTATAAAGCTTATTATAATGCCACTGTTATTAATAGATTAAAGACAAGTGGAGCAATTCTAATTGGAAAAACCAACCAAGATGCTTTTGCCCACGGATCCAGCACCGAAAATTCAGATTTCTTTGTTTCCAAAAATCCTTGGGATTTAGAAAGGCTACCGGGAGGTTCTTCTGGCGGGTCGGCAAGTGCCGTTGTTTCTGGAGAATGTGCATTTTCGCTAGGTACTGAAACTGGCGGGTCTATTAGACATCCTTCTTCTTGGTCTGGATGCGTGGGGTTAAAACCAACTTATGGAAGAGTAAGCAGATATGGTGTTATTGCAATGGCTTCTTCTACAGATTCCCCTGGGGTTTTGGCAAAAACTGTAGAAGATGCATCTGTTGTTTATGAAACTATAGCCGGTTACGATAATAACGATGCCACAAGTTCCGTTAAAGAAGTTTTAAAAGCCAATTTTTCAATTCCCTTAAAGAAAGAAATAGTAGTTGGCGTTCCAAGTAGTGTTTTATCCTACGGTGTTTCTAGCGGAGTGGAAATGGCGTTTAAAAAAGCACTTAGTGATATGGAAAAAACTGGCATAAAAATTGTAGAACTAGAGATGCTTTCTCCTAAATATTCGGTTGCTTGTTACACAATTTTACAAAGAGCCGAGGTATCTTCTAATTTAGCAAGATACGATGGTATAAGATATGGAAACAGCCGTAGTTATTTTGGAAGCGAAGCAAAAAAAAGAATACTTCTTGGCACCTCTGTATTGTCTTCTGGATATTACGATAAGTATTATAAACAAGCCCAAAAGGCAAGAACACTAATTTGCCTTGATTTTAAAAAAGCTTTTGAAAATGTTGATTTTATAGTTAGTCCTACCACACCAAGTACTGCTTTAAAAATCGGAGCTGGAAAAGATAAGGCAATGTTTGGTGAGTTGGAAGATGCTTTTGCACTGCCTGCATCCTTGGCTGGGCTTCCGGCAATTTCTGTGCCGTGTGGTTTTTCGGAAAATCTTCCGGTTGGTTTGCAATTTATCGCACCACATTTTTTGGAAAAAAATCTTTTGGAAATTGCCTATAAATATGAGGAGATTAATAAATGGTATTTAAAAAAACCAACATTATAAAAAGCGTAGATATTTAAAAATGAAATATACTCCAGTAATTGGACTTGAAATACATCTTCAGCCGAAAACATTAAGTAAAATGTTTTGTTCTTGTAGCTCTGATATTTGGAAAAAAGAGCCTAATACCTTAATTTGTCCTGTGTGTTTTGGTTTACCCGGTGCGCTTCCTGTTCCTAATAAAGAGGCAATAAGAAAGTGTCAAATACTGGGAATACTACTAAATTGTAAATTAGCAGAAAATTCAAAATTTGATCGTAAAAATTATTTTTATCCAGATCTTCCTAAAGGGTATCAAATTTCTCAATACGACGAGCCCTTTTGTTTTAATGGTTTTGTAAATGTCGCAGGTTTTAAAAACACTATTAGAATTAGAAGAGTTCATATGGAAGAAGATACAGGGAAATCTTTCCACGAAGATGGGGAAACTAGATTAGATTTTAATAAATCTGGGATGCCGTTAATAGAAATTGTCACTGAACCAGATTTTTCCTCTCCGGAAGAAGTTTACGCTTTTGGAAAATATATAAGGGATATTGTAAGACAATACCAAATAAGCGATTGCGATATGGAAAAAGGACAAATGCGTTTGGAAGTTAGTGTATCTTTAAAATTAAATCCAAACGACCCGCTTCCAAATTACAGAATAGAAATAAAAAACATTAATTCCTTTAAATTCGCCAGAGATGCACTATCTTATGAAATTAAAAGGCAGTCAGAAGCTCTAGATTCAAAAGAAATATTAGCAAATCAAACTAGAGGTTTTAAAGAAATTGTTGCTTCAAATGGAAATAAACAAATTGAAACCTTCCTTATGCGAGAAAAAGAAGTTGAAAAGGATTACCGCTACTTTCCCGAGCCAGATATTCCACCATTTTCATTTTCTAACGAGTATCTTGCACAAATAAGAAACGAAGTTACAAATAAAATAAATAGTATTTCTGTAAGAAATGACCCTGTTGTTAAACAGGTTGTAAAAGAAAAAGCTAAATTTACCATGCCAAACGAACAGATTGTGCTTGTTATAGATAAAGTTATTGCAGAAAATTCTAAGGCTGTTAGTGATTACAACAGTGGCAAAGAAAACGCCCAAGTTTTTTTACTTGGTCAAATTTTAAGAATTACTGCAAAGAAAGCAGATCCATTAGTAGTAAAAAAACTTTTGCAAAACAATCTAGATAATGCCAGATCAAATTAATTTTTCCCTATTAAATCCCGAATTTGAATATATAACGGGAGATTCAGACTTAGAAAGAGTATGTGAAATTATTGCAAAAGAAAAAATTATTTCTTTAGATACAGAAGGAACTTCCTTGGATTTTTATTACAACAAGCTACTTCTTGTTCAAATTGGAATACCCGGTAAAGCATTTATATTTGATGCTTTTAAAATTAAAAAATGGGACAAGCTTAAAAAAATAATAGAAGATCCAAAAATTGTTGTTATTGTTCAAAACGGAAAATTTGATTATGGCGTTCTAAAAGCCTCTTTGGGGATTGAAATTACCAATATTTACGACACAATGCTTGCTGAGCAGATAATAAATAACGGAATAAAACAATCGGCATCTTTGGGAAATATGGCTAGAAGATATTTGGAAATTACCTTGGATAAAAACTATGAAAATTATCAATGGGATAGAATTGGTACCACAGGAGAATTTCAAAAAAGACACCTTAATTATGCCGCGTTAGATGTTTTAACTTTGTTTCCAATATTTACCAAACAGTGGGAAAAATTAAACAGTCAAGATCTAGTAAAAATTGCAAAATTAGAATTTTCGGTACTTCCTGTGGTTGCTGAAATGGAGCTTAATGGATCTTACATAGATGTTAATAGATGGCGTTCGGTAATAGTTGATTTAAGGCAGAAGAAAATTGCCATAGAAAAAAAGATTCAAGATGAAATAAGACCTTTATATTCTCATAATCAATTAGATTTATTTGGTAATATGGCAGATTCTATTAATTTAAATTCCCAGCAACAAATATTGGAGCTTTTTAACGACAGATTATCTTTAAACCTTCCTTCCACAGGTGTAAAAATATTAAATTCTACCAATCACCCAATTGCTAAAATGCTGTTAGAATACCGAGGTTCCGAAAAGCTAATAACAGCCTTTGGAGATAACTTACTTTCTAAAATTAACAGAATTACAGGTAGGCTCCATCCAGATTTTCAGCAAATAGGTGCCGATACCGGAAGATTTTCTTGCTCTTCACCAAATTTGCAACAAATTCCAAGAGGTTCCCAGTTTAGAAGTTGTTTTATAGCACCAAAGGGGAAAAAGCTTGTAACAGTGGATTATTCCCAACAGGAGCTTAGGGTTTTAGCAGAATATTCCCAAGATCCCACTTTAATAAAAGCATATAAAGATAAAAAGGATTTACATACAGTTACAGCCTCGATGATGTATGGTATTCCCGAAGAAAAAGTTAGAAAAGATGTAGAAAGACAAGCCTCTAAAACTATAAACTTTGGTCTTATGTATGGAAGAGGTGCAGGATCTCTTGGAGCTCAAATTGGGGTAGGACCAGAAGAAGCAAAAAAGCTTTTAGATTTATATTTTAAAAAATTTTCCAAAGTTAAAGTTTGGCTAGACATGGCTGCCAAAACCGCAGTATCTAGAGGTTACTCTTCTACCTTGGGTGGAAGAAAGAGATATTACCCCCTTCCCGATCCGGGCGATCCTAATTACCAGAAATTAATTTCCGATATAGAAAGAAAAGGCAAAAATACCCCAATTCAAGGAAGTGGTGCTGATATGGTTAAATATGCGCTGGTTTTTATTAGAGATAGATTTAAGAAGGAAAAAATTGATGCAAGAATTATTCATACCGTTCATGACGAAATTGTGTGCGAAGCAGAAGAATCTGTTGCCGAACAAGCCTTAAAAATTCAGAAAGAAGAAATGTTACGAGCAGGAGAATTGTTACTAAAAAGTGTTCCTGTGGAAGCAGAAGGTGAAGTTAGTAGTGTCTGGGAGCACTAAACTTGTTGCACTCTGGGAAGAGGAGTGATAAAATTTTTTCATGATAATTTGTCAAAGATGCCAAAAAAAACCAGCAGAGATTCAAACAAGCCAGAATATTGGAGGAAGAATTGTTTATGCCCCAGTATGTAGAGAGTGTTTTGAAGAGATTCAAAAAAGCGCCCAAACGGCATCTTTTGTTGAGAAGTTTGGAAAAGACTTAACAAAATATGCACTTGAAGGAAGACTTGACCCAGTAATTGGCAGAACCGAAGAAATTTCAAGAATAATTCACATACTTTCACGAAGGACAAAAAACAACCCAGTATTAATTGGAGATCCTGGAGTTGGAAAAACTGCAATTGTAGAAGGACTTGCCCAAAAAATTGTGGAAGGAACTGTTCCCGAAACTTTAAGGGGTAAAAGAGTTGTAACTATAGATTTGGCTTTAGTTGTTGCGGGTACTGCTCATAGGGGGCAATTTGAAGAAAGGCTAAAAAATATTCTTTCTGAAGTTATTTCTGCGCAAGGTCAAATTATAATGTTTATAGATGAAATTCATACAATTGTTGGTGCGGGAAGTGCCGAAGGAGCCATGGATGCTGCCAATATATTAAAACCAGCCCTTGCCAAAGGGGAAATTCAGCTTATTGGAGCAACAACACTAGATGAATATAGAAAAAGAATAGAAAAAGATAAAGCATTGGAGCGAAGATTTCAAACAATTATTGTATTGGAGCCAACCCCGGCAGAATCAAAATCAATTTTAATAGGGCTAAAAGAAAAATATGAAAAATTTCACCAAGTTAAAATAAGTATAGATGCTATTAATTCTGCAGTTGAGCTTTCTGATAGATATATTTCTGATAGATTTTTGCCCGATAAAGCGATTGATCTTATAGACGAAGCCTGTGCAATGGTTAGAATTGCTCAAGTAAAAGAACCAGAAAATCTTAAAGAAGTAGAAAGAGAAATTGTTTTTCTTAAAAATCAGGAAAGTTCAGAAATCAACAAAAGTAGATTATTGGATTTAGAAAGGGTTAAAAAAGAACTTATGGATATATGGACAAAAACCAAACTTGAAGATATTCCCGAGGTTACAAAAAACGATGTGGCTAAAATTGTTTCCAAAGCAACAGGTATTCCCCTTTCTGATTTATCTGAAGAAGAAAGAGAAAGACTTGCTAGCCTAGAAAGTAGAATTCACGAAAGAATTGTAGGTCAAGCCGAAGCAGTAAAGCTGATAAGCGAATCAATTAAAAGAGCTAGAGCTGGATTAAAAAATCCCACAAGGCCAATTGGTTCTTTTATGTTTTTAGGTCCAACAGGGGTTGGAAAAACTGAACTTGCTAAAGCTTTAACGGAGGTTTTATACGGTAGCGATAATTTGCTAGTTAGAATGGATATGACCGAATACATGGAAAAGCATACGGTATCTAAAATAATCGGCTCTCCTCCGGGATATGTGGGTTTTGAAGAAGCAGGGCAACTAACCGAGATTGTAAGAAGAAAGCCATTTTCTGTTATTCTTTTTGATGAAATAGAAAAGGCTCATCCGGATATTTTTAATATATTGCTTCAAATTATGGACGATGGAAGACTTACAGATTCTCATGGTAGAATGGTGGATTTTAAAAACACAATAATTATCCTTACATCTAATTTAGGCTCAAAAATATCCAATTTCCCTTCTATTGGTTTTAATGAATCAAAAGCCATGGAATCTTTTGATGAATTATATGAAGATAATAAAGAAAAAGTCTTAAAAGAACTTAAAAGTAGCTTTAGTCCAGAGTTTATTAATAGGCTAGATGATATAATAGTCTTTAGGTCTTTATCTAAAGCAGATATTAAACAGATTGTAGCAAAGGAGCTAAATAAGGTTGAACAGCTACTTAAAGGTCAGGAAGTAAGTATAAAATTTAATGAAGGGTTATTAAATTATTTATCTGAAAATGGATTTAGTTCCGATTATGGAGCCAGAATGTTAAAAAGGCTTATTTTAAAAACTGTTGAAAATCCCCTATCGGATATGATAATAAGTGGTGTCATTAAAAGAGGAGATTTAATAGAATTTAATTTTGCCAAAAATAAGGCAGATATTAAGGTTAAGGAAGGCGCTTTAGTTAAATAACAAAATATGGAAAAAACAGAATTTAATGTTGGTGATACTATTACAGTTTTTTATACCGTTTTAGAAGGCGATAAAACCCGTGTTCAGCCTTTTACTGGTATTGTAATTGCTAAGTCGGGATCGGGAAATAATAAAACATTTACAGTAAGAAGAATCTCGGTTGGTCAAATAGGTGTGGAAAGAATTTTTAGGGAAATAAGTCCTAATATTTCTAAAATTGTAGTTAAAAATACCGCTAAAGTTAGAAGAGCAAAAATATACTATATGAGGAAAAGAGTAGGAAAAATGGCAAGCAAGGTTTAATTTAATAAAGATAAAAAGTAATAGATTTATTGTTGGTAAAAAAGGCGAAGATTTTGCTTGTAAACTTTTAGAAAGCCTTGGTCATACAATAATTGAAAGAAATTTTCGATATAAAAAGTTTGGAGAAATAGATATTATATCTTCTTTTAACAATCTTCTAATATTTACCGAAGTAAAAACAAAAACCAATTTTCATAAAGGACGAGGAGATGAAAATATTAACCAAAGAAAGTTAAAAACACTTCATAGGCTTGGATTTATTTATTCAGAACTGCATCCAGAATATCCAAATTCTCTTAGACTAGATGCAATTCTTGTTATGATAAACTCTATTGATTATTCGCTTGTTTCTATAGATCGGTTTGAAAATTTAGATAGATAAAATTATGGACAGTTTCAAAAAAAACGGTTAATATTTAGAAAATGAATTCAAAAGTAATAGATGTTAGTTCTTTTAAAAACTCTGCCGAAAAAATGAAAAGATTTTTTTTGATTTTTCTAATATTAATTTTTGGTCTTATTTTTGTAGGGCCATTAATTTCTATAGTTAATCCTCTGTTTACTGTTGAATTTGGGACAGTTGGTGTGGTAAGCAGATTTGGAAAAGTAAATAATCTAGCATCTCCTGGGCTAAATTTTAAAATCCCTTTTGTAGATAAAGTGTATTATTACAACACGCAAAAAGTAATTTATGAAACAAACGAAACTCCAGAAGCCAGTCCTTTTTATAACAAATCTTTAAATGTTTTATCAAGAAATAGTCAAATTCAAAAAAGATCTTCCGATTCTTCCGATGTTCCTGTTGATACCACAACAAAAGATGGTCAACAAGTAAGTATTCGTTTTACCCTTAGATATAGCCTAGATCCTTCCAAAATTCTTTGGGTTGCTCAAAATGTTGGGACACAAGATCAGGTTGCCACAAGAGTTGTTCAGGCGGAATCTAGATCGTATGCCAGAAATATTGCCAGAGAATTTCCCGCTCAAGAATTATACGCTGGAGATGTTTTTGCTTACCAGCAAAAAGTTGCCCAGTCTTTAAGGGAAAGTTTTTCTAAAAATGGAGTAATTTTGGACGAATTTTTGGTACGACAAGTAAAGTTTAGTGAGGGTTACACTCAAGCTGTAGAACAAAAACAAATTGAACAAGAAAAGGTTAAAACCGAAGAATTTAAAGCTCAACAAGAAGAATTTATTAAAAAGCAAAGAATAATAAAGGCGGAAGGAGAAGCTAAAGCGCAAGAAATATTAAAACTAACAATAGATCCTTTAATTTTAGAAAAAATGGCTATAGAAAAATGGAATGGGGTTTTGCCAAACTATATGGGCTCCTCTTCTGTTCCTTTTATTAATATTAAGTAAGGTGTGGACAATACCCTTGTAGTTTTTACATACGCTCCTGCTGGATTAGGTCACATAAGAGTTACCGACGCCTTAATTTCTGGTATTCCCGAAGGGACTAAATATTCCATTTTTTCTCCAGAAGACACGGCCACAGAGCTTGCTCATAGATTTTCTAGCATAAATACTTTTGCAAGAAGAATAATGGAAATTAGCCAAAAGGGATTGGTTGAATCTGTATATAAAAAGTTTTATACATCGTTTTTAACTAAAAACTCTAAAAGCATAGCTTTGCAGTTTTTAAATCTAAAAGAATTAAAAAAAAGTAGTTTTAAGAAAATTGTAATAGTTTCAACCCATTTTGGTTTAGCAATTCAGCTTGGAGAGGCAAAGAAATTTATAGAAGAAAAAACAAATGCTAAAGTTTTTCTTGTTGTTCAAGTTACCGATGATTCGCCTCAAAAACTCTGGATGGTGGAAAAGGCCGATTTAATATTATGCCCAAGTCATAACACTAGAAATACATTGCTTTCTTATAATCTAGCTTTTCCTAAAGATAAAATTCTGGTTACTCCCTACCCCGTATCGTTAGAATTTAAAAAACTGCTTAATAAAGAAGAAATAGAGCAAAGAAAAGAACAATATAACCCTAAGTCCAACATTCCAATAAATGTAGCAATACCAGTTTCTGGGGCGGCAGTTGGCACCGAATTCTTTTTGCATTTAATAAACGGACTAAAAGAAAAATCTTCTCGCTATATTTTTCATGTTATTTGTAGAAAAGCTCCATTTACTTTAAATTTTATAAATAAAATTAAGGGAAAAGATTATGTGAAATTATATATTTCAGAAAGTTTTAGGGAAATTGTAACCATGTACAAAGATGTTTATGAAAAAGAAGTTATTGGATGTGAAATAACTAAGCCCAGCGAGCAATCTTTTAAGGCTTTAATAAGCCCCTATTCTATCGGCGGTTCTTATTTGTTTTTAGCAGAGCCTGTGGGAAGACAGGAATACGATAATTTGGATTTTCTAACGCGCCACGGATTTTTAGGCGATATAATTGGAGCAAGGTGTAAACTACTACCTTTTGGATCTAAAGCTTCTTGCGAATATATTAACGATTTGTTTAAATCTGGAAAAATCTTACAAGATTTTGAAAACCCCTTAAATGAGTATGATCATGGGGAAATTGGAGATTTTGGGGTGGAAGAGTTTTGGAAAGTGGTAATTAGAGAATTTTTTGTTAAAGATTAAAATTGCCCCTGTAGTTTAATGGATAAAGCGCTTGTCTTCGGAACAAGATATTGGGAGTTCGAATCTCTCCAGGGGCACCATTTTTAGCCTTTAGATTTTTGGCTAGATTTTTTAAAGATTGGATAGAAGAATAAAATTAATCCGGTTATCGTCATTGTGGTTAGCAAAATTCCAAAAGAAATACTATTTAGATTATGGATATTTCTAACTAATCCCCTTCTTATAAAAGGCAAAACATCGTATTTTAGCAAAATTCCTGATATGGTCATAAGAAATCCAAAAAAAGCAGTTAAAAGTGATAGAAAACGGTGAATTTTTTTAGAAAAAATATAAAGGTTCATTTAAGAACGCCAATTTTCTTGGATTCTAAAAGATCTTTGGCTGAAAGGCTGTGTGATTTGCCTTTTCCTCCCATGGTATTAAAGTCCTGGGTTGCTTCTTTTCCACAAAACGAAGCTATTGATAGCTCTCCTCCTGGATGATCGGTTGAATAATTAGATATATCGTAAACAAGACCACTAACTACCATATAACAATTGGAAACAGTATTATGTGTAGAAATTTCTTCCAACGAAAACATTTTTGGAGTATTTGCTGGTGGATTTTCCTTATTTTCTTTATTTGTTATTGGAGGTGTTTGGGTAGAAGGTGGTGTGCCGTTTTCTGGAGCTTTGGCTGGTTTTGGTTTAGTTATAATGTAGCCAACAGCAATAAGAAAAATAAGGATAAATATTGGGACAAGTTTAAAATTCATAAAACTAGTATAATAAGTTTTCCCAAATTAGCAATAATTAGGTTATAATTCTTTTGTTCTATTGGGGAGTCGTCTAATGGCCCGCCTCGCCTTGACGAGCAAGGCGAGTCGAGGCGGGTAGGACATTGCATGCTTTTATGCAAAACTGGTTTGTATATATTTTAAAAAGTGAAAAAGATAGAAAAACATATTGCGGATCAACTAATGATCTAACTAGAAGAATTGATCAGCATAACAAAGGTTATGTAAAATCAACAAAGAATAGAAGGCCATTAACTATATTTTATAAAGAAGAATATAATACCGAAGCAGACGCTAGAAAAAGAGAAAGATACTTTAAATCGGCGTCAGGGAGGAAATTTTTGGCGAAATTATTTTAAACATTGGGGAGTCGTCTAATGGTAGGACATTGCCCTTTGAAGGCAAGTATCATGGTTCGAATCCATGCTCCCCAGCCACTCCGAACGATCAGCGAAATTGAAGATACTATCAAAGGGTTTTTTCAAGTAGCAACGCACTTCATTGCCATCTAGGGTAGCGTGTGAAAGTACGAAATTCAAAAGTTCCCTTCTTTCGTCTAGTTTAGAACTTTCAAAAAGCTCGCCCGCTCTGGAAGCTAGATTTAGCAAGTATACAGCAGTCATATCTTGTTCACGATTCACCCTATCTAGTGATTTTTCTTTCTCTGATATTGAGGTTATCTTCTCGGTATTATTTGCGTAAATATTGTCATATTGGTCGTCCGTAATTCCCCCCCCTCTAACAAAAAACAACCTCGTTAAAAGGTTGTTTGTTGTCTTAAATAAACCAAGCAGTTTGATTGACTTAAGTGCAGAGGTAAACAGGCTTGTTGGGCTTGTCTACCTCTTGGGTAGGTTGTGGTCTTGGGGCTAACGCATGCCGAGCATGATGGCAGGTACCCTCTATACTGTAATTGTATTCTCATTTAAAATTGAATTTATCTAATTTAGAAATTAAGTTTCCTTTAAGGAGGATTAAATATGCCCGAGCCTAAAATTATCTCAAAAGATCTTAAGGAAGAGATTATCCAAAGAATTAAAAACGAAGGAAAATCGGTTGGGGAGCTAGCCAAACAGTATGGGGTAAGTACAAAAGCAATATACAATTGGTTAAGAGCCAAATCTCTTAAAGATACGAGTATTCTGGAAATATCAAGGCTAAAAAGAGAAAATCAAGAGCTTTTATGGCTTGTGGGTAAATTAACAAGAGATTTATCAAAGGGGAAAAAAATCTGATTGTATTTTAGAATTTAAAACCTGTATGGATATGAAAAAGAAAAAAGAAGAAGAAAACAAAACAAGAAATCAACCAGAGCAAGAACAAATTGTGGAGCAAGATGTCAAAGAGTCAAAGCTATCCTTTAAATTAACCAAAAAGGAGCTAGCAAAGCGTCTTGGGGTTTCTGTATCTTCCCTGTACTACATAAGAAAAAGAGAACCAGTGGATTTGGAGATTAAAAATCAAATAGAGGCAGTACTAGCAGAAAACCCAGCCTACGGTCACAAAAGAATAGCACTGGCCTTAAGGTTAAACAAAAAGAGAATACTTAGAGTTATGAAAAAGTTTGGTATTAAACCATACAGGAGAAGAAGGAACAAATTTATCAAAAAGAAGGATCTTGGAAAACCAAAAACAGCTTACCCAAATCTGTTACCAAATTACTTACCATTAGGGAATAGGCCAAGGAATAATTTTGCAGGAATGAACAATATGCAAAGTATGCAGGTGATCGCAACTGGTGGGACAAGTGGTGGAACAACAACGCTTGCCCCTAATATAGTTTGGGTATCTGATTTTACCTACATAAGATTTAAAGAAAAGTTTATCTATCTAGCAACTCTTATGGATTTGTATACAAGAGAGATAACTGGATTTAACATAACAAGATTCCATAACAAAGAATTAGTTATTGGAGCTTTAGAGGATGCTTTAACAAAATATCCTAAACCTCAAGTAGTTCATTCTGACCAAGGAAGCGAATACGATAGCAAAGCGTATACAAACCTTTTAACAACTCTTGGGATAAAAATATCCATGAGCAACAAAGCAAGTCCCTGGGAGAATGGATATCAAGAATCTTTCTTCTCCCATTTTAAAGAGGAGTTTGGAGACTTTAATAGATTTGACGATTTAGCTGAACTTATTGAAAGTATATATCAAGCAGTGTGGTATCATAACAACAAGAGAATACACACAAGTTTAAAAACAACACCGGTGTCGTTTAGAGAATACTATTGCAGTAAATTGGGTACTTGACAGCTTAACCCTCTAGCTCGCTATTACGATACGATTCACTACCTAGATAAGAAGTACTTTGGTGGAAAAAGTCTCCTGTTTAGGAGGATCGACTACCTTTGGTTGCTTCTCTTTGTGTACCTGCTTTGGTACAGACTGACCCATTAGGAAAGGAGCTCCACCGTGAAAAGGTTTCTGCCTTCTGCGCTGTTAGTCGTGTTGCTAGTGGCGTTAGGTTTTTTGGTATCCAAAGCAACCAACGCAATTTATCCAATTGCGGGTTGTCTTTTTGGTTGTCTAATAGGAGTAATTCTCCTATTTCGTTGTTGGTTGGCTGCTGAAGACACTTGACAAACAAAAAAGAGAGAAGAAACACAGCCTAAGTCCGTAAGGATAAGGGTTCTTGGGTATGAAACCAAGATTAAATGTGACACTTGAGATAGCAAAGATTTGTTAATTCAAGACAAGTAATCCCGACCTAAAGTCGGGATTTTTTGTTTTCCCTCGACTCACTTCGTTCGCTCGGGATTATAACCCTTCAACTCTCCCGATAAAATCGCGATCGCTCAGGACTATAGTCCAAAATGGGTAAATTTTGTGTATTTATTCCTTCGACTTTGCTCAGGACTGTAGTCCTTCTACTTCGTCCTGAGTGAAATCGAACGGACTCGCTCAGGACTGTAGCCCTTAAATATCTTAACATTGTTGGTTTTGGGATCTTTGCTATAATTCTTTTATGAGTCAAGCTTTTTCTTCTTACCCCAAAGACTTTGATGGTTGGATTGTTAAAAAGAAGAATTGCCACTTTAAAACCTCTTTGCCTCCTATGTTTAAAGAAAGAGATATCTGGTGGACCTCTATTGGGGTTAATGTTGGATTTGAAGAAGATGGTAAAAACTCCAATTATGTAAGACCGGTTTTGGTTGTTAAGAAGTTTAACCGTGATATCTTTCTTGGTGTCCCAATGAGTCTACAATTAAAGGATAACAAATATTATGTTAAGGTAACAGTTAAAGGGGAGGTGGTGTCGGTTTTAACTTCCCAGATAAGAGTCTTTAGCGCGAAAAGGTTTTGGAATAAGATAGTGGAACTCGATGAAGGCGATTTTGCAAAAGTTCAAGAAGAGTTGAAAAAATTCTTTTTGCCTCTCCCACAAAAGTAGGAGAGTCGTGGCTAGTGCCAATTTGCAGTTATTATACGCTAGTTTGTAGTTTAAGTCAATCATGAGTTTGTAATGTGCAGGGACATTTTGCACTTTTGATATGATTTCGGGCATGAGTAAAATTATGCCAGAATCAAAACAGCAGGTTAGGTATCAGTGGATATTACCCATAATAGATGGGAAGATGTCTATTAAGGATTTAGTTTCTGTATGCCCTTTTTCAGAAAGAGCTGTAAAGTATTGGCTCTTAAGATATAAAGAGAATGGGTATAGCGGTCTTTTGGATAAATCTACTAGACCAATAAGTAGCCCAAACAAACTTCCAGAGTGGAAAAGATCGGAAACTACAGAAGCAAAATATCCCCATCTCTGAAAGAAGCGTTGGGAATATCTTAAAGGAAAATGGAAAAACAAGAAAATATACCCCAAGAAGAGAATATATATTCAAACCAAAACAAATATCTAATCCTGGAGAACTTATAGAGGTAGATATTAAGTACGGGATAAACTTTGGCTTTAACAGATGGTGGTATCAATATACAGCAATTGATGTAGCGTCTAGATGGAGATTGCTTAAAGGGTACGAAAATAGAGAAAACGACTACAGTATAAATTTTCTAGATGCTCTGTTAGAAAGAACCAAGGGACTTTTTGAAATAAAGGCCATAAAGACAGATAACGATTCCGTTTTTACCAACAGAATAACAGGGTATGAAAAATCAACAGACCCACTTAACCCAAGATTTCATGTTTTTGATCACTGGTGTAATAAAAACGGAATAACTCACTACCTGATATCTCCCGGGAAACCAACACAGAATGGTCATGTAGAAAGAAGCCACAGATCAGATCAACAGTACTTTTATGATAATATGAAAGAGCCAGAGACAATAGAAGAATACAATTATAGATTAACTCTGTGGAATAATTGGTATAACGATTTACCGCATTGTTCTTTAGGAGGTCTTAGTCCGAATGAGTATCTAAAGAAAGTGCAATATGTCTTTGCCTAAAACAAATATGACGACTAACTTAAGTATAGGAATTGTAGGATTGCCGAATGTGGGGAAAAGCACCCTATTTAACGCAATTCTTAAAAGGCAGGTTGCATATGTTGCCAATTATCCTTTTGCCACAATAGAGCCAAATGTAGGGGTGGTAGAGGTTCCAGATAGCAGGGTAGATAAGCTTGCTGATCTTTCTAAATCATTAAAAAAAGTTTATTCCACAATTACTTTTTGCGATATTGCAGGACTGGTTAA
>Ga0172370_10003400_pt1 | contig 22021 bp, 19 predicted proteins | sample LakKiv5m_FD_114538 | JGI IMG/M metagenome (GOLD analysis project Ga0172370, IMG submission 114538) | Freshwater microbial communities from Kabuno Bay, South-Kivu, Congo - kab_022012_11.5m | ecosystem: Environmental > Aquatic > Freshwater > Lake | place: Democratic Republic of the Congo...
AGACGGCGGATCGGCCGGATGGCGCGAAATGTCAGGAGGCCGCCGCCGATGAGCCCGAGGAGAAGGATCGGGACGCTGAACATCAGAAACACGGTCCTGAAAAACGACAGGAGTTCCTGGGCCTGGGTAGAACTTTTCCCCACCTGGAGCTTGAGGCCGCCCGGCAGAGCCGCCACACCAATGGTCCAGGACTCCTTTTCGGCCTGGTCTTTTATGGTCAGCCACAGGTCTTCTTCCGTACGCGGCATGGCCTTGAGCCGGCCGTCGTCAACGCCCTTGAATCCTTTTGGAAAGCTGACAAAGAGGACCTGGTCGAGGGGGCCCACGATGCGGACAAAGAAGATGTCCTTGGCCGTGCCGCTCTGTTGATCAAAACGGGCCTTGAGGGCGCGGAGTCCCCCCTCCCCGTACCAGGCCCGGTACTCCTCTATCCGGTCCCGGACGATTTCACGCTCCCGGTGCTCGATGAGGTTATCGATGAGATAGTAGGCGAGGACAAACAGGCCGCTGGAACTGACCACAAAAAAGAGCGCATACAGGACGCTCAATTTCAGGCTGAAGGTCAGCCCGACCTTACTGTTCCTTGAGGACATAACCCATTCCGCGAACCGTGTGAATCATCTTATGGTCAAAATCCCTGTCGATCTTGTTGCGGAGCCGGCAGACCAGGACATCCACCACATTGGTCTGGGGGTCAAAGCTGTAATCATACACATGCTCTAAGATGGAGGTCTTGGATACGATCCGCCCCCTGTTTCGCACCAGGTATTCCAACAGGGCGAACTCACGGGCCGGAAGGCTGATATCCTCGTCATTCCGTCTGGCCTGGCGTGTCAGGAGGTCCAGAGTCAGTTCTCCAGCAGTCAGGGTGGAGGGTTCCGATGTCCGGGTGGATCGTCGGATCAGGGCATGGATTCGGGCCAGGAGTTCTGAAAATGAAAAGGGCTTGGTCAGGTAGTCGTCGCCGCCAGCCTGAAGACCCTTGACCCGATCGTCCACCGATCGTTTTGCGCTGAGGATAATCACCGGGGTAGCAATCTTCTTTGTGCGCAGCCGCTCGATCAGGGCAAGTCCGTCAAGTCCGGGGAGCATGATGTCCACCACAGCCGCGTCATAAGGTTCGGTGAGCCCCAGATGAAGACCGTCCACCCCGTCATGGGCCACATCCACGGCAAATCCCGCCTCCTTCAGTCCCTTTGAGATAAATGAGGCAATTTTTGTGTCATCTTCAACAACCAGTATTCTCATGTGAACTCAATATCCTGCTGTGACGACCTTTTTCTCAAATTTGTGAATCATCGCAGGCGATTATATGACATCAAAACAGTTTGTGTCAAGGCCGGCTGGCATACCATGAACGAGAAGATATTCATATAAGCTTAGACCCGAATCACTTATGGCCTCATCCCCATACGAGCCTTAGGACCAAGCTGGGTTGTGGTAATCTCCTGGGCGTCCTTTACAAAGCCACAAAGAATGGGCCTTGTCTCTCTTGGATCAATAATCTCTTCAGGACTAAACGCCTCGGCGGAGCGGAATGGTGAACAAAGCCTCATAAGTTTATTCTCTATCTCAATACGTTTCGCATCCGGATCAGACGCAGCTTCAATCTCTCTTCGGTACGCAGCCATAGCACCTCCTTCTATGGGCAAAGAACCCCAGTACAGGGATGGCCACGCATAGCGAAGATTCAGGCGGGATAGAGCCGCATGCAGGCCACAATAAATTTGGGTTCCACAACCCCTATTCTCCAAAATTCAAAAACCGGATTGTTCTGCTTTAGGGTTAAAGGAACATAAACCATGGTTCAATCAAAGTGCCAACAAATGTATTGGTTCCACCCGATCAGCCAACCTCACAAGCCTGAGTTGACATCATTTATCTTTGGAACCATGTTCATTCTGATTGATCGCCTTTTGATCAGGCAGCCTGCTATGAAAATTGCGAGGCCTGTTATCTCTGTTATCCTGTTAGGGTACATCAATAGGAATCCCGATATTAAGAAGGTGATCCGCCAAACGACCGATAGCTTTCCCACCAGGTATAAATACCCCTCTATGGAGCATGCAAAGATGACGGCGCCTACGGTTGCAGTCGTCACAGTCATTGCTACTTCCCCGGGCGATCCTATCAGAATCATTGTTGGATCCAGCACAAACATAAAGGGCACGATGTATTTCGCTGAGCCGAGCTTCATGGATAAAAATCCAGTGCGCATAGGTTCGGACCCGGCAATGGCAGCGGCTGTAATCGCTGCCAGTGCCACCGGCGGCGTAATATAAGAAAGACACCCCCAATAAAGGACAAACAAATGAGCGGCCATTCCATTAACGCCTATTTCAACCAATGCAGGCACCAACACAATAGCCAAAAATACATAGCAGGCTGTGACCGTCATCCCTATCCCCAGAATAAAGCTCGTAATGGCGCCGAGGACCAGAAGGAGGAACAGGTTGCCGTGGGCAAACAGGACCAGCTCTCTGGAAAAGGAATTGGCAACCCCGGTTCCTGACAGTGAGCCGATGATAAGGCCAATTCCTGCCAGAATAGAGGTAATCTGGGCAAGCAACCGTCCAGAGCCCACCAGGAAGTCTCCGAACTTCCTCCAGGTGTAGCGTGTCTCTTTCCTTATCATGGCGCATCCGAATATGAAAATCATCACATAGAAAGGCGCCCAGGCCTCTACCCGCATGTAAACCAGAATAAAGATGAGGAGGACGAGGGAGCCTATGAAAAACCATCCCTCCTTGAGAACAGTCCACGTCTTTGGGAGTTCGCCCCTCGGGATGCCGCCCAGGCCGATGGATGCGGCGTGGGAATCGACCTGGATCAGCAGGGTCAGGTAATAGAGGGAGGCAGGGAAAAATGCCGCCCACATCACCTGCGTGTAGGGAACATTCAGGAAGGAGGCAATCAGGAAACCGGCTGCGCCCATGATCGGGGGCATAATGGTGCCGCCCGTGGATGCACAGGCCTCCACTGCGGCAGCCCATGCGGGACTATACCCTGTCTTTTTCATGGCGGGGATTGTCATGGTCCCTGTGGTAACAACATTGGATATTGCACTCCCGCTCAGGCTCGCCATAAACGCGCTGGAGAGGACCGCCACTTTGGCTGCGCCGCCGCGGCTATGGCCGAGAAGAGAGAGGGCAAACTCCATAAAAAACTTTCCCCCGCCTGATGACACAAGGGCGACGCCGAAGATGATGAAGCCTACCAGCAGGTCGCCAACAACCCTTGTTGGAATGCCAATAATGCTTTCCACACCCATGGAATGATAACGCACGGTCTCAAGAAGGGTAAAAGTACTCCCCCAAAGGAAACTCGGCATGTAACCCGCATAAAGTGGATAAAAGGAGAAAACAAGGCAGATTAGAGCAAGAATCAGGCCTCCAGCCCTTCGTATTCCCTCGAGGGCGAGTGCCCATAGAAGGGCCCCGGCAAGGGTAGGAAGAGTCGGGGCTTCATACTCCCACCCCTTGGTGAGAATATTGTAGGCATTTGCTGCAAGATAGATCGTGGTCGCGATTGTAATGCAGAAAAGAACCCAATCGTACCAGGGGATTCGGTCCTTAGCCCCCTTTTTTCCTGGAAAAATCAAGTAGGTCAGAGAGAGGTAAAATGTAAGTATATAATAGTAATAGGCGTTTCCAATTGGCATAAATCCTGCCAGATTAAGGTGAAAAATCTGATTGATGCAAAGCAGGATAGCAAGCCCGGACATGCCCACCGTCACCCAATAGGCAACCCCGTGTAGTCTCTCATCTTTGCTCTTTTCCATAAGACCCGAGTCCTCCCCTCCCTATCGATAGATGAGCCAAATCCGGCTTTACTCGGCTATTTCTTTCCCCGCTGGCCAAGAGGCCACAGGAACGTGAAGTTCACCCTCGCATTTCTTGTAGGAGCGATGTCTTCGGCCTTGGTGAAACAAACACCGCCGAAAAATCGCTCCTACAAAGCACGCCTCTCAACGCTATTCACCTACCGTAGACCTCCTTATGCCAAGCCAGAATTCCGGAAATTTATCTGCCGCTATCTTCTTGTTTTCGGCTTCCTTTACGGCCGCATCCCATGCGGTCTTGAGCTTTTTGAAATGCGCTATGCGTTCATTATTCCATTGGTCATGCTCAGCGTTCCAAATGCCCTTCTCTTTCAAATAACGAACTGCCCCTTCGTGGAACGGGGCATCTGCAGGCGGCACCCCGGACTCCTTTATGTTCCAAAAAGGCATCACCGCATGGGCCTTTTCATAGATGGGGAAAGATTCATCCATGGCCTTTATCAAGGCATAGACCCAATCCGCATCAGCGTCTGCATAGACTGTAATCATGGGGTAGCGATATGCGGGCAAATAGACGGGTTTGTCGGGAGAAATACCGGCGCCAATTGTCTCAGGATACGGGCTGAGGAACGGGGCAATTTTCAGCATCCGTTTCCATCCCTCTTTGTCCTCCGGAGGAAAGGCCGGCCAGTACAGACCCTTTGGCGAAGTTTCAAGCTCATACATGACCGAAGCAGTTGTCGAAACTATCGAGACATCCGTTTTCCCTTCTATAAGGGCCTTGAGGCAGGCTCCATATGAGGGAAAATCAACCCGTTGCACATCGTCCCAGGTCAGCCCCGCAAATGCTAGGAATGCTTCTCCCTTGATATTTAGGGTTGGAGCCCCGGGGATGAATGAAACCCGTTTTCCCTTCGCATCCGCCGGTTTTTTGATTCCTGAGTCCTTTGTAGTCGCCATGGCAATGGTGGTGGGATGCGCCAGGATCACACGAAGATCCTGAGGCCCCCAATTAGGAGCGGAAAAATCGTACAGCCCTTCATAGGCAAAATAGACCTCATTTGCCAGGAATCCACAGTCGACCTTTTTGCCGGTAAGAGGCATAAGCCGGCCAATCGAGGTCCCAGAAGGAAGGAGCCGGATCTTTGTTCCGAATTTCTTTGAAAAGGCATCCGCGATGGCAGATGCCTGAACATAGCCGGAAGCGCCCACATCATAGCAGCTCCATAACATGGTCTTCGGCAAGGATACTGGCCCTTCTGCGTTGGCCGATGCCGCCAAACCAAAAAACAGAACCGAACATAAAGACACGAAAATCAACATACTATTTTTGGAACGTAATTTTGACATCATCCGTAGCCTCCTTTTTGTCATAAATGAACGAGGTTTCCACATCAGCTGCCCCTGGCCATCTTCATAAAACCTCTGTACCTGTGCATCACCCCCCTTCCCTTTGCCCCACGACAGAAATTCCCAGCATACTCTTCACCACCGCTTCTGTTCGGGATTCACTGCGCGTTTGCCAATCCAACACAGCCTGATGGAGGGCCATTGAAACGAGCTGGGCACAAGGCCATTTGTCCTCAGACAACCCAGCGGTTTCACGGGCCAGCTTTTCCCCGTCAATGGAAAGAGCCTCCTGGGCGGTAAGACCCTCCAGCAACTCTGTAATCAAAGACCCCATTGCGATCGCCGCCCAGCAGCCATGGGTGGTGAATGAGGCCCTTATGATGCGGCCTTCGCTGATTTGAAGATACATCACGAACTGATCCCCGCAAACTGGGCTTACAACCTCTCCTACTCCGTCGGGTGTGCAGAGCACTCCCATATTGCGAGGCGAGACCATGTGCTTCTTTATCGTGTGGGAAAGCATATGCCGCCTTGGTCAATATTTTCACAAAGCTACAGAAGCCTCAGTGCCTTGTCCAGCAAAGTCTCAAAATCCCTCAAGTCGGTACCGGGAATTTCAACGCCAGGTGCATTGTAAACCCGACCCACCTGATCCATCAGTTTTTCTATTGCAAGGGGCTGGGCCCGCAGGGCATCCTCCATCTGAGTTAGCACTGTCATAGGGCTCGGGTGAAAGTCAGCTAGCAAAATCAAATCGTCCACACGCCCCTCATATGCCAGAAGCACCAATCCCATCAGGCCAGCGGGAGTCTTGTGAAAAGCCTCAACCTTTCTGGCAGCGGGATTGGCATTCCTAAAACGAGTCCGCTCGCTGTTGGCAAAAAACCACTCATCTGAGCCAAACTTATCCTGTAATTGGCGCAGATATTGGGATTCCGTTGATGTCAGTTCGCCTTCCCTGATCTCAATTTTCGGCCCGAATACCTTGGTCATGATCTGCTCGGCAAACTCATCCATTTCACGGCGCTGAATGGAGCGACCTACCTCTTCTTCTAAACATGTAAAGCGGCTGCCGGCATCTTTCTGTGCCTTGTCTTTGAATTTTTCATGTCGAGCAATAATCGCCATGGACATGATCTCACGATCCACCGGCGTGACATTTATCAAACTGCGCAGCGTAAGGATGCCCTTTTCCAGACGGGCCGATGTTGCCACCAGCTTCCGTCCATTCACTTCGATGTCGTTCACAGGACGGTAGCGGGACTCCACAGAGAATAGTCCATCAAGCACCTGTGCCATCCTCTCCAAATAGAAGGGAAAGGCCTCGCGTATACTCTTGAAGGGCACCCATGGTTCACTCAAACGCAAATAAAGGCAAAACATGTAAGAGCCCTGGTTGGCGAAAATTGCGCCACCCGGATTTTGTCTTCGTCGCACCGCAATCCCTTTTTCGAGGCAAAAGCCTAGATCAACGGACCTTTCCGGATCCTCCAGCACACCTGTAGTGATGCTGTCTTTGCTGAAGAAATTGATCAGCAAGGTGCTTGGAACCTCTCCTTCTTCCATGGCCTTTTCCACTGCAGGGGATGCGCTGGTAGACAAATCTGCATATGTATAATCAGTCTTAATAAGTCTCAAATGTTCCATCTTGTTCTCCAAAATAATCTATTTACTCTTTGCCTTTTGCGCAAATTCCTTGTAATGCTCCCTCTGAACCACCAAGCGCATGATCTCGTTGGTACCAACGGCAACCATCCCTCCTCTTATGTCCCGAAAATGCCTTTCTATGTCGTGCTTGGTGGTGTAGCCTATGCCCCCCATAACCTGAAGCGACTCATTGGCGATCCAATAGGCGCTTTCAGCTGCAAACCCCTTGGCCATAGCAGCAATCTTGGTTACATCCTGGCCCAGATCCAGCATACGAGCTGCCTTGGTGCGCATGAGCCCGGCAGCCTCAAGACGGGTTACCATTTCAGCGATCTTAAAACTCACTCCTTCGAATTTGCATATAGGCCGGTGAAAGGCCTCCCGCTCGAGGGTGTAAGCAGTGGATATCTCCAGGCAAGTGCGGGCGGTTCCCAGAAGCCCGCTGGCTACCAGGATTCGCTCACTGTTGAGCATATCCATCAGAATCGCAAAGCCCTGGTTTTCCTGGCCAATGAGATATTCGGCCGGGATATCCACCCCATCAAAAATAAGCTCGGAGACGATGCGCAGGCCTCGCCATCCCAGGGTATCGAACTCTTCCATTGCCACGATATTCGGGGTTCCTTTTTCCACAGCAAATACGCTCATGCCTTTTGTAGGATGGACATCCTGGTTCGTCATGGCAAATACGATGAAAAGATCAGCTACCGCGCCGGAAGCCTGAAAGCGTTTCTCGCCTTTGATAATCCAGCGATTCTCCTTGCGATGGGCCACGCTTTTCATACGGGCGGCATCAGAACCGCCGGTAGGTTCGGTGATGCACTCGGCCGTAATGATATCCGCCTTGAAGATCCCTGGCAGCCACTTCTGTTTCTGCTCCTCGCTGCCATAATTAGCAATAATAAAGGCACAATGGTGGGGAACGCTGCGAGCACACGCCAACGCATAGGACTGCGCTCCGGTCTCTTCATTGGTAATGGCCTCGTGCATCATGTCCAGACCCCCACCACCGTATCTGGATGGAAAGCGGACTCCTATATAGCCGCGTTGTCCCATTTTCTTTAAAAGCTCGAAGGGATATTCGTTTTGCCTGTCCATTGCAAGGACATGAGAACGCGCTTCCAGCCGCAAGAATTCTTTTACCTCACGGGCGTAGGCCTGCTCCTCTTCAGAAAAGAAAAATGATTCCATTTCCGACCTCCTTCAAAAAAGATACTCGTGTCGTTTGGTCATTGCCACGTCATTCGGGTCTTGAAGATGACTCAAAAGCCTCTTCCTTTTCGTTCATCAATCACTACAGGTCCATCTTCTAATTTTGATATAACCTGAATTTCATTAAAGGCCAAAAGAGTCTCGCTCTTTAGCCTTTTCGATAATCTATCAACAATATTCCCTGAGGGATCATTGCCTTCAACCATCAACCGTAGAAAATCTACTCCCCTGTCCGTATTGACAACCACCCGATACTTGCTTCCCAATTCAGGAAATGCTCTAATAATTCCGTTAATCTGTGACGGCCAGAATTTGACTCCTTTCACCTTGAGCATTTCATCCGTCCTTCCAAAAATGCTCTTCGGGAGTATCAGCTCTCTTCCGCATTGACATTTCTTTTTTTCGATTGAGGTCAAATCTCCTGTCCGGTATCTCAGGAGAGGCGCTGCCTCTTTCTTCAGCTGTGTCAAAACCAACTCGCCCTTTTCTCCATATGGAACGCCTTTTCCGGTTACAGGATCAATCACCTCGGCATAAACAAAATCGTCGATGATATGAAGCCCTCTCCCGTATCGGCAGCTCCTAGCGATCGGCATACACAAGGCCATGCTGTAGGAATCAATAATGATAATGTCTCTCCCAAAAGCCTGCCTGACCTTCTCAGGGTACCCTTCCACCGAAGTAAAAGGTTCGCCACCCACGAACAGTATTCTGACGCTGGGAATCCCCTTTTGCGCCAGTTTCATGGCAAAGGTGGGATTCGACATTAACACGGACACCTGGTAGTCATTGATTAGTTGAACTGCCCTCTCTGACTCCCCTGGACCCAATGGGATCACCTTGGCTCCATAATACTCCAACTGCCCCTGGTAGAACAACCCCGCAACAAAGAGATGGTATCCGAATGTAACCGCACAAATATCACCCTTTTTAACCCCAGCCGCTTCAAGGGTTGGGGCACAAACACGGTGCATCGTCTCTATATCGCTCTCTGTATGATAGACGGGATACAGGTCCTGCCCTGATGGAGAAAAATTGATGCGGGTTACATCATTGGAGAATAAGGACGACTCGGACGGTCTCTTCTTTAGTTCTTGCAACAGTTCGGTTGCGGTTGTGAAAGGAATCTTCTCAAATTCCTCCAAACTCCTTATGGACGATAGATCGACTCCTGCCTTCTCCATTTTTTGGTTATAAAACGCGCTTTGTTTAAGTCTTCCAAGCTGCGTTACCAGTAAACTCGTCAAATCCCAATCCATTTTAGATACCTCCCTGTTCTCACACTTCACCATTTCATTATCTCTGGAGCGATCGTCACTGAGCTTGTGGCGCCATAAGGCACCCCGATCCGGCGTCAGAGAATCTCTGGCGCACCCATTTATGAACGCGCGCAGTCATAGATCTTCTGGGCCAGGAAATCGGCCGAAACTCCCGCAATTTCATACCCTTTTCGGGCTATTACCTGATCGATTGTTGACCTGAAAAGACCCTTATCTACGGATTGGCCTTTCAAGGCCTTCTCGATTTCGTGGATTGGGGATGTGGGTCTTAAAGGAGAGGCATGGATGGTGCCGGAGATAATCATATCCTGAATGCGGTCGTCTTTTTTCAGCACAATGATCCTCATAAAAGGTCCTCCCGGAACCTTGAATTGAATCATTCTTCTGGTCACATCCGAAGAGATGTTGCCGAACTTTGCTTCAGAGCGCTCCATAAAGAAATCATCATTGGTATATTCAGACTCCATCTCTCGGTAATACCTTCTTTCTCTTTCTGTCAGATCGCCGCGCTCAAGTTCCACCTCGAAGACCTTTCTGATCTGGTCCAAATAGATGTCCCTTATCTCGGTTAGATCGATATTTCGTCCCACCACCTTTTCCAGGTAGGTGATCCTCTCCTGAATGCTCTTTGCCTCTTTGTCCACGAACTTCTCCGGTGGCGCGGATATGGCGGCAGCAATGAGATCAACATTTGGGGCCTTAACCTGAATCCCTGACCCCATCTGGATCGCCTTTTCTTCATAAACACACGATGACGGGCCGATTTTTCTCCAGAGGCCGTCCTCGCACTTGACTTCTACGTCGTTTAAGGGCCTAAACCGGCATTCGATTCCAAAACGATCCGAGATCCCTTGGGCAATTCCAGTAAGGGTTTTTTGAAACATACCTGGAGCATGTGTGGGTACCTTGGGATTAATTCGCCTCAGATGAAGAAAGCAGAAGACGTAGCCAGTATCCCCAAAAATAGGCCCCCCGCTGGAGACAACTCGATAAACCGGAATCCCTTTCCTCTTACAAAACGCCAGGTCGATCTCCTTCTCGGGATCATTAAGGAAATTGAGAACGAGGCTGGGCACGGAGAATGTGCAGAAGGTAACCGTCTCGGGCACTTCGTGTTCACTCACCGCCCGCATAAGAACCGGCCTGTAGATCGCGGTTTCCGCATAGCTCAGCCAATCAACTTCCAAGAATCTCCATTTTTCCGTGTGGGTCATCTCCAGTCCCTTTCTTGTATCTCCTTGTTTCGTTTCCCTGGCAACCCTCAAGTGCGTTGTGTCGCTGACGCCCCATCAGGCATAGGATGAAGTCCTTTCCCTCTACTATCTATCGAAGTCATATCCAAGCGTTTATGATGGTTGCCCTTATGGGCTGAATTCAGTAGCTGGTCATTGTTAAAGCCGGTTATCAATAAAGAGGCGCAACAAGGTCGAAGTCCACCGACCCTATCTCGCTCCCGGTGTTGCTTTGCAGGCCCGGATCACTTCTTGGCTATGTATTCCCCATGTTGAACGATTGCCACAACGGTCAGCGGACCATCAATCCGAATATATCGATATGTATGCTTTACCCCCTTGGGAACATAAACCGCGCAAGGGGTTGTCAAGCGATAAGTCTCATCCTCCAACTCGACCTCTATCTCGGCATCCCCTTTCTTTGAAATGTATAGATAGGCCTCGCTCTGATCATGGTAATGCTTATAAGATATCGGCTCAGCCTGGTATATTTTATGGTGTATGCCGGCAGCGATAAAAAAATCAGAACCAGGCACCAGCTCACTGTCCATCATAATCTGATATTTACCAGGTACATGTGCTTGAAATTCATCAATAATTTTGGGATTTGCGACGATGCACTTTTCATATTTTTTACTCATAATATTTTTCTCCATCTGGTTTGAAACAAGGTCGATATCTATATCTGTATGGCAGATAGGCTATTTCACAAATACCATTAGAGACCCAATTCCTTTCCAATTACAAGGCGCTGAATTTCAGAGGTGCCTTCTGTGATGGTATACAGCCTTCCATCGCGCCAATGCCTTTGAATGGCGTATTCCATCATATACCCATACCCCCCATGAATCTGCATAGAATAGGCAAGGATCTTCTGCAATGTCTCTGCTGTGAACAGTTTGACCATGGCAGCCTCTTTCCTGACCTTTTTCCCCTGATCATAGAGCCTCGCCACCCTATACGTATAGCTTCTCATGATATCGATGCATGTGGCGATTTCCGTCAGCTTAAATTTTGTATTCTGAAAGCTAATGATCGGCTTGCCGAACTGGACCCTCTCCCTGGCATACTGGACCGTCAGGTCATATGCGGCCTGACCAGTCCCAGTACACCGCGCACCATAGGTTATGCGGCCTGAAATAAGGGTGTCAGCTATCTGAACAAATCCTCCCCCTTCCTCCTTTCCAATCATATTTTTTCTCGGAACTGCACAGTCCTCAAAGACCAGTTCACCTGTCTCGGCAGAGCAGTTGCCAACCTTATTGAGCTTTCTTGAAACCGTAAAGCCAGGGGTCCCCTTTTCAACGATAAACAGGTTGATGCCGACTCCCCGTTTTGTCGGGTCGGTGTAGGCAGCCACGATCACATAATCGCATATAGGCCCGTTCGTGATAAACATCTTGGTTCCATTAATAATATAATTGTCCCCCTGGCGCACTGCCTTGGTTTGTATGGACGCAGCGTCCGACCCAACGTTCGGTTCGGTCAGTCCAAAGGCGCCGATCTTTTCACCCTTGATGGCCGGAATCAGGTATTTTTTCTTCTGTTCCTCGGATCCAAACCGGTAGATGGGCTGGGTTGCCAGGCCGCTTTGCGCCATTAATGCAGCTGCAATGCCTGCATTTACCCTGTTAAGCTCCTCTACCATGATACATTCGGTTATCTTGTCTCCGCCTCCGCCGCCCAGTTCCACCGGATACCTTGGACACAGAAACCCCTGTTCCCCCATCTTTTTGAACAGTTGTCTGGGGAATGTACCGGTCTCTTCCGCCTCCTCTACCAGGGGGGCAATTTCCTTCTGTGCGAAGTCCCTGATAGATTCACGAAATATACTGTTCTCTTCTGAAAGTCCGTAATTCATCTCCTTTTCTCCTCCGTTCTTTACTATCGCAATAGTTCATTTTTACAAGAGCACCTTTCTAACGGGGGTCTCTTGATGTTTAATGCGATGTTTGATATAAATGATCATTCACCCGTAAAAACAGGTTTTCGCTTTTCCAGAAAAGCCCTGCGGCCTTCGTCAAAATCACGCGTCGCAAACGCAACGCTCTGAAGATTCGCCTCCAATTCAAGAAATGCCGACAGATTGAGAGGCCACTGGTTGAGAGCGCTCTTGATCATCCCATAGGCCCGCGTAGGTCCTTCAGCCAAGGTCCTTGCCAAATCCATCACTTCCTTTTCAAGCGCCTCGTGGGGTACCACCCGGTTCACCAATCCCATGGCCTCCGCTTCCTGAGCGTCGAAGAGCCTTCCGGTAAACATCAGTTCCTTTGCCTTGGGCAACCCTACTCTAAGCGGCAGAAAATAGAATCCTGCCAGGTCGGGAATCAATCCGATCATGACAAAGGCCTCCCGGAATTTTGCCCTGTCCGATGCAATGACAATATCGCTTGCAAGGGCAATGTGCAGCCCCGCACCGGTGGCGTAACCATTGACCGCAGCAATAATCGGCTTTTCCAATTCTGTCATCAGGCGAATCAGTTTTTGAACCTTCTTGAGCCGATCTCTGGCAGCAGGGGCCGTTACGCCCTCCATTGTCTTGATGTCGCTGCCGGCAATAAACGCCTTCCCTGCCCCTGTCATGATCACCACCTTTACGTCTCTATCATCGCCAACGTCAACAAATGCGTCTTTCAGCTCTTCTCTCATGACAAGATCAAGAAAGTTCATCTGATCGGGAAGATTGAACGTTATTTTTGCGATTTTGTCCTGCTTATCAAGAATAATAGTCCTGTACGCCATCCCATTCCCCTCCGTGTCTACTCCTAATCTCCGCCTTCTCTACCCCTTCTCATTTCCGAAAATGCCCACTGCGCTCAACTGAGGGGGTCCGCCGAAGGTATGAGACAACCCTCGATGTGCGTTCTTGATCTGACGTTCAGGGAGCTGCGCCTTTTCCTGTAGTTGTTTATAGACCTCATAGGTCATGCGGAGCCCGCTCGCACCGACAGGGTGTCCAAAACACTTTAAGCCCCCATCGCTGTTTACGGGAAGACCTCCTTCGAGCTCAAAGAATCCGGATTCGATGTCTTCCCTGGCTCCTCCCCTTGGACTGAATCCAAAATCCTCATAAATGGCCAGCTCTGTTATGCTGAAGCAGTCGTGAACCTCTGCCACATCAATTTCTTCGCGCGGGTTTTTTATCCCCGCCATTTCATAAGCCTTTCTGGACGAATTCTTCAATGCCTCGAAACTGGTCCATCCAAAACCCGGCCTCATGTGAGGAAGTCCAGCGTCCATGGATATGCCAAACCCCTTGATATAGATGGGGTCATCTCTGAACTTTTTCGCATGATCCGACCTCGTCAGGATGGCACAGGCAGAGCCGTCACTGTTCCCACAGCAGTCGAAGAGACCCAGCGGATAAGCGATGATTGGCGCTTTCAAAACAGTTTCAAGGGTTATCTTGTTTTGAAAGTGCGCCTTTGGAGACATGCTGCCGTTCCTGTGGTTTTTTACGGCAATTCGCCCGATAATTTCTTTTCCTTGCTCCATGGAAAACCCGTATCTCTTGAAATAACTCGTGGCGATCAGACCGAACGATCCCGGCGCTGTTCTCCTGGCCTCATAAACCGGACTCATCCCACGGCCCGTACCCAGACCCGGATATCCGGTGTCCTTTAATTTCTCAACGCCTATCGCCATGACAACGTCGTACATGCCGGATGCCACTGCAAGGGCAGCTTCAATCAGCGCGATGTGACCCGCTGTACACCAGTTTTCGTTCCTGATGACAGGGATATTGGAGAGTTTGAGTGCGTCAGCGACAGTGGAACCGGCAATACCATTGACTGATGCATACATCTGTCCCACATAGCACGCCTCAATGTCATCCAGGCCGATACCGGCATCTTCATAGGCCTCATACGCGGATTCTATAGCCAGATCGCCGGCGCCCATATTCCATCTTTCGCCAAATTTTGAGCAACCCATCCCAATAATTGCAACCGAGTCCTTGATGCTACCCATTATGAATCCCTCCTTTTCTCAAAGGACGACATTTCCAAAAATAATTGTGAAAGTCCGCGCCTTCATGAATCCTCCTGAAGGTCAATTCCACAGGCAATCCAACAGCCACCTCTTCGGGATTGCAGTCCGTCATCATCAGGTAAAATCGGGCGCCGTCTTCCATATCGAACACGGTCTGTACGACTACAGGGTCGTCACTTCTTCCGGCAAGTTGATCCCTGGTAAACGTAAATACCTTTCCTTCCTTGTCAGAATACCGGATCTTTTCATAATCGTCTTTCGCATGGCATTTCCCGCATATTCTCTGCACAGGGAACTGACAATTGCCGCATTTGTTACATTTACTCCCATAACATCTCAGTATGCTCTCCTGGTCCCGCCAGTAATTAGATGCAGAAGGCAGAAGACGAAACGGCTCTCCGCTGACTGCCTCGACGATCCCCCTGAAACTCAAGAACTTTTCATAGGAAGACAGGGCCATCCTGCTTTCCAGATTCGCTTTAACCCCACGTATGTCTCTAAATTTAGTGATTTCCTGAGTGACCCTCAGCACGAAGGCATCCGCACCGTCACCATAACTCGCCATCAGGATCGTGTCCCCTGGTCCGGCATCCTCCAAGGCGGCAATGAGAAGCATCAGTGGGTGCGCGGCCCCGCAGTGCCCCAAGCTCCCAAGCAATGGATCCTGCATCTGTTTCTCAGGATCAAATCCCAGCCCTTTCGCAAGACTCGCTGAAGACCGGTGATCCGGGGAAGGGATTACCAGCTTACCTATATCCGAGGATTTCTTGCCCGCACGTTTCAGCAAGCCTGAAACAACCTCTTTCATGGATGCCATATATCCTTCGGTCAGAACAAACCTACCCTCACCGACCCTTACGAAACGGTCGTTGTCATTCCTCCACACGTCAATGATCTCTTTATTAATTGAGAGCGAGTTTTCGACCTCCGCAATAACACCTTCTTTCCCGATGATAAGTGAAGCTGCCCCGTCGCCAAACAGTTGTTCCTGATCAGAGCGTGGATACGCCAACCGACAATCGGCCGCCGTCACCAAAATGGTGCCTGCCGAACCTGCGTTCACCGCATCAAGCGCCGCCCGCAATGCACCTGTTCCAGCCCGCAGGGAGTTGCCAAAATCGGCTGTGGCCACATCATTGCGAAAATCGAGCGCGGTCGCAATCACGCCGGCACACAGCTTTTCCTTGTAAGGCGCATTCGTCGTAGCGAAATAGAGCCCGTCAATCTGATTCCTATCCAGCCGACTCAGGCAATTTGCTCCAGCATCCACAGCCATTGTCAGCGAGTCTTCGTCACTGTTTGCAATGCTCCTCTCCCCTTTTAGCGAACCCCTTCCCCAGGCATTGGCGATCGTGTCGCGGCTCAGCCGGTATACGGGGATATATGCACCGAACGATGTAATCCCTGTCATGTTTAGACCTCCTCTTCCCTTCGATAGTTGCTTATTGCGCTATTCAAAAATGCACCGATCATAGGGTTCCGACTGCATGGTATTCTCCAAACACCTCACGGAGCACATTGCAGATCTCTCCAAGCGTCGCGTACTCCCTTACGGCCTCAACAAATCTGGGCATCAAATTCTCTTCCCCTTTTGCCGCTCTTTTTAATGCATCCAAGGCCTCTTGGACCTTTCTTCCGTCTCTCGATGCCTTCATATCCGCCAGTTTCTGAATCTGTTTCCGGGATATTTCCGGGTCAAACTTGAATAATGGCGAGTCTACCTTTTCGGCGACCTTGTATTCATTCACACCCACAACGATCCTCTTCTTCCCCTCAATTTCTTTCTGAATCGCATAGGCCCTGGCCTCAATCTCCTTTTGTATGAAACCATTTTCAATGGCTGCTATCGCGCCACCCATGTCATCGATTCGGGCCATGAGTTTCTTGATTTCATCCTCCATTTTCCGCGTCAAAACCTCCACGTAATATGAGCCGCCAAGGGGGTCCACCGTGTCTGTAACGCCCGCCTCATGAGCCAGAATCTGTTGCGTCCGAAGGCTTAATCTGACCGATTTTTCAGTGGGAATCGCATGCGCTTCATCAAAGGAGCACGCGGCCAATGACTGGGCCCCGCCCAGGACCGCTGCCAGGGCCTGATACGCTACCCGGATGAGATTGTTTTCCGGCTGCTGCGCTGTAAGACTGACGCCCGATGTCTGTGTGTGAAATCTCAGCATCCAGGACTTCGGATCTTTTGCGCCGTATCGATCGCGCATTAGCTCCGCCCAGACTTTCCTGGCAGCCCGGTATTTTGCAACTTCCTCAAAAATCTTATTGTGCGTATTGAAAATCCAGCTGATCCTCGGCGCAAACGAATCAATATCTAAACCGGCCTTCAGGCCCGCATCTATGTAGGCAATCGCATTCGAAAAACTGAAGGCAATCTCCTGAACTGCCGAACAACCTGCTTCGCGCAAGTGATAGCCTCCCACATTAATGGTGTTCCAGAGAGGAACTGCCTTGCTGCAATATTCAAATATGTCGGTGATAAGTCTGAGACTTGGCCGTGGCGGGAAGATATAGGTCCCTCTCGCCGTATATTCCTTTAGGATGTCATTTTGGATGGTGCCGCGAAGTTTTTCCGAGGCTATCCCCTGCTTTTCAGCTACAACGATGTACATGGCCAGCAGGATTCCGGCCGGGGCATTGATTGTCATGGAGGTGGAGATCTTGTCGAGGGATATCCCTTCGAAGATCACTTCCATGTCCTTGAGTGAATCAACGGCCACTCCCACCTTTCCGACTTCCCCCTCGGCCAGGGGATCGTCAGAATCATAGCCAATCTGGGTAGGCAGATCGAATGCCACGGAAAGACCCGTCTGTCCCTGCTCCAGCAAATATCTATATCGCTTGTTCGTCTCCTCGGCAGTGCCGTAACCGGAATACTGCCTCATCGTCCACGTCCTTCCCAAATACATGGTCGGATGGACCCCACGAACGAAAGGGTACTGGCCTGGAAAGCCTATATCCCGAGTATAGCTTGAATCGGCAAGGTCGTCCGGCGTGTAAAGTGCATCGACCGGGTGACCCCAATCGGAAAATTGCCTCCCAACAGGTCTTTTCAAAGCCTTTTCAATCCAACTTCTTTTGGCCTGTCGCACTTGATCTATACTGTTGTCATTGCTCATCTCGAATCCAACCTCTCTGTTTGTCTCAATAATCAATTCAGCGGCCCAGATGTCTTTTAAGGCCAGCACGCCTGGGAAAAGAGATTCATCTTTCAAGTGACTAAAAATTGTGATTATGAAAGAGAGCTTTTTATATAATCAACTATCTCTGCAATCGTTGTTCCAGGGCCAAAGACTTCACGAATCCCCTTCTGTTTTAATGAAGGGATGTCTTCCTCAGGTATAATTCCCCCGGCAATCAAGACGATGTGCTCGGACTCCCTTTCTTTCAGAAGATCTGCAACCTTCGGCAAGAGATAATCGTGAGCCCCGGACAAAATGCTCAAGGCAATAATATCAGCATCCTCCTGCAACGCCGCTGTGACAATTTGTAGCGGCGTCTGTCTAAGCCCGGTGTAGATAACCTCCATGCCTGCGTCCCTTAGGCCGTGACAAATGACTTTAACCCCGCGATCATGCCCGTCCAGACCTGGTTTAGCCGCCAGTACCCGTATTCTTCTATTCATTGCAATCTTTCCTTTTAAAGGGGAATATTTCCGTGTTTCTTGGGGAGGGTTAATTCACTCTTATGAATAAGCGTTTTAAGAGCGGCGTTCACATAGCGCCTCGTCGACCTTGGGTCTATCACCGCGTCCACATGCATGCGCTCCGTCGCATCGTAGGGATTTGCAAATTTGTTGCGGTATTCCTCGACCTTTGCCATTTTAGTCGCCTCAGGGTTGTCGGAGTTGAGAATCTCCTTTGCATATACAATCTCCGATGCGCCTTCCGCACCCATGACCGCAACCTCAGCCGTGGGCCATGCCAAGACTAAATCCGCCCCCAGTTCTTTGCTGCACATGGCCTGAAAAGCGCCTCCGTAAGCCTTGCGGATGATAATCGTGATTTTCGGCACTGTGGCCTCGGAATATGCAAAAATCATTTTTGCACCGTGACGTATAATGCCCGAGTGCTCATGTATCACACCAGGCATATACCCGGGAACGTCAACAAGGCTCACCAGGGGAATGTTGAAGCAATCACAGAATCGGACAAATCGCGCCGCCTTATCGGACGCGTTGCAGTCCAGTGTGCCGGCCAGGAACCGGGGCTGGTTTGCAACGATGCCTACCGTACGACTATCAATCCTTCCCAGACCACAAATAATGTTCTTTGCGTAATGGGGCTTAATCTCAAGAAATTCATCCCGGTCAACCAATCTGGATATAATCTGGTGCATATCGAAGGCACCTTTCCGGCTGTCGGGCACGATATGGAGCATCTCCTCATCCAAATGGAGGTGACCCTCAACAGGAGGAAGCCGAGGCGGCGCTGATTCAGAATTGCTCGGCAGGAATGACAGCAGTCGTCGAATGGACTGAATACACTCCTTATCATTTAAATGATAGAAATCGCAGTTTCCGGATATCTTGGAATGGACTTTTGCACCGCCGAGTCTTTCCATATCAATATCTTCACCGGTCACCGCCTTTATGACCTTGGGACCCGTTATGAACATATATGACGTGTTTTCAACCATGACTATAAAATCGGTTATGGCGGGTGAATACACCGCTCCCCCGGCGCAATTCCCCATGATGACAGAGATCTGGGGAATTACCCCGCTGCAGGCCACATTTTTTCTGAATATCCGGCCGTAGGCGGATAAAGATGCAGCCCCTTCCTGGACCCTGGCGCCAGCTGAATCATTGATCCCTACAATGGGCACCCTCGCCTTCAGCGCCATGTCCATGATGTTACAGATTTTTTCTCCGTGTGCGGCCCCCAGGCTCCCTCCCATCACCGTGGCATCCTGGGCAAAAGCAAAAACCTCTCTCCCCTCCACCAGGCCACATCCGGTTACCACGCCATCGCCCGGCAGGCCCTTCTCGGCCAACCCAAAATCCCTGCACCGATGCCTTGCCAGCAGACCGACTTCGAAAAAGGTGCCTTTGTCGAAAAGCATATCCAGCCTCTCGCGTGCGGTCATTTTCCCTTTGCCATGTTCCTTCTCTATCGCCCGTTGTCCGCCTCCCGCTCTGGCGGCCTCTTCCCTGCGAAGCATCTCCTTCAATAATTCATCCATCTTCATCTTTAAATATTAAACCCCACTTTTCTGTTAGCGATTGCCACAACGATATATCTTGTGCGCTGACCTTGGTTGCCAACTGCACCTATTCTCCCTTAAAAGACGGTTTTCTTTTTTCGAGAAACGCTTGCATGCCCTCTGTCCGATCTCTGCTGGTAAAAAGAAGACACTCCGCCATTGCCTCATAGGCTAAGCCCGCGGTTAAGCCAACTTCCTGGCCCATAGTAATCGACTTTTTGGCCCATTTTAACGCCAGCGGGCTTTGCCTTGATATCTGCGCTGCTATCTTCATAGTAACTGCTTCCAGTTCACCTGGAGGGCAGATCTTGTTCACTAATCCTATTCTGAATGCCTCGTCTGCATCGATCACAGTCCCTGTGAATATTAGCTCCATAGCCGCACCGACGCCAACCAGTCTGGCAAGCCTCTGCGTTCCCCCTCCGCCTGGAATAATGCCAAGCAGGATCTCGGGTTGTCCAAATTTTGAGTCATCAGAGGCAATGCGCATATCGCACGCCATTGCCAGCTCAAGCCCCCCGCCGAGACAGAGACCTTGAATCATTGCAATGCTGGGCTTTTCAAGCTCGGCGAATTGTGTGTAGAGGCTTTGGCCCAAAGTACTGAGAAACCCCTCTAACTGGAGCGGGCTGAAGGCTGAGAGCTCGGTTAAATCCGATCCTGCAACAAAGCTCTTCTCGCCTTCCCCGGAAAGAACAAGCACCCTTATTTCAGGGTCTGTCCTTGCATCGTTGAGTGCATGAGCCATCTCAAGACGCGTCTCACGATTCAAGGCGTTCCGCTTTTCCGGTCTATTGATTTTTATCCGGGATATTCCCCCGTTCTTATTATAGATAATATGGTGATAATCCATTCAGTCCCCCTTAAAAGTGCTCAGTTCGAAGCGACGCGATGTTTAGATGATTTTGCCTTCGCTGTTTCGCGCGTTAATAGAAACCCAAATCAAGGTAACAACCCAATTGTCGAAATCCGAAACCGATTCGAATGAAGACTTTCGAAAAATCCTGGCCCAAGTTGTGAACGCCATTATGTTTCGGTCTTTTGGAGGTTTGTGTTTTTGTGATCGTCTCTTATTTCGCACGTCCAGTTTCAAATTTCTTGACCGACAAACCCGGGTTGTTCGATCAAGCGCTATTTACGCAGTGGTCAGAAAGATTTCATCAACCTTAAGCATATTCTTTCTATTTATGCCCTCAATAACGTGTTGCATTCCCCTTCTTATGTGATCCCGGGTAATCTGAATCGCATCTCCAACATCAGCTCTTCGCAAGGCGTTTAAAAGCTCCCTATGTTCCCTTATCACAGCCTTGATTCTTTCATCCTGCAAATACTCCGCTCGGTATTTGAGATATATTTGCTCAAAAATATCTTTCAATAACCTATAAATGACCTCATTTTTGCTGAATTCACAGATTTTTAAATGAAATTTGCAGTCAACGAGTACGAGTTGTCGCCGACTCCCTTCGTCGATGGCATCCTTGTAGCGCTTGAAACTCTCATTGATGGCATCCAGGCTTTCTGAATCGAGGTTCTCAATAATGGCCGGAATCGAAAATATCTCGAGTGCCTCTCTGGCTTGATAGAGGCTTCTCGTCTCGGCTTCTGTTATTACTCCAACATAATAACCCCTGTTAGGCACATACATGACAAGCTTTGACGATTCGAGCCTTTTGAGGGCCTGAATAACGGGCGTAACGCTCATATTCAGTCTTTCAGCCAAGTCACTATAAATAATCTTCTGCCCAGGGGCCAGCTCGTTCAGATACAGCATCTGCTTAATCTGGGAAAAGGCCTCTTCCAATGCGTTTTTGCGTTTGTCCTTGTCGTTCACGGTCCCAATCCCTTCTTGCGATCCCTACACAGCCCACACATAATTTTTTGGTTGACAATGCTGAACTATCGAAAATGATTCTTTACAGGTTAGTTATTTCATCAACATTACCTTTTGAAAGCCAGCCCTGTTCCTCATTCCATTAGTGAAGATAGAGACTTTATAAACTGACTACATTTTTAATTTGAATTTTAATTAAATGTCAATACTTTTTTTCAAAGTGCATCCTAAAGGCGATAAACCCTCCGCATGCCGACGTCCCTGAAGGATTCAAGTAAAAGCAGATCCATATTTTCTTAATGCCAATAAGTTAACCTATACTAATAGCTTGTATTGTATCTTGAATTGCCTTTATGCCTCCGTTCCCTTCGTGATTTGCTCATTGGGGCGCTGCCATCTAATTGATAAGAAAAAAACTATGGCCGAAAATGACGGTTGGTATCGATTTTGCTTAACACCCGAACAGAAGCCCCAGTTTTATTCG
>Ga0172370_10003403_pt1 | contig 22018 bp, 21 predicted proteins | sample LakKiv5m_FD_114538 | JGI IMG/M metagenome (GOLD analysis project Ga0172370, IMG submission 114538) | Freshwater microbial communities from Kabuno Bay, South-Kivu, Congo - kab_022012_11.5m | ecosystem: Environmental > Aquatic > Freshwater > Lake | place: Democratic Republic of the Congo...
CCGGGCATAATGGAAGAACCCGGTTCGTTATCGGGAATAATGATTTCTCCAATTCCGCTTCGGGGACCTGAACTTAACATCCTTATATCGTTGGCAATTTTCATAAGCGAAACAGCAGTGCGTTTCAGCGCACCTGATAATTCTACCATCGCATCATGCGCAGCCAGCGCCTCAAATTTATTGGGCGCTGTTATGAAAGGCAAGCTTGTAAGTTCTGCTATTTTCTTCGCTACCAAAACATCGTAACCTTTTGGAGTATTCAATCCTGTACCAACCGCAGTGCCACCAAGCGCCAATTCTTTCACAGCTCCCAATGCATTGTTTAATGCGCGGATGCTGTTATCAATCTGCTGAACATAACCGGAAATCTCCTGTCCTAAAGTAAGCGGTGTTGCATCCATAAAATGCGTGCGTCCAACTTTTACAACATCCTTAAATGCTTTTGATTTCGCAGCTAATGTATCGCGCAGTTTTTTCATTCCCGGAATAGTGATCTCTGCAACTTGTTTATAAGCTGCAATATGCATGGCTGTAGGAAAAGTATCATTACTCGATTGTGATTTATTTACATCATCATTCGGGTGAAGAACTTTTTTTGCATCTGTTAATTTTCCACCTGAAAGCACGTGAGCGCGGTATGCAATTACTTCGTTCACGTTCATATTGCTTTGCGTTCCGCTTCCTGTTTGCCAGATTACCAATGGAAATTCATGGTCTAATTTTCCTTCAAGAATTTCATCACACACTTTTGCAATCAAATCTTTTTTGTCTGCCGTGAGTACTCCCAACTCGGTGTTAGCCAAAGCAGCAGCTTTTTTCAGGTAAGCAAATGCATAAATAATTTCGCGGGGCATGCTTGCCTCCGGACCTATTTTAAAATTATTGCGTGAGCGCTCTGTTTGTGCGCCCCAGTATTTTTCGGCAGGTACTTTCACCTCACCCATCGTATCTTTTTCTATTCTGTATTCCATGATTTGTTTATTTATTTTCCGGTGTCAAAAGTATTAACAATTCTTAGCCGCGTTAATGATTTTCCTCATATTCTTTCCCTATTCTTGTTTTTACGGATAAAAACCTATTTTTATGCACTTATTTATTTGAGTTTAATCAAACTTTCATGATTGTTCTGAACAAAAATATTCTGTTTCTTGATAGTGTTCATCCTGTACTTAAAGATGAGCTGAAAAAGTTGGGCTGCCATTGCGAGTTAGATGACAAAAGCAGCAAGGAAGAAATTGAAAAGAGGATTGGTGATTATGATGGAATTGTAATTCGCAGCCGCATAAAACTTGATGCAGCCTTTATTGATAAAGCGACCAAACTGAAGTTTATTGCACGTGCAGGAGCCGGGATGGAGAACATTGATGAGGAATATGCAGTGAAGAAAAAAATAAAATGTCTGAATGCTCCTGAAGGCAATCGTGATGCAGTTGGAGAGCATGCTATGGGAATGTTGCTATCCCTGATGAATAACCTGAACAAAGCTGACCGTGAAGTAAGACAGGGAAAATGGCTGCGTGAAGAAAATCGTGGAACCGAATTGATGTTTAAAAGTGTAGGAATTATCGGCTACGGAAATATGGGCAGCGCATTTGCACGCAGGCTTGCCGGTTTCAGTGTGATGGCGCTGGCGTATGATAAGTACAAGAAAAACTTTGGTGACGATTATATCATTGAAGCCAATATGGAAAGTATTTTTGAAGAAGCTGAAGTTGTAAGTCTTCATGTTCCGCTCACAAAAGAAACGGAGTACATGGTAGATGACAAATTTCTCAGCCGGTTTAATAATCCTATTTATCTTATCAATACTTCACGCGGAAAGATTGTGAAAACGGACGATTTAGTGAAGCACCTGAAATCAGGAAAAGTATTGGGTGCATGTTTAGATGTGCTGGAATATGAAAGCTCTTCACTTGAGCAACTTGAATCTAAAAACATGTCTCCATCTCTGAAATATCTTTATGAATGTGACAGAGTGATTTTATCTCCTCATATTGCCGGCTGGACTTTTGAAAGCAATCAAAGGATTTCTTTGGTGCTTGCAGAAAAGATTGCGAAGATTTTGAAGTTTTAGGTTGATAAAAAAACCATTGCTGAATAATCTCGATTCTTGAATCGATACCACCCTGACGCTTCATTGCCCTGTCGATTCTTGAATCGATACCACCCTGACGCTTCATTGCCCTTTTCTTTACATGAAGGATGCCCAACTTAATCCCCTCAATTAACTAAATTCCCTATTTTCGCCCTCCAAACCATCCTCTCATCATGAAAAAACTCTTTAAAATAATCACCGGCATAGCCGTAGTAATCGTATTATTATTGGTTGCAGCAAAACTTTCAGGTAACGGCTACCTTGTAAAAGGGGTATGGGCATCTTACCTGCATGGCAACGTTTCCGCAACCATTGACGATGCAAAATATTTTGACACGCATAAGATTGAAGCCGCAAACCCGGCAGCCGAATGGGCTTTGAACCCCAACTACAATAAAGCCGGATTAACCGAAAAACTGAAATCCGTTTTATTGCAAACACAAACGGTAGCTTTTTTAGTGATACGGAACGACAGCATTTTAACTGAACATTACTGGAATAATTATTCTGACAGTTCTCAGTCCAATTCCTTTTCAATGGCTAAGAGCATCACCACCATGCTTGCGCAGGTTGCTATACAAAAAGGAATGTTTAAAGGCTGGAACCAGAAAGTGAAAACCATATTCCCTGAGCTGAAAGGCGCGCATGCTGACGAACTGGAACTGTGGCACCTGAGCACCATGAGTTCCGGTATGGAATGGGACGAGAAATACAAAGACCCGTTCAGCGTAACTGCAAAAGCCTATTATGGCGACAATGTGAAAGAACTCATGCTCTCCCTTCCCATCGTTGACGAACCGGGGAAAGTTTACAATTACCAGAGTGGCTCTACCCAACTGCTGGGGCTTTGCATCATGCAGGCAACAGGTAAATCATTGGCTGACCTTGCCGCTGAATGGCTGTGGAAACCCCTGCAGGCTGAACATGCTGCAAAATGGCATACCGATAATGAAGGTACTGAACTGGCTTATTGCTGCTTTAATTCTAATGCACGTGATTTTGCCCGCTTCGGTAAACTGATGCTGCACCAGGGCAACTGCAACGGAGTGCAGATTTTAGACACGGCATTTGTGAAGCTGGCTACCCAGCCCGCATTGGTTCCTTATTATGGTTATGCTTTCTGGCTCGATGATTCGCACGGAACAAAAGTGTTTTACCAGCGCGGTATCTTAGGACAATACATCATCAGCATCCCGGAATACAACACCGTAATCGTAAGACTGGGGCATCAGCGCATACCACCCAAAGATGGCGCGCATCATACAGAAGATTTTCATGTGATGGTTGATGAAGTATTAAGAATGGTGAAAGGCGGATAGTAAATGCTTAATAATTTTTTCATGAAGATTACAACCGCAACCACAATAATACTTTTCATTTTCTCAGCGTTCCATTCATTTGCCCAGTTAGGAACTCCCATTACTCCCAACCAGCTATCAGGAATGGTCGGCTACTGGGATTTTGAAAACAACTCTTTGCTTTTCCAGTCAACATCAGGGCTGGGCGCTGATTTAGTTTTGTCAGGCTCTTCCGGTTCCATAACTCAGATAGCCGGACCGGGGGTTGGCGATATGGCGATAACCAAAACAACCGGAAAATATTTAACCTGCAATCATGGCATTGCTGCCAACGGAGGCAGCAGCACGTATGTAAATAAATATTCTTTGCTCATTGATTTCAGAGTGCCTTTTACAAATAACTGGCGCTGCTTTTACCAAACCAATATGGCTAATTCAAATGATGGCGATATGTTTATGAATACAAGCGGACATATTGGTGTTGCAGCAATAGGCTACTCTTCTTCTACTTTAATTGCCAATGAATGGTACAGGCTGGTTATGACAGTTGATTGCGGCAACTCCGTTAAATATTATATCGATGGGCAGGAATGGGTTCCGGGATTGCCCGATGTATTGAATGGTCGTTTTTCTTTAGAACTGAATGGTGTGCAACTTTTTGCTGACGATAACGGAGAAGATGGCGCAATGGATATTGCAAAAGTGGTTCTGTTTAACAGGTATCTGGGAAGCAATGAAGTGTTTGACCTGGGTGGTTACGGACACAATCCTAATGTTTCTTCCGGTGGAGTTTCCATGAATCCTTACCTGCAAACACCAACGCCAACTTCTGTTTACATCTCCTGGCATTCAATCAACACTGCTACACCCGAAGTAAAGTACGGCACAAGTTCTTCCAATTTAAATCAGACCGCAACAGGCACATCAGAAAACATTAGCGGGAACGCTAACTATCGCTGGCATACTGTACAGTTAACAGGCTTGTTACCCAACACAGAATATTTTTATAAATGTTATTCAGGAACAGATTCCACTGCCACAGTTATTCCTTTTAAAACAACAGCTTTGCGAAGCACACCTGGACAACATTTTCGTTTTATAGTGCTGGGCGACAACCGCACCGATATTGCGCAGTCAACCAGCGAGGCAATCAACATTCGCACAAAATTGATTCAGAAATACGGGCAGGATTTTCATAAATATATAAACCTGATCTGTAGTGTGGGCGACATTGTTTCCAATGGATCGGATGTAAGCCAGTATGTGAACGAATATTTCACTCCCTTTGCTCCGCTGACAAAAAACATTCCTTCCATGATATCCATTGGTAATCATGAAAATAATTCTTCCATGTATTATCAATATGTGAAATACCAGGATTTAACCGATGACTATGCTTCACCGCATCCATACAACGAAAAGTTTTTTCAGTTCAGCCTGGGTTCGGCTCAGTTTCTGTTCCTGAATGCAAATACTTCTTACCGCATTGCACCGCAAACAACCTGGCTCAACGACCGCCTGAATGAATCAGAAAATAATCCTGATATAGATTTTGTGTTCAGCTTTACACATCAACCCGGACACAGCGAAGTGTGGCCCGATGGAAATGAAAACTATGTTCAGTCTGATTTGTTCGGCTCGCTGAAACAGTATCACAAAAGCGCTTTTCATTTTGATGGTCATTCGCATAATTACGAAAGAGGAGTGATTGAAATGATTAATCCCGACAGCACGCAGCAACATGATATGCGCCAGATGCTGAGCGGTGGTGCAGGTTCTGCATTAGACCGCTGGGGCATGTATCCAAACCAAACCAATTATGCTGAGATAAATAAAAGCCTTGATATTTATTGCTGGTCCCTGATTGATATTGACATTGACAATAAAAGCTACACCTGCGAAACTTACAGCTTTGGTAATCCTTCAAGCCCACAGAATAATTTGCTTGTTGACTTTGTTTACCGAAAAATAAACCAGACTGCACCTTTGCAGGCTCATGCCGCAGGTGTTATCAACTCAAATGAGCTGGTTGCTTTTCCAATGCAGGGTGTTGATTCTGCAATGACCTGTCATTTCCAGATTACCTCTTCTCCCGGCAATTATGCAAGCCCCGTCTTAGATAAGAAGCAGGATATCTATGATGTTTACGATGACTCTGGTTCGCCCGACTGGTTGCCAATCGATTTGAACGCAAACCTTGATATCAAAAGATATAACATATTGCCATCTGATAATTTATCGAATGGAAATGCTTATACTTTCCGCGTCCGTTACCGTGATAATAATTTAGAATGGGGAAAATGGTCAGAAGAAAGACCATTTGTTTATTCCACTTCATCAAACTCTGCAAGCTGTGATTTCGTTGCCGATTCGTTAAATGTTCCTGCTGGTTATACCGTCTCGTTCAGTGATTTATCAGGAAATAACGCAACATCATGGCAATGGGATTTTAATGATGACGGTACAATTGACAGCTATCAGCAAGACCCGTTTCACCAATATAACACGGCTGGAGATTATTCGGTAACACTCACCATAAACGGAGGAGGAAATGGAAATTCAATCACCAAAACCACTTACATCCATGTTTACGGAACGGTTGGAATAAATGAAGCCAATAACGGAAATACTGATATTTCTGTTTCACCTAATCCTTTTACAACAACAACTTCTATCAGCTTTTATTTAATAAGCGGACAACACGCAACCATTGATGTAACAGACATCTCAGGAAAGTCAGTGCGTCAACTTTATTCAGGTGATCTTGCTGAAGGGGTGGCAACATTTGTCTGGGATGGTAAGTCAGGCAGCGGTGAAAAACTTGCGGCAGGCGCTTACATTATTCATCTGAAAGGCGAAACAATAAAAGCATCCAAAAAAATAATACTGGAATAGAAAATGAAGGTGAAAAAAGTTTTTATAACAGTAGTTTTCTCTGCTCTTGCATTCTTTGTTTATGCCGGTCAACCGGATTCGTTAAAAGCAATTGGAGAAACAATAAATGGAAAGAAAACAGGCGCCTGGCAATATTTCCGTAGTGATGGTTCTCTCTCCTTCCAATGCAATTATGCAGATGATCTTTTGAACGGAAATTACAAGTCTTTTTTTCAGGATGGTAAATTGGCATTGGAAGGAAACTACCAGGGTGGAAAAGAGCTTGGAATTTTTATTTCCTATCACCATAATGGAAATATTGCTGCAAATAAAAATTATGATTATGGCATTCTGTATGGCAAGTCGGAAGAGTTTTATGATGACGGAAAACCTTACCGCGAAGAATACTACAAAGAATATTCACGTGTTGGAGTTTGGAAACAATGGTATGAAAACGGGCAACTGAACTGGACAGCCACCTATAAAAACGGAAGACAAACCGGAAATTATTTAGCCTTTTATGCAAACGGAAATATAAAAGAAGAAGGGGAATATGAAAATGATACGCGTATAGGGAAATGGATTTATTACAACGAGAACGGAAGCACACAGCAACTGCGTTTTTATAAAGGCGGTATGCTTACAGGCATTAACACCGTGTATTATCCAAACGGTAAAGCGAAAGAAGAAACCCGCTACATTGATAATGAAAAGGAGGGTTTTTATTATTTGTATAACGAAAGCGGGCAACTAATTATTAACGGCAATTACCAGAAAGACCTTGTGAATGGCGAATGGCAGGAGTTTTATGATAGCGGAATAAAAAAATCAAAAGGCTATTATGTAAAAGGACAGAAAGCCGGGCGATGGACTTATTACAATGAATCAGGAAAGATTACCGAAAAAAAGAAATACAACTTAAACCCTAAACAAGCTGCCTGGTAAAACCTGTTTTATTCATACATCTTTTTTTTACTTTCGCACCTCCTTTTTCCATTCCTGAATTCAAAACAAAATGAAAGTCTTTGAAAAAGAAGTTGAACTGAAGCATTTTATTGCAGAGCAGAAAGCAAATGCGAAAACTGTTGGTTTTGTTCCTACAATGGGAGCGCTTCACCTCGGACATATTTCATTAATTAATGCAGCAAAAAAACAGAACGACCTGGTGGTGGCAAGCATTTTTGTTAACCCTGAACAATTCAATAACGCAAATGATCTGAGCAAATACCCACGTACACCTGAAGCTGATAATGCGCTTCTCGAAAACGTGGGCTGCGATGTTTTGTTTATTCCTTCCGTTAAAGAGATTTATCCTGAAAAGGACAATACGGTTTTTGATCTGGGAGGCTTAGACACCTTAATGGAAGGTAAGTTCCGACCCGGACATTTTAATGGTGTGGCGATGGTGGTGAAACGCCTGTTTGAAATCGTTGAACCGGATAATGCATATTTCGGGGAAAAGGATTTTCAGCAACTGGCAATCATCAAATATATGGTAAAGAAGGAAAACCTGCCGGTGAATATTATTGCTTGTCCTACTTTGAGAGAAGCGAGTGGACTGGCAATGAGTTCAAGGAACACAAGGTTAACAGAAGCAGAAAAGATAGCAGCAGCAGCTATTTATAAAGCGCTGATTGATGCGAGAGAAAATGCAAAAACACTTTCACCGCAAAAAGTAAAAGAGCTTTTTGAAAACAGCATCAATCAAAACCATACTTTTAAATTCGAGTATTTTGAAATTGTTGACTCAGAAACGCTTCTCCCAGTTGAAGAATGGAACCCTGAAAAAAAAGCTGTCGGTTGTGTGGCTTTATGGGTAAGAGATGTAAGACTGATAGACAATATTATATTATTTCCCTAAGTTTGCGCCCGCTATGATGATACAAGTAATGAAATCTAAAATCCACCGGGTAACGGTTACCCAGGCGGACTTAAATTATATAGGTAGCATAACCATTGACGAAGATTTGATGGATGCAGGCAACCTTGTCGAAAACGAAAGAGTGCAGGTGGTGGACATCAATAATGGTGAAAGGCTGGAAACCTATGTGATAAAAGGAAAACGCGGTTCCGGCATTATATGCATGAACGGACCTGCCGCCCGTAAGGTGCAGACAGGCGATATCATTATTGTGATTGGTTATGGCTTCATTGATTTCGAGGAAGCAAAAACGCATAAACCCGCACTTGTCTTTCCCGACACAGCTACGAATAAACTGATCGTTTGAAAAAAACGCTGATCAATATTCTCAAGTTCATTATTCCCCTCGGACTTGGAATTTTTCTCATCTGGCTTGTCGTAAAAGACCTTACCGCTGAAGACCGCGAAAATATCTGGCAATCTTTCCGCAATGCAAATTATTTCTGGATTATAATAGCCATGATCGCAGGAGTATTCAGTCACCTCAGCCGCGCCTTCCGCTGGCTGCTGATGCTTGAATCATTAGGATATAAAGTACAGTTGAGGAACAGTTTCTTTGCTGTTGCCATCGGCTACCTTGCCAACTTAGCTTTCCCACGTTTGGGTGAAGTTACCCGCTGCGGCATCATGAACCGTTATGAAAAAGTTCCTTTGCCTGCCTTGCTTGGAACTGTATTGGCTGAAAGGATTATTGATTTGCTTATTCTTATGGTGCTTACTTTCGTTACACTCTTCACACAATACGCGCTGCTGGCTGACCTTATCAATAAATACTTTGTTTCCCCGGCTAAAGACAAACTGGAATATTTGCAAAACTCTGTTGGCATGGTAATATTATTCGCTGTTATAATGCTGGCAGTTATTGTTACTTTGTTTTTCCTGCTTAGGAATAAACTCAAAAAGTTTTTTGAAAATATCTCCGCTTTGACAAAGAACTTTGCCGAAGGACTGGTAACTATTAAAAATGTGCGCAACAAATGGTCATTTGTTTTTCACTCTCTTTTTATCTGGACAATGTATGTAGCCATGTTATATTTCAGCACTTTTGCTCTGGCTGAAACAACAGGATTGTCAATCGGAGCTATGCTTTCCGCTTTTGTTTTCGGAACCTTTGGTATGATTGCAACACAAGGCGGAATTGGCGCGTACCCCGCAATCCTCATGGTTACTTTGGTGCTTTATGGCACTTCAAAAACAGGAGGATTTGCTTTCGGCTGGCTCACCTGGACATCACAAACTTTACTTATTTTGGTGCTTGGATTACTCTCTTTAATTTTATTGCCTTCTTTTAACAAAAAGCCAGATGAAGAAAAACAAGCTTGACATCATCCGTTCAAAAATTCTTTCAGGAGATTCACTGCAAAAGGTTTTAAATCTCTGGCGTTTCCAGAAAAAGAAGATTGTGTTCACCAACGGATGTTTTGATATACTGCATTACGGACACATTGAATACCTCTCAAAAGCGCGTGACCTGGGCGATGTATTAATTGTTGGACTGAACTCAGATAGTTCTGTAAAACGCCTGAAAGGAAATAATCGCCCTTTGCAGGATGAAAATTCGAGGGCGCATATCCTTGCCTCTTTAGACTTTCTTGATGCTGTAGTTCTGTTTGAAGAAGATACTCCCTATAACCTTATTTCCATAGTTAAGCCTCATATTCTTGTGAAAGGCAGCGATTACAAACCAGAAGAAATTGTTGGCTATGATATTCTGAAAACCTACAATGGTGAAGTAAAAACCATTGACTTTGTTCCGGGGTATTCTACTTCAGCAATAGAAACAAAAATCAGGAAGCGCTGATTTCAGACTCAGTTGAAAACCACTTTCTGTGAAGATATTTCTCCTGAAGGGCTTTCTATGGTTAGCATGTAGAAACCAGCATCTACCTGAACAGGTCTGTTAAAAATAATAACACCATGATTAATCTTAACGGTCTTTTTGCAAATTATTTTTCCTGTAATATCATTTAAGCAAACTTTGTATGCTCCGCTTTGCTCAGGGACATCAATATTAAGTTTATCAGATGCGGGATTAGGGTACACACGTCCCGGGTTAATGTTTGTTTGGTTTTCGATTATCCCGGTTGAAGAATTATAAAGCGTAAGAACTTCCTGCGCAGTCAATGCAACATCATAAAAACGCACTTCATCTATTTTTCCTGTAAAACTATCTCCTTCAGGTGTGGAGCCTGTTCCTGCTTCATCACCAATAAGGGTGCTGTTTCCGGGATAACTATATTGTATTGGATAGTTGGCACCGGCATCATCAGTGTCAACTGCAATTCCATCAATATAAAGTACGCTGTAACGCCCGTCAAAAGTCATAGCAAAATGATGCCATCCACTGCTTATGTTGGCAAGCGGATATTCGGCAATTCCATAGGTGTCGTTTCTTTTTACCTCCAGTTCCAGCACTCCGGTTCCGCCATGGACAATCAACTCATATCCTCCCGAAGCAGTGTTTCCGGCAAGTGCAGCCCAGGACGAAAATGAAGTCCAGTCACTGCTGTAAGCCCATAGAGCAAGCGAAACCTGTGCGTTGGGTTTTAAAATCAGACTGCTGCCAAGGTCAATGTAATCATCAACTCCATCAAATTGGTATGCGTTGTTACTATTGCCGGAGTTGTCAGTTGTGAGAGTGGGGTTGCCGTATGTTGTACCATTGATTACGTTGCTTCCGGCATCATCTGCATTTCCGTTAAATGGATAATAAGCAACAGGTGTTGGTTGACTAAAAACAAGAAAAGCTGCAACCAAACTCAGAACATAAGTAAGTGTAATTTTTTTCATAGTTTTAAATTTTTTTCAAAACTATGAATTAATACACATTCAAAACAATGATGAAAATCAAGCCCAATTATGTCGGTGGTCATAATTCTTTGTCAACTACAATTTATACTTTTGCCCAGTTTTATTATTTAGTTAAAAGAAAACTATTGAAAAACCTAATTAGATACAGTTTTCTAATTGTTATCCTGTCGTTATTGGATTCTGTAAACCTGTTTTCTCAGAATGCCCTGCCAAATCCAGGTTTTGAGGACTGGACAACTACCGGAACTTATGAAGACCCGGACGGCTGGACAACCGCAAATAGTTATTCAACATTGGTTGGCGTTCAGCTTACAACCAAAGCAAATACCCCTGCTGATGTTCACAGCGGCAATTTTGCACTGAAAACTGAAACTGTTTTTATTCCACAGGCTAACCAGCCTGTTCCGGGATTGGTTACTACCGGTACCCTTCAGATAACCACTCAAACAATAGATGGAGGAACACCCTATACCAGTCGCCCTGATAGTATAGGAGGTTGGTATAAATACGCACCCACAGGTGATGACAGCGCATACATTACTTTCTTTCTCTTTTCTTTTTTCAGGGATACAATAGGAAGGGCAATTTTTGCAGGCGGAACTACAAACGGTGTTTACAGGTGGTTCTCAGCGCCTGTTGAATATGAAATGCCTGATAATCCTTATACTGCTTTTTTTGTAATTACACCAAGCCCGCGTTATGGCGCTGAGGCTGGCAGTGTTCTTTGGCTTGACGATATGGAAATCATCTTTGCAACCGGAATAAAAGATAATGAAGCCGGTAATTCAATAAACATTTATCCCAGTGTGGTTAAAGACAAATTGATTATAGACAACCCTGTTGAAGGGCGATTGCTATTAACCATTACAGACGAAACCGGTAGGCTGGTTTTGAATACATATTTAAACATAGATCGCAACGAAATTCATGTTGATTTGCCATCAGGGGCTTATATCGCTTCAATCAGCAAAAAAGGAGAAATTATTAAGAATCAGAAGTTAATAATTTGTCAGTAATTAAAAACCACTTATCAGAACAATTGTTATTTTCGCACCCGAGTAAGAACATATCAACGACCATTAATTTAATAATCAATTTTAAATAACCAAAAACAAAAAACAATGAAAACAATGAAAACAATTGCAATCGTTTTAGCGCTTAGCACGATTTCCTCTGCAATTTTTGCACAGGATGAAGAAAAGCGTCAACCTGTAAAAGGTGATAAAGCCATCAGCATGAACCTTGCCGGAATTGCCGTATGGGCGCTGAATTCAGGAACTGACCCGTTCAATAATACCCAGGTGCTGGATTTCCGTTATTTTGTGGGAGATAAATTTGCTATAAGAGCAGGTCTTGGTGTAAACACCGCTTCTACAACTACAAAGACTTCTAATGATACAACTGGTGGTATTCCGCTTACTGAAACAGAAGCTAAAAACAGAACTTCAGCTTTTTCATTAGGCATAGGAGCTGAAAAACACATTGGCAACAAATCAAAAACCATTGACCCTTATGTAGGAGCCGGTTTATATTTCAGCATAATAGGGAAAAATAAAGTTGACAATACAAATACTACCACACAAGCAAACGGAGACTATTTCACGATGAAATCTAATACTGTAAACCCTGGTGGATTTGGGTTTGGATTCGGACTGAACGCAGGCTTCTTCTGGTTCTTTGCTGACAACATTGCTGTAGGAGGTGAGTATGGATTCGGTTTGGGTGTTGGTTCAACAGGTGGTGATACCAAAGTAACTAACTCTACAGAAAGTTCTGTTGGCGGTACGGTAACAACAACTGAATCTACTACCACCAACAACAATAAAACTTCAAACTTTGGTTTGAGAACAGGAAGCACAGGTGCTATCAACCTGCTTGTAAACTTCTAATCAATTTTGTTGAAATTTCTAAACCCCTTCACGCCTGGCGTGAAGGGGTTTATTTTTTTCAGGGCTTTATTTCTACAATAACTATTTTACCTTCCTGCGAAACAAGGTCTAACTGCATGCCACTGATAAAGCGGTTGTAATTATTGGGGTCGAAAGAACCAAGTCCTGCCCATACAGCGTGTCCTGCATATTGTCCGTTTTTAGGTTCATTCATGTAGGATAATCTTTTTTTATCGCTGCCATCGGTGTTCATCATCCACCAGTCAGTGCCTCCTGCTTTACTTTCGGTATTGCTCATCCAGACAATTTTATTTCCGTCAGGACGGTAGAAACCATGTTCATTATAATTTTTATCCGTGAGTTTCTGGATATTGGTCCCGTCCACATTAATGGTATAAATATGCTGATCCCAAAATGATGGCTGACCAACACTGCTGCAATAAATCAGTTGCTGGTTGTCGGGCGAAAAACCATAACATTCATAAAAAGAAGGTTCGCCTGTTGGCACAACATGAATATTACTTACCACCGGAACACCGGTTGAGTCAAAGGCAAAGTCAGCAACTTTGATTACCCAGTATCCGGCAAGTTTTTTCCCATCCAGGAAGTCAGGAGCCTCAACCCGGTCTGTCCAGGAAATCATTGTACCATCAGGCGAGAAACGCGGACAAATAACACCATGGTCATAATCATTCGGGATGTCAACGATTTTATAAACGGTGTTGCTGTCAATGTTCATGATATAAATATCGCAGTAAGCGCCAAAGCCTGGCAAGGCGTCAGTAGAACTTCCGGGATGTGTGGCTTTCTCTGCAACAAAAATCATCCATTCTCCATCATAGCGCCATGCCATGTTTGCAATGTGCTTATTCGGTAAAGCGGGGTGGTCGCAGGTAAGGCAGGTATCATCCGTGCCATCGGGTTTCGACATATAAATGTCATAATAAGTGTCTTCTCCTTTCATGGAATAGAGAATATAATCTGTTCCTGTCGGGTCCCAGCTACAATCCAAACCATGTTCTTTGAAAGTTGTGATGATGGTGGGTTCATCAAGGATTGGTTTTGCGCAGGACACAAGAAATAATAAACAAACAGGTACAAGTCTTTTCATAAATTATTTTTTATTTATCATTCCTTCCATCTGAAACTATTTATTTCCAGTCCGGCTAAATCAAGAACACGGTCAACAACAGTGGAAGCAAGTTGTTCAAAGTTTCCAGGCTTGCTATAGAATGAAGGTGATGCAGGACAAATAATTCCTCCGGCTTCTGTAATGGTTTTCATGTTGTTGATATGTATGAGACTGTAAGGCGTATCGCGGATAACAAGAATCAGTTTTCGTCTTTCTTTCAATATTACATCGGCTGCCCGTGTGGTTAAATCATTTGAAATTCCTGAAGCTATCCGCGCCAGCGTTCCCATGGAGCAGGGACAAACAATCATGATGTTATATTTTGCCGATCCTGAGGCAAAGGCCGCAAAGAAATCATTCTTGTCATAAATTTTAAATGGCAGCTTTTCAAAGTCTGCATTGCCTAATTCAAACTTCCATACTTCACGCGCATTATCGCTCATCACTATGCCCACCTCAGCAATCTGTTCATGTAGTTGCTGAAGTTTATCAAACAAAACTTTTGCGTAAATGGCTCCGCTGGCTCCGGTAACTGCTACAATTATTTTATTTTTTTTCATCTTGTTAAAGCAAACAAAAGTAATGATGTATTTGTTTCTGATGCTTAAAGGTTGCAATAAAAATACATTTAGCTTTGCGCTCTTTATTTATGAACAAAGAAAGAATCCTGCTTTTTATTCTTGCTGCCATACAGGTTACGCACATTGTTGACTTTATGATTATCATGCCGCTGGGTCCGCAACTGATGCGCCTGCTTGAAATCACTCCGCAACAATTTGCGCTGATGGTTTCGTCCTATACTTTCAGTGCGGGGGTGGTGGGCTTTCTTTTTGCTTTTGTGGCTGACCGTTTTGACAGGAAAAAGGTTTTGCTTGTAGCTTACCTGTGTTTTGTTGCCGGCACTTTCTCCTGCGGTTTTGCAAATACGTATCATTTTTTGCTGGCTGCAAGAATTTTTACCGGTGCATTTGGTGGAGTGATGAACGCTCTTGTATATTCTATTATTGCCGATGCTTTCCCTTTTGAAAGAAGAGCATCAGCAATGGGAGTGGTGATGGCTGCATTTTCATTTGCAGCGGCAATTGGTGTTCCGTTCGGACTTTTTCTTGCCTCGCATTTCAACTGGCATTTTCCTTTTCATGTGCTTGGAGCTACCGGAATTTTTATTGCTGCCGGAATTTATTTTTATATCCCTGCATTGCGCGATCACATTGGTATAAAAGAAACAGATAAACGCATTTTTGATTTTTTGCTGAATATTGGCAGAACACCTAACCTGTTGAAAGCATTGTTCTTTATGTTCCTGCTGGTGATGGGACAATTTTCTGTAGTACCGTTTATAAGTCCGTATATGGTAAGCAATATGGGCGTATCTGAAAAAGACCTTACCTATATTTACCTGTTTGGAGGAGGCGCCACTTTTTTTACTTCGCAATGGATAGGCAGGCTGTCAGACAAATACGGCAAACCGAAACTTTTCACCATAATAGCTTTCCTTTCTCTTATTCCGTTGTGGCTGGTAACCAACATGCAGGAAAATCCACTATGGATGGTACTGGTTATTGCAGTCTTGTTTTTTGTTTTTATTTCAGGAAGAACTGTTCCGGGAATGACGATGATAACCAGCGCTGTTGAACCGCAGCACCGAGGAAGTTTTATGAGTGTGAATTCTGCTGTTCAGCAGTTTTCTTCCGCTTTTGCCGCTTTAATTGGCGGTGCGATTGTTTCCACTGACCTCAACGGGAAGCTTATAAATTACCAGTATGCAGGATACCTTGCCGTTGCGGCAACGCTGCTGAGTATTTTTATAGGAAGCAGATTAAAGGCAATACAATAATTATTGTTTTTGAAATTTAATTTGAAGCAAAAATATAAATTCTTACCTCCTTACCTGTATGACTTATGTCAGGGTTTTTGATTAACTATTATTATACTTTTGCGCCCGCAAAGTAAAAATCTCAGCCCAAGTCCTCTCCTTTATGCAGGAGAATGGAACCGGCAAAAACATCAAATATGAAAAACATAGAAACCTACAATTTCACAGGCAAAAAAGCGCTTATCCGTGTTGACTTTAACGTTCCGCTGAATGTGGAATTTACCATCACTGATGATACCCGCATCCGCGCAGCAATTCCAACCATTAAAAAAGTATTAGCCGGTGGAGGTTCTGTTATCCTGATGTCGCACCTGGGCAGACCGAAAGATGGTCCGGCACTGAAATATTCATTGAAACATTTGGTTGCGCATCTTTCAGAATTGCTTTCTGTTGATGTGAAGTTTGCTGAAGATTGCGTGGGCGAAAAAGCTACAACAGCTTCCGCTGCACTTAAAGCGGGTGAAGTGTTATTACTGGAAAACCTGCGTTTCCATAAACAGGAAGAAGCCGGAACAGAAGATTTTGCAAAACAATTAGCCGCGCTGGGCGATGTTTATATCAATGATGCTTTCGGTACGGCACATCGCGCACATGCTTCCACCACCATTGTGGCAAACTTTTTCCCGGAAGAAAAAATGTTTGGGTATGTGATGCGTAATGAATTAGACAGCATTGATAAGGTTTTGAAAAACGCGGAACATCCGTTTACTGCTATCATGGGCGGAGCAAAAGTTTCGGGCAAAATTTCAATCATCAGTAACCTGATGGATAAAGTGGATAACATTATAATAGGAGGGGGGATGAGCTATACATTTGCCAAAGCGCTTGGCGGCAAAGTGGGCGCATCAATGGTGGAAGATGACAGGATACAGACTGCGCTTGATATTTTAAAAGCTGCAAAAGAAAAAGGAGTAAATATTTATCTGCCCAAAGATTCAGTTTGCGGTGATAAGTTTGATGCCGCAGCAAATAAACAAACCTCTTCCACTGATGCTATACCGGAAGGATGGCTGGGACTTGACATTGGACCTGTAGCTGAAAAAGAATATGCTGCTGTTATAGAAAATTCAAAAACCATTTTGTGGAACGGACCGATGGGCGTTTTTGAAATGGATATATTTGAATCAGGGACTAAAGCAGTGGCAGTAGCAGTGGCAGCAGCAACAGCCAAAGGCGCTTTTTCATTGGTTGGAGGCGGTGATTCGGTTGCCGCGGTTAATAAATATAAACTTGCTGATAAGGTAAGTTATGTTTCAACTGGCGGTGGCGCTTTGCTTGAATACATGGAAGGCATTGACCTGCCGGGAGTGAAGGCGATAAGGGGATAAGAATTTTTCAACCCTCAGTAAACCATCCCGAATACATCACATAGTTTTCTGCTATGCCTTTGATAAGGATGGCAGTCTGTTCAGCATCTAAAGACTTTACTTTTCTGGCAGGCACACCTGCATAAATGCTTCCTCCCTCCACGTGCGTGTTTTCAAGCACCACCGCACCGGCAGCAATAATGCTGTTTTCTTCTATCACCACACCATCCATCACAATAGCTCCCATACCAATCAGCACATTGTCTTTCACGGTGCAGCCATGCACCAATGCATTATGTCCTACCGATACATTATTTCCTATTGTAGTTGCAGCTTTCTTATAGGTGCAATGAATAACAGCGCCATCCTGTACATTCACGCGGTTGCCCATACGGATATAATGCACATCACCGCGCACCACCGCATTGAACCACACACTGCACTCATCGCCCATCACCACATCGCCTACCACGGTTGCGTTCTCAGTTAAATAACAGTTCTTCCCGAACTTGGGTTCAATTCCGTTTACAGGTTTTATAAGCGCCATAATTTTTCATTTTATGTAAATATCCATCCATCATTCAGATAACAATTCAGCAGGTAAACATTCCATATAATATTGCTGAACACAATGAATGCAAATGCAACTTTGCTCATTATTTTTTCAAATGATGGTGTGTAAAACAGGAAAGCAAAATTCAGGAAGATCAATGAAAATCCTAAACTGTAAAACTCCCATGCTTCAAGGTAAGAAGCAAAAGAATAGGTAAAAAATGCAGGGAGAAATGTAAAGACAAACAAGGCAAGCTTATGATTAGAATTTAATTTCCTGAAACGCTCAAATCCCAGCAGGCAGAAAGCAAAAAAGAAAGGAGTGCACATCACATAGCGAAACAGCCCGTGCAGATTGCCGCCCTGGAAAAGCAAAATGAAGAATGAAGAACCAAGCATATAAAAACAGGAGAAATAAAACAGGTCATCTTTTATGTTATTCTTCTCACTCCTGACAAAAATATTTTTTGCAAGCAGGTAAGTCAGTAATGGAACCAGTATAAAAATAACAGCAATGCTCAGGCTGAAACCTTCCTGAGACCAGTCTCTGAGGTTATGCGGAATTTGCAGCCTGTGATCCCAGTAACGGTTTGCATGATAGAAATGAAAGAACTGCGTGGGGTCATATATGTACTGGACGAAACTGATTATCAGTGTACCAATAACAAGAGGAAGAATATTGATGAAGATCTTTTTCAGAAGTGAATAATATGTTTTGGTGGTGATGAACATATAAACATCTTTGCTGATAAGTGCGGCACCTATTATTAAGGCAGCAGGCCTGGTCATTGAGCATAGGAGCATACCAATAAAATAGAGAAGATATTTTTCCTTCATCATGCCATAAAATGCCAGGCAGAGTGTGAAAAAGAAAACTGATTCGGTGTAAGGAATAAAGAAAACCACTGCGCCCGGTAACGAAAGCAAGGTTATAAACCTGAGCAGGTTTCCTTTTTCAAGCGAGATGTCCAGGGATTTAAAAAGTAAAATCAATCCGCAGATAAACAGCAGGAAATTGAATATACAGATACCCACATTAGATAATCCACTCAATTCCCAGATAAGCGGAAACAAAGGAAAGAACGCGAAAATATAATCTTCAACCTTGTTCTGGTCATAATGATTGTCACGGATAAAAAGATAATGCGAGGCATCCCAATGGATAAGGTTTTCGTTTGTTATTTTTTCAAACGCTTTATCCGGGGAGGTTCCCTCACCATTCACCCGCTGAATCTGCCTGATGTGTTTGCCTATGGTTTTATCGTAAATGGTTTTGTTCTGAAGAAGCAGGTTAACTCCCCAAGCCAGCAGCAACACAATAACTCCGGCAACAAAAGGTTTGAGCAGTGAACCTATCATTTATCAGGCGTTGAACAAACCATATTTCAGAATACACCAGATAGCGCGGAAACCATCTTTCCAGCCAATCTTTTTTCCTTCTTCGTAAGTGCGTCCGTAGTAAGAAATCCCCACTTCATAAATTCTCACACCTTTTATACGCGCAATCTTTGCAGTAACTTCAGGTTCAAAACCAAAACGGTTTTCCACTAAGTTCAGGCTTTTCACCATTTTGCTGTCGAATAATTTGTAGCAGGTTTCCATGTCGGTTAAGTTCAGGTTGGTGAACATATTGGACAGGAAGGTGAGAATGTTATTACCTATCGAATGCCAGAAAAACATAATACGGTGAGGGTTGCCTCCCATGAAGCGCGAACCGTAAACCACATCAGCAAAACCATCGGCAATGGGCTGAAGCAGCAAATTATATTCTTCAGGATTATATTCAAGGTCGGCATCCTGCACAATTAAATAGTCACCCGATGCAAGTTCAATTCCTTTATGAATGGCAGCGCCTTTTCCTTTATTTATTTCCTGGTTATGAAGTGTAATATTAAATTGTTTGTTGGCTGCCATGTATTGCTCCAACATATTTTTTGTATCGTCAGTAGAGCAATCATTCACAATGATGATTTCCTTTTCAAAATCATGGATAAGCTTCACCGCCTTTATTTTATCGAGGATAAGATGAATGGTTCGCGCTTCGTTGTATGCCGGGATAATGACGGAAAGTTTTTTTGCTTCCATCGGCTTATTCGATATTGGTATTTCTGATGATATAAAGCGGGCGGTTGCGTATGTTGGCGCTCATGCGGCTGATGTATTCACCAATGATGCCGATGCAGATCAGTTGTATGCCACCGATAAAGGTGATGGCAAGCATGAGCGAGGTCCAGCCCTGCACGGTATCATGTAAAATAAAGCGCGAATACAAAGCATATACTATCATGAAAAACGAAAACCCGGAAACCAAGAAACCGATACCTGTTGCAAACTTCAGAGGAAAGTTTGAAAACGAGGTGATGCCATCCAATGCAAAACGAATCATCTTGGTGTAAGTATATCCGGTTTCTCCGGCTTGTCTTTCATCACGGTCATACTCAATATATGTCTGCTCAAAACCCACCCATGATATTTGTCCGCGCAGAAACTTTTCTTTCTCCGGCATATTTTTAACAATATCCACTACCTGTTTGCTCATGATACGGAAATCACCGGTGTCAACAGGAATGGAAACAGCAGTCATGCTGCTCAGTATCCTGTAAAACATTCCTGCCGTAAACTTCTTCATAAATCCCTCGCCTTTTCTTGCCCTGCGTTTTGCATACACCACATCAAAGCCATCCTTCATCTTCGCATACATCTCTGCAATCAGTTCGGGCGGGTCCTGCAAATCGGCATCAATGATTACCACCGCATCTCCTGAGCATTTGTCAAGCCCGGCACTTACCGCCACCTGGTGACCGAAGTTGCGGCTGAAGTCAATGTATTTCACAAAAGCGTTTTTTGCCGCCAATGCTTTTATCAGTGCAATGGAATTATCCCTGCTGCCGTCATTGATAAAAATAAATTCAGGTTCCACTTCCATTTTTGATACCACGGTGTTGAGGCGTTCAAAGAGTGCAGGAATGTTTCCTTCTTCGTTGTAAATGGGAATGATGACAGAGAGTTTTTTCTTCATTTTGCTTCCTGCACTTCGACTACGCTCAGTGTGACACGCAAGAAGTGACAATTCAAATATTTCAATCCAAAATCATTTCCGGAATATCTCCTTCCACAATTAATTTTCCTGCAGTTGAATTGATGATGTGTTCAACCGAAACTCCCGGAGCTCGCTCCAGCAGCCTGAAACCCCCTTCGGGCAATACATCAAGTACACCCAGTTCGGTTACAATCTTTTTCACGCAGCGCAATCCGGTAATAGGTAAGGTGCATTGGGGCAGCAGCTTTGATTCGCCTGCTTTATTCACATGCTGCATCGCCACAATAATATTTTTAGCGGAAGCAACTAAGTCCATTGCTCCTCCCATTCCCTTCACCATTTTGCCCGGGATTTTCCAGTTGGCGATGTCGCCATTTTCGCTCACTTCCATTGCGCCCAGAATAGTAAGATTAACTTTCTGTGCGCGTATCATCCCAAAGCTCAAAGCTGAATCAAAAATAGAAGAGCCTTTTAACAAGGTAACGGTTTGTTTGCCTGCATTGATCAGGTCAGCATCTTCATCGCCTTCATAAGGGAAAGGTCCCATGCCTAAAATCCCATTCTCACTTTGCAGCACCACATTCACTCCTTCAGGAATGTAGTTGGCGCAAAGGGTGGGGATGCCGATGCCGAGGTTTACATAATAACCGTCTTTGATTTCTTTCGCGATGCGTTTCGCTATTCCGTTTTTGTCTAAGCTCATGATTTGATAAAGATTTATTGGCTGCAAATATAAGCGGGAGGATTAAACCTTGGGAATAAAATTATGGAAACTTGCTCACCGTACGGGGTTGAATGTTGAACGGGAACCTTCAAGGTTTAGCTGATAAATTTCGATAATTGTTTCAGCAGAAGTGGTATATCTTTTTGAATAGTGTCCCAAAGTCTGAAAGGGCTTATACCTTCATAGTCATGTATAAGCACATCACGCATACCCGCCATCATTTTCCAGGGTATTTCATCGTGCTGAATTTTAAAATCATCGCTGATACGTTTAGCCGCTTCGCCTATAACCTCAAATTCTCTGATAACTGCACTTTATGTTTTGTCATCCCTGAGAAAAGCATCTTCATTCATGCCTTGTGTGAATTGCTGAATTTTCGCAGCACGTTCAATAATATGCTCAATGTAAACTAAGTTATCTTTAGGCATGATATACCACCTGCAAATCTTTAAGTATATAATTCATTATTCGCGGGCGCACTGCCTCTCTGTCAACAAGG
>Ga0172370_10003405_pt1 | contig 22011 bp, 44 predicted proteins | sample LakKiv5m_FD_114538 | JGI IMG/M metagenome (GOLD analysis project Ga0172370, IMG submission 114538) | Freshwater microbial communities from Kabuno Bay, South-Kivu, Congo - kab_022012_11.5m | ecosystem: Environmental > Aquatic > Freshwater > Lake | place: Democratic Republic of the Congo...
GGGGAGTTCATCGTCATCTACACCGCGCGTCGTGCGGAAGATGAGCCGGCCATTCGTAGTTGGCTGATCCTGCACGATACTAAGTTCGACATCATCGAGTGTGACAAGCTGCGCTATGACGCGCAGATAGATGACAGGACGGTCAGTCCAAGTGAAGCTGCTACGCTGTTAAATGGGGTGGGGGCATGACTCCGTGTATTACCAAGGCCGAGGTGCTGATAACTAGGCGTTGCAATCTCAAGTGCGCCTCGTGCGGGGTTATCAAGCACGAGGTTCCTGAGATGACGCTCGCGCAGTGGGAACAAGCTTGGGAGGTGATATACAACAAGCTTGGTGCAGGATTCGTGGCTATTTACGGGGGTGAGCCTCTTATGCTGGGAGAGGCGCGGCTGATGGAAATCATACACCAGCTTTCACAGTACCGCCGTAAGGATCGAGACTTTACGATTATTAGTAACGGTCTTGGTCTTGACAAGGGCATGGCCTTGAGATTCATGTCCATGGGTTTGCAGTCATGGACCTCTAGTGTTGACACCATTAGTGGCAACAAGAGGCTTGGGAAACCCGTGCTGGCAAAAACGGCGGCTGGGTTGAAGGCTCTGCGGCTCTTCAGGGAATTGGGGCTCAGGGATACCTGTGGGATTATCACAGTCACAGCGCAGAACCTGGACGATATTATCCCAACGGTTCACCAGCTTTGCGGCGAAGGGCATTGGGTAGGCATAGACTTGATCCACTACCAGCGTGGGGACGGAGAGTACAGCTTCTCCACGAGAAAAGAGGACATGCCCGAGCTTATTCTAGGACCGCAGCATATGGAGAAGCTGGCTTTGGTGGCTGACCAGCTACTTAGAGAGTACGGGGAGCTTAAGGTTTTTCCTACTCGCAAAGTGCTGGAGATGTGGAAAGATCCCAAGTTTGTTCTGGACCTCTCGTGGAAATGTAAGCCAGGGCACGCCATCACCATAGACAGCGACGGCTCTATAGGATTATGCGATGACCGCATGCCTACAGAGATGGGCAATCTTCGTAAGCTACAACTCAAGTTAAACGCCCCGTGGAACATACTGGACTTCGCTAGAAGCCACATAGATTTCGAGGCTCTATGGGGAGAGTTTCTTGACTGGTATTACAGGGACTTGGCTTTCTGCAAAGGCTGCGCGTGGTCAACACACGTTCTTGCAGTAGACGCATTGGAAAGCATCGAGCTTCGGGAGCACTATGTTCATAACCGGCTTCCTATTCAGCTTGACATGGCTGAGCGCCATGGTAATATGTAGTGGACAACGGTGGCACGTTCTCATCTCGTCGATGCGAGGAGCCCATGCACGGTGACGTGATTCTGTTTAGTGGTGGTCTTGATTCGCTATGCACCGCGCTTCGTTTGCCAGAGGCCGCACTGTTATACGTGTGGATGGGTGCCGGTCCCAGCACTGTGGAAGAGACTCAGGCTGGAAGATTAGCAGGAGAATTGGGACGCCGGCATAACGTGTGGCTTTTGGACGGGCTACGCATTGAAGCTGGCAGCAATGCTTATGTTCCGTACAGGAACCTGATTTTTGCCACGCAGGCCGTGGCCTTCATGCGGGAAATGGCGGTTGTAGAGCACGGGAGCTATGACGCCTACTCTTCCATATACGTTTACATGGGTGGGTTGCGGGATGACCGGGTGGCCGATAAGACGGAGGAGGCGTTTCAGAGTATGAGTGACTGCCTATCGGCTATAGGCAACGAGGCTATTGCGGTTAAGTCGTTGTTCTGGGGTATGGACAAGACCACCATGGTCGGAGAGGCGCTACGGGACTTTCCAGAGTTTCCTAAGTTGGCCAGACTGTCCGTAAGCTGCTACAAGGCGGGTGCGCTGACTGACAGTAGGCTATGCGGCTGCGGGAACTGCCCATCGTGCTTCCGAAAGGCGGTAGCTCTCCGGGCCAACGACGTTGATTGTGCGGGGTGGTTCCTTACAAACCCATTTAGGTCGGAGACCGCCGTTCGATACTGGCAGCGGCTGTTGTCTGGCGAGTTGTTTCGGCTCGGCTATGACATGGCAAGATTGGCGGCCATGGATAAAGTGTACAGGATGGAGGGTATTGGGTAATGCTGCGGCCCATCGCTTATGTTACTAGAGCCCCGGATAACGCTGGCGCTGGGAAGCTTAACGGTGGACACGCCATTGCCGATTATCTGGGCACGGTTGTTGACCGATTAGAGGTCGTGTACGTTCCACAAATGGCGGCACGCTCAGACGGTGCATTTCCCGAATACGCTGACACCTTGACTTATGGATGGCTCGCGGCACAGGACTGGGGGCGCTTCGACAAGATCCTATACGGAGAACATGGCTTTGCTCCGTTCTTCAGGTTGGCCGGTATCAAGGCTACGTTGCTTGTGCACATGACGTGGCTGGCTCCTGATGGCACTGCACATGGGCTGCTGAATTTCGCGCGCATGGCTGATGAGGTTATCTGCCCCACACCTTGGACGCACGGGTTGTACTCCTCGCTGGGGGTTAAGGCTGTGTGCTTGCCCTATCCAGTTCCTGAGACACTGTTCTATCCAGAGCCAAAGAATTTAGATGCTGTGTGGGTTGGCCGCAACGACTCGATGAAGCGGCTAGATATTTTGCTGGACGCCGCTCCAAGGATAGCGGGGAAAATAGATGTGTTCGTTAGTGGTGAGCCACCTACTGATACAGTAAGATTCCCGTCGCTTGTTAACGATAATGTTCGCATGCACGTCGGAGAAGATGCGCATTCGGCTATAAGACAGGCTGAAGTGCTGGTGGCCACCTCTACATACGAGACATATGCTACAGTTATGGTGGAGGCCGGGCTTAGCGGGTGCCATGTTGTGGCAAGGGACATTCCTGGCTACTGGCACGGACGACCGTACATTACATTGGTTGACGGGGATTCCCCTAAGAAGTGGGCCGAGGCTGTGAATTGGTGCTTGTCGCATAGGAAACCGGATGCTGAGCCTTTTTGGCACCAGTTTGCTTCTCACCATGTGCGGGAGTCGTGGAGCAAGTACATTCTCTCTTGACGTAGAGGTGCTTGTATGAAAGTGGTGCTGGCTGGTGCACACGGCGGGCAGGCGCTGGATAATCTTATTGCTTTCGGTGCACCCAATGTTCTCGCCTCTTACTACTATCTCAGGGATCGTAAGGACCGCGGTAGAAGTATTCTGGAGAAGATCAAGGGAGATGATAAGTGGCTTTTGTGCGACTCCGGGGTATTCACCATCAAAGAGAACTACGTTTGGCTTCGTAGAGATTTGTGTGACGAGAGCGGGCGGGTGCTGCCGAAAATAACCAACTTATCTCAGCAAACTGTCGATGAAGCCCGGCAGAAGATGGGTAATCCGTCGCGGCAGCAGGTTACGGAGACTCTACGGGAGTATCTAGTAGAGTACATGGCCTGGTTGGACGAGTTTAAGGAGTTTTTCAACGCTGCATCAGAGCTTGATGTTGACCTCATAGTGGATGATGCCATATGGGAGTGGCGCCAAGAGTTGAAGGCGCATTTCCATGGTACAGGGCTGCGGGTAATTTTTACTCCGCACCTGGGATGGGATGATCGGTTGCTAGACTCTGAGTACATCGGTATCGCCGAGCCGTGGATATTCGAGCAGCAGCAGAGCAAGATAGTAGAGGCCAAGATTCCGGTGCATGGCTGGGCCATGACCAGTTATGAAGCCATCATTAAGCGCCCATACTACTCCGTAGACTCCACATCCTGGTGCATGGGTTCTAAGTACGGCATGACCTACCGTTATCCCGGCGGGCATAAGCTGGATGTTCATGGGCCAGATTACAAGGACCGTAGAAAGGCGTGGGCGGAAGACTGCCGCAAAGCTGGCGTTTCTTACGAGGACTTCGTTAATGACGTTCCCTCGGCCGTTAATAGATTCAACGCCTATCAGTGGTCAGAGTTTGCTAAGGCCATAGAGCATTACAATACCAATGCTTACTGGATGACCGCTGATGAAAGAGCGGCGGACACGGAAGAAGGGCGGCAGGAGTGGCGGACTTCTCTGGCAGTAAGGCGGCATTCTGAAGAATCCTTAGCTATAGCGGATGATCCTAAGCTAGGTGTAGCCAGATTCTGTAGTACCTGTTTCCTGAATACTAAATGCCCCGCATACGAGAAGGACACTACCTGCTCGCTATTCAACCGTCCCGATGTCAGGGACGCTAGGGACATGGCTTCGGGGCTCATGGCTTTATTCGGCGTGCAGCTTGAACGCGCGGTATTCGCGGCCATGGCCGAGCGTGTTCAGGGCACCCCGCTTGGGGACGATACTACTAAGCAGATCAAGGGGGCCTTCGAGCTTGCCCGTGTCATCAAGGAGTTGGCCGATAACCGGGATGAAATCACTGTTAAAGCTAAAGGCTCTGGCATCTTGGAGAAAATCTTCGGCGCCAAGAAGGACCAGTAGTTCTTGACAAACACAGAGTTTCCTACCATTATTAAGACAGGACGAGGGAAACGATGCCATTCGACATTAGCTTTCGCATAGAGCTTCCTCCACGGGGTAAGCAGGCACCGCGTCCCATTCCAGGTATGACCAAGACTTTTAAGCCGCAGGAAACGCGGCGATGGGAAGCCGGTATCGCTGACGCCTTCGCTAAGGCGCTAGGGTCATCCGCTATAGTGGAAGGGCCGGTGGCGGTGTACATCGTGTCCATTCTTCCAAGACCGGAAGAGCGCAGGAAGTTTGAAGGCCGTGGGTTAAGAAAGCGTATTCGCTTCACGCCCTATCGGCATTGGGGCCACGATTACAAGCCCGATGTGGATAATGTTAGGAAACTTACGCAGGATGCCGTTAAGCATTTCTGGAAGGATGATAAGCAGGTAGTCTTCGCTGTAGACGGCAAACTAGTTGCCGCTTTTGATGAGCGCGCATTTGTGCAGATAACCTTTGCCTCGGTAACTCCAAAGCATTTTGAGCTTCTTTTCAGGCTTACCGGCATAGGTAGAAGGGATGTTGATGAGGCCCGCTGCACCAACTGTGGGCGGCTTAGAGACGCGCACCGAGGCGGGGGATGCCCCGGCTTTATAGCGGCATTGTACGAAGAGTTCGATGATTTTACAGGCATTAGGGTATGACTGGTACGAAGAGAAACTTCTTGACAAACACTTAGTTTCCTGATATACTCCTTGATGTAGAATCGAAAGACCGATAAACCATCGACGAAGCGAGGATGCAGAGATGGCGGCTGGTCGGACTCCCAACAACTTAAAAGGTCGGCCAATGACGGCTGACTTGATAGACCGCATACTTCAGCTTGCCAGGGAGGGCAATCGCGTAGAATTCTTGCCGGTCTTTGGAAAGCCTATGGTGCTCTACCGGGGCAGCAAGAATCCGGCAAGGCAGAACGACTCCCAAGTCGGGGCGTGGTTTCGCGCCAACGGCGACACCTTCAGGAACATCCTCGCCTCTGTCAGGGGCGGGCAGATTTTGGTCAAGGAGTACCGGCGTGTTCTCCCTACCAAGTGGGTATGGGAGAGCATCCGGCAGTTCGTAATCCAGAGCCGAGAGGCGATGAAGGAGGTGCGTCATGGGTAGGATTGAGTTAACCATTTCCCCGGATTACCAGTCTCAGGAGTGGGGTCTGTGGGAGGTAGTGCGGGAGATCATTGCCAATGCCAGGGATGCTCAGACGAAGATGAGCGGCGACGGACGCGGGAAGATGGGCATTCGTTACGACCGGGCCACGGAGACACTGTACGTCACCACCTACGGGGTAAAGGTGGCCAGTGCCAGCCTCCTCATGGGTTTCGGGGATAGCCGCCAGTACGACTCGGCTATCGGCATCTTCGGGGAAGGGTTGCCCATGGCAATGATGACGGCCGCGAGACTGCCTGGAGTGGCCATGACCGTGATCAACGACGACGAGAAATGGGAGCCTGTGATCGAGCGGTCGCAGACCTTCAACCACCACGGCAGGGGCGTTCCCGTGGTGGTCGTCAACACCAGGAAGCTTCCCAAGAGTCACGGCAGCTACGAGGTGCAGATCAAGGGGCTGGGGGCCGAGTTGTGGGACGAGTACCGGCAGCGGTTCCTGTTCCTCGATCCGGTGTTCGACCCCAAGGTTCACGCGGCTGGGGCTGCACAGGCCCCCGGAGAGATTCTGTTGCTCGCCAAGCACAAGGGGATGATCTACAACAAGGGTGTGTACGTGTGCAGCAAGAAGGACTTGGCCTTCGGCTACAACTTACGCATGAAGCTTAACAGGGACCGCTCGCTGATCGACGAGTGGGATCTGAAGTTCCATCTGTCCAAGCTTACCGAGGAGTTGGTCAAGGCCAACCCGGATCGGTTCAAGGCCACGATGCTCGCGCTTCTGGAGAAGGGCGAGGCGCTGGAGATCCAGGAGTCATACTACATCAAGAACGGTGCCCTTGGAATGGCGGCTGTGGCCAAGTTCAGGGGGGATCACGGTGAGAAGGCCATTCCCGTGTCCTCCATGGCCGAGGCGAAGGAAGCTGAATTCGTGGGGCTTAAGGGGGTGGTGGTATCCAACGTACTCAAGACCGTGCTTTCCGCTCACCTGGGGGACTTCGCTACGGCGACAAACGCGGCCAAGGTGGGCTTCAAGAAGGTCTATCAGTGGAACGAGCTTACCGACGAGGAGAAGCGGATGCTGGAGCGCGTCACCGAGCTTCTGACATTCACGGAGCTTGGGTGTGACTTCAACTACATGGCCTCGCTCAAGGTGGTGGACTATAGCGGCGAGGACATCGAGGGCACGCACCACGGGCGAGAGGGAACGGCCATAGCCAGGAAGATGCTGGCTGATTTCAAAGACGCGCTTCAGGTGGCTGTGCATGAAGTGGCGCACAACTACGGCGGTGATGGCAGTGTGCAGCATCAGCGCGCAGAGAACAGGCTGTACGCTAGCATCATCGCCAAGCTCACCAACGAGTAGGAGGAATAGATGCGTAAGGGATTATGTGTCAGATGTAAGCTGCATGGTACTTGCCATATTCTTGGCGAAGAGCCACTAGCCACGGCACACAAGTTGCTGGGCATTCAACATCTTCGTAGGTTGGCGGAAGAAAACCTGCCTGCTATGAGTTTGGCCTTTGTCGAGAACGCACATATGCCTGTAGAACAGCAGGAAGAGATGGTTTTGGCGGTAGTGCGAGATTTGTTGGACGGGTTGTGGTTGCTGGGCATGCGTGTGGACGATGACAAGGTGCTGATGCGCGTTGTGGTAAGTGACGCGACCATACACTAGGTTATCATGACACGCTGGGCTACACAGTATCGGGCTAAGTCGTACGAGGAGGCCGGCTCTTATAGAGCGCGCTTTCTTAAGCGTGGATATGCAGCACCGGGGCCTGGAATCGCTAGACAGGTGAAGGTGCTGAAGGTGGTGCTTAGCAACGGAACGGAGTTGTTTTTGGTGAAAACCCGCATATTGGGGGAGTAGATGAAGGCGGTCAAGAAGGGTGCGGTGATTCCTTGTGACGTGGCCCGGCAACACGAGGAAGAGGTTCGCGGCGCACGGCAGCGTGAGAACGACATCAAGCGTGACAGGTACAAGGACCGTCCGGCCTTTACGGTGGTGGCTCCTGAGCGTGCAGAGGCCACGAGGAGGCGGTGCGTAGAATGCGGGCAGGAAGTTAGTGCGAAAAGGGCGGCTCGGGGGCTGGATACGTGCGTTTCCTGTTACAGGAAGCATGTCGGAAGGTTGTCGGCTTTCAAGGCGATGATCGAGGAGGACCGGCTGGTCAATCGCCGTAGGGTAGAGCATGAGGCGCGAATGCGGAGGCAGGAGAATAGGCGGCCAGTCAAGACCGTGGCAGAGGTTGTCGCTGAGGCCGCCAAGGAACAACCCAAGCGGTTATGCCGCTGCGGAGCACCCCTTGCGCCTTTTCAGGATCTCTGCGTGGTGTGCGCGTCGTACGAACGCAATGAAGCGGCTCTGGCAGCGGCGGCCGAGCGAAAGGGGCTGACGCTGGACCAGTACAAGGAGTGGTTGAAGCTGCCCAAGGAAAAGCGTGCGGAGTTCCTGAAGGCCGTCTACGCTGAGAGGCAGGTTGAAACGGATTTTAGCGGAGGCTGCGCGCAATGAACCGATTAGAGGCAGAGTGGGTGGCGTGTTTGTCTGTTGCTGGCGCCGTGGTCATCGCTGTTTTTGGCGATCCGGCCGGTTCACAGTGGCCAGGTTATGTGGTATGCGCCATGGGCGTGCTGACAAGTATAGTGCTATCTAAACAGCCATGATGCTGGAGGCCACAAATGTCTAAGGCCAGGAGAAGCACTGACAAGCCCAGGCAGTTGACCACAGAAGAGGTACGCGAGCGCCTTCTCAGGCATCTGTGGTCCCTGGTGGACTACTGGGAGACGCTGCCAGACCCCTGTTGCTGTAACGGAGAGTCGGTTACTCGTGCCAGGATTTCGGGATTTATGCACTCGGCGTTGGCGGCATTGGATGGCTGCTCCATGGAGCTTCCGGCGTTTCAGATTAAGTGCATACCCCACCCCGATGATAAGGAGTACCTGCGGGATGGCGGGGAAAATTGGTTTCCACCCGAGGATGAAGCTGAGGACATCGGCCCTCTACACGAGTTCATATTTCGGTACGATCCCACCAGAAGTGGAAACGACCCTCTAAAATGACACGTAGTCACTCGTATACTCCACCCTATGGAGAGATACCGGGAAACCTGGGAGATGGGAGTTTGACCCCTCCTAACGATTAGTATGGGGAAGTTTGATGGGGACTAGGACACCTAAACTGAGAACGATGCGCCGAGGCGGGACTTGTTTCCCAGACAGCTTTAGGCTATTGGAGCGGCTGCACTTTGAGGGCGTGAAGGAAGCTAGGCTGGTACATGGGCAGGTTACTGGCGTCTTGCCGCCGTATCCACGTTATGTGCACGCCTGGGTAGAATTGAGGGGCTTCGTGCTAGACAACAAGCTTAACAGGCTTGTGTCACGAGATAGGTACTATAAGGTGGGCAAAGTATCCGCTGGAGAAATAGCGCAGTTTGACTATGACTCGGCAGTTCGGGCTATGGCAAGAAACATGCACTACGGACCATGGGAGGAAGTAGATGGGCAAGTTCCCAATTAGCGATCTGGATGATCTGAAGCTTAGGCATATTCCCGAGGGGCAGACGCGAAAAGTGCGGCATGTGGAGAACATCTGTGGGCATGTTGTGGCTATAGGAGAAAACGGGCAGCTGTATCACCACGACAAGACGCGAGAATACAGTCCTACATCTTGGCCCTGGCGGAATCGCATGTTCATGAGGCGGCTCATGGAGCTTGGCGTGATCACAGAGGGGCAGCTTGAGGCCAGCGAGTTTCGCTTCCAAGAAGCCATGGTTGCAAGGAATCGCTGGTATTTCGCCAACCAGCTTACGAAGACATTGGAGGCGGTCGGCATCGAGTTGACGCCTGCGCAACAGGAGAAGGTCAATGCCATCGTACAATCAAAGACAGATCGCTGATGATCTTTGGCACATGATGTCCTTCGGGGTGTGGAAGGACGATCAAGCGCCGGAATGGGCGGAAAGGCTATGCCCGATCTTCTCCACGGCGCACCCTACGCCCGTAAACATAGCCAAGGGCATAGAGCGGTTCCTTCAACTGAACCCGCGTTTTCGAGAGAAGAGCAACATACGTGATCCCAAGACCTCTTCAGTGGCGGTGTCCGAGGTTGTGGCGAGGGTTGTTTTCAGGATACTTACGGAGTACGCTATTGAGCCTAAGCCTCGGCGTAAGTACCAGTTGCCCACGGCCACGGCGCAGAATGCCTGCTATTTCAACAAACTTGAGTTGGATTGATGCGGTATGCGATACTCTTTTCGTTGTTCCTTCATGGACTAGAGCCCACTTACGTATCTAAGTTTGACTTCATAGTGCGTGGACTGACTATGCACTACACTTGTGAGGCCATGAGCGTTGATGGTTTCATAGCGCAGTCTCTGGTGTTTCAAGAATCCAGATTCGTGCCCACGGCTATTAGCAGCAAGAATGCTAGGGGCATGACGCAAGTGATGATCCAGAATAACTGTGAATGGTGCACGCTGTACTTGCGCGGCCTGAAGAACAGGGAACAGGCGCTCACTTACGCCTACGTGGCTGCGTATGAGGGCTGTGACCGTCTACGAAGATTCAAGGCGGTGTGCCCAGAGCATTACTTGTGCCATTACAACGGCATGCGCCACGATGACGAGGGCTGTTCTTTTGAGCGCGAGATTCTTCAGCGCGTTTGGCAGTTCAAGTGGAGGTTCAAGCAGGTCTAACTTCTTTACAAACACAGAGTTTTTATGACATACTAAAACGAGAAAATTTGAGGTTTGTGATGGCAGTGGACTCCAAAGTAATATTCGCAGAGATGCGAAGGACACTCCAGCATCTGGAAGACTTGCACGCCGGGAAGCAGGCTAACACGAATGAGTTCACTGATGAGTGCGGAGCGTTGATGACACTCACGTTTCTTCTCAACGCTAAAGTGCGCACCAACGGCGTTAGTGCACTCGATGTGTTCCATGCTTATTTGGAGAAACAGAAGTGGTAACATTAGATGAGTTCGGCATTTTTGTACAGGGCACCCCGGATGGAGAGCACTGCCATTCTTGCCAGTATTACACTCCCTTCGATGACGAGCATACGTTTGTAGAGAACTTGGGCTGGCTGGGGTTGCACAGAATGACGGGCAACTGTAGGGCTGTAGACGAGCCGGTAGGCGGGGCCATGGGTTGTAAGCTGCATCTGGAGCGAGATTTGTAATGGGGCAGTTCTTCGCTATTCGCTTCTCTGACGGCCTAGGAAGCGTCGCTTCTTTTGTAGAGGTTCCTCGGGCAATAGAACACCAGCGCGGCTATAAAATAGTTACCGCCGACTCCTATGAGGAGGCGTGTGAGAAGCTTAATTCCCTTTACATGGAAGACGACTACGCCGATAAGCGGGTCAGTATTTACACTGATGGCTCTTGTAAGGATTGGGGCTGTCAAGTCTTAGCTGGATGGGCGTGGGTGGCCTATAAGAATGGGGTGCAGTTTGACAGTGACAGGGGCGTCATAGAATACGCCATTAGCCGCAACATCGACGGGGAAACGGCGGCAGTGCTAGCTGCACTGAGAGAGGCCAAGGTCAATAATTGGTACGTACACCTGTATCATGACTACACTGGTATAGCTAAGTGGGCTCATGGAGAATGGACGGCCAATGGGGCTGTCGGCAGACGCTACGTGCAAGGACTGGAGCGTATAGGGCTGGCCGAGGATCAGGTGCGGTTTCACTTCGTGCGCGGGCACTCCAAGGTGGTGGGCAACGACAAGGCTGACAAGTTGGCAGCTAAGGCAATAGCAGAATTCATAGAAAAGCACCCTATAGCACATTTATGGGAGTAACTAGTGAGCATTCTTGATAATTTTTACAGCGAAAAGGGAGCCAGGGAGTGCAAACGCTGCGGACTGGCGGTAGGACGGAAGAGCGTGGTGCTGTACTCTGGGTCAGAAATGGCCCGGATAATGGTCATAGGCGAGGCTCCAGGGGCGCAGGAAGACGAGCAGGGCCTACCCTTCGTCGGTCCTTCAGGGAAGCTCCTGGACCGTATGCTGGCCGAGATCCAGGTAGACCGGGAGGAGGTTTACATTACCAACGTGGTCAAGTGCCGACCCCCGGACAACCGCGTGCCCACCTCGCAGGAGATCGAAGCCTGCCGCCCTCTCCTGGGAATGCAGATTCGCGTAGTTCGTCCAGAGGTAATTCTTACGCTTGGAAAAACGGCTGGGTGCCTGCTGCGGAAGAAGGACTGCGCAGCCATGGAGCTTCGGAGCGCGTCACCCTTTATGCTAAGTATATCTTGCATTGGGGATGAGCAACCACGGACCATCCCTGTCGTCGCCACCTACCATCCTGCGTACCTTCTCAGAATGGGTGTAGAGAAGATGTGGCCAGTTGTACAGGATGACATGGGTAAGGTTCTCAGCCAGATTTTCTGACATTCGGCCGAGAAAAGCGACACGGCCCACAGAAAAGTGTACTTCTTTACTTGACACCGACATTGCATGGACCTATACTCCAATCATGATGATTGAGGTTTCGGGAGTTCCGAAACCGAAAGACACACGTTGGAGGATGGATCATGGCAGACGAGACCCAGGTGCAGACGAAGCGTACCCGTGACATGGGTGACATCAAGCTGTTCGTGGTGAACCCGGACAAGAGCCTGGTGCTCGTGCCGGATCAGCCTGAGTTCGACACCATCGCTCAGGCGCACAAGTTCGCCCGTCAGACCAACGGCACTTACGCCATCGTGCGTGTGTCGGCGGTCTTCTCCGTGGCGGCCGAGACGTTCGTGAAGTCTGTGGCTACCCCGGTGTCTCTGTAACCGCGTGTAAGTCTCGGTTGGGCACGTAAGCCCCAACCGAGCAATCCTTCAAAAAGCCGAGCCGTGTCGCTCGGCTTTTTGATTGTAGTGGACAACAGCTTCCCATTCTCATCGAGTCATCGTAATCGGCGCACAACTCGGTCGGTTGCCATCTAGCCACGGTTGTAGGCCAATAGTTGTCCTTTGAGTAACTTCTTGACAAACACAAGTATTTCTGATACCATTGGACCAACAACGATGGAGTTGTGGATGGGAACCAAGACTATCGTACCAGCCAGGACTAGGGAGGGAGAATTCGCGGCAGGCGGGACCGGAGGCTTCGATGCCCTGGAGTCTTACTACCGTCAACGCACTCCCGAGGACGAGCGCAGGGAACAGAAAATGCGCGGGGCCTTGGTGCTGGGCTATCGGCACAACGATTGGCGGGCACTGAACGCGCTAGTTGAGGAGTTCAAGAAACGCGGCCTGAAGCAGAAGGACATTGATCGCATGATTCGTAGTATGAGTAGAGGGCTACAGCCTTAAGAAACTTCTTGACAAACACACTGTTTCCTGATATACTCCTATTGTGAGAATCGGAAACTACGGAGAAAGTGGCATGGACGACAAGAAGCAGCGGTACATCTATGAGATCGCCGAGGACATCTACAAGTGCTGGCGTAAGGTTCACTACGCGGCCAAGCCCTACCTGGACGCCATGCTCTGCCTGCGGACCCTGGACGACAAGTACGGGCTGGAGTATGCAGACATGGTGGTGTTGTACTTCCTAAACAACGCCACCTCCTGGCGTGGGGATGACGCGCGCAGGATCAAGGCCGAGTTGAACGGCATGATCAAGGCGTGGAACAAGGCGAGGGGCCGCTAATGGTGGCTGATAAGTATCTCGCTATCGCACAGGAGGCGGCTGATGGACTGGCAGTTTGAGAACAAAGAGATATGCTCCAAGTGTGGCGGGCAGTGTTGCCAGCACGGTGCTGGCGGAACCTACCCGGAGGACTTTGGCAGCACGGACAAGGAAATCATTTCCGCTGTAAGGGCGGCCATAGACTCTGGGAAGTATTGTCTGGACTGGTGGGAGGGCGATCCTCGCTTCGACAAGCCGAATTCCGAGGCCACGGAAGAGGAGTTGAAAACACGACTGAGCCGGGCATACTTCGTGCGACCCCGGCACACCAACGCTGCCGACAGAGCGCGTGATCCCTCCTGGGGTGGTGTTTGCGTATTCTGGAGTATTCGAGGCTGCGCGCTACCCCACGAAAAGCGGCCTGCGGTATGCCGCGCACTTGAGCCCAAAATTGGATTTCCCAAGGCTTGTGAATCGCACACCGAGTATGAAGGCAAGAGCATGTTCAATAAGCGTGTGGCGTGTCTTAAGTGGCTACCCTACAACTACTTGCTGGAGTCTCTTTGATGGAAGCGGTTCTCAGGTAACAGGCACAGGGATTTCTTTACAAACACAAGCACCCATGATATCCTCTTTCTAAGATCAACTGAGGTGGGGAACCTCATGACACGAGTGGCACAGGGACAGGGGAAGCCGGTGATGGCCGGTGAGGGAGAGTGCTTGCTGGAGAATCGGGAGACGGTCTGCGGGGCCTTCAAGGCGCAGAATACTCAGGTGTGCGGGTATTGCTCTCACAACCCCGCTGGGGAGGGCTTCCACTTCAAGGAAGGCATGAAGGTCAACGACTGTGGTGAGGCACCTGACACCGAAGAGTAGCGCCGACTGCAACACGGCGGCGTGAAAAGCTGCGGGCTACCCAGGAAACGCGGCCTGGGTAAGCTGAGGTAGAGGGCTCACCATGGAGCCTGAAGCCAGGGTTGGAAGAGGATACGGCCGCAAGTCGCTCGTAGGAGTGACCCCGAGGTCTTTCCCGATGTGGGTTCAAACCCCATCCCGCAGCCCCAATTAGTAAGGAGAGTTTGATGCTCAAGCCTGACAAGCACTACGAGATTCGCGGCAAGGATGCGCTGTTGCTGTTCGGAAAGCACTCTGGAGAATTCGTCTCAGACCTCGCTATTGAGGATGTCGAGTATCTTCAGTGGCTACTCGATAACGTGGAGATGCCCGAGGATCTCTACGAAGTGGTCTACGCCTTCGCCTGAGCCGCCTTTTTCGGCCCCACAGAAACTTCTTGACAAACACACCGTTTCCTGATATACTTCTACTGTGAGAATGGGGGAATGGATGGATGCCGTAGAAAAAGCGCTGAGATTCCATGAACACTACGCGCACACCGGGCAGCTTGGGGAGTTGAAGGTTGCCATGACCATGGAAGAAGCAGAAGAGGCTAAGAAGAGGTTCGTGGCCACTTGCCCCGCTATGCAGGCTTTCTTCAAGATGCTCAAGGAGGAGTTGAATGGACCCCAGAGATAGAGCGGCAGAAACGCGGCCTTGGTACGAGTCTCTTCAAGAAGACGGCATGTTGGCGTTGGCCAACAACGAAGACGCTTGCGAGGGGTGCGAGAAGCGGATCTGTGAGCAGTGGGACGGCGAGGGCGACGAGCCGTGTACCAAGCACACCATCGAGATCCCCTTCAAGTATGAGGTCTGCTCCCTCTGCGATGGCAAGGGAAAGCACGTTAACCCCTCCATTGACGCTCACGGCATTTCCTCTGAAGAGTTCGCTGATGACCCGGATTTCTACGACGAGTACAAGTCGGGCATGTACGATGTGACTTGTTACTTGTGCCACGGAAACAGGGTGGTTCCGGTTCCTGACGAGTCCCGCTGCAACACCGAGCAGAAGGCGTTCCTCAAGGTGCTAGAAGAGCGGGAAGCGGACGAACGGGCCTACCAGAACGAGTGCGACTATGCGCGGAGGATGGGCTGCTGATGGACGCCATACTCGAAAGAGCTAAGGGCATGCTCCAGGCGAAAGGCAGGAAGCTGGCTTTTCTTACGCATTCCGTGGCCATGAGAGGGGAGCATCCGCACCTCTTTCGCGGCAAGGAAGGCACGAAGACCGTGCGCTTCCTGGCGGTTTTCAGGGGCGGTGTGGCTGACACCGATCACCTGGAGATGCTGGTGGAGATAGGAAACCGACTTCGTAAGAAGATTACTGGTTCTGGTTCCGGCGATCTTCAGTTGCATGAGGCCAAGACGGAGCTTCACAAGAAGCTGTACCCCAAAGGAAAACCCATCAGGAGAAAGGCGGTATGATGGACGAGTACGGTAAACTCAAGGCCCTGGCGGTGGCATTCCATAGCCTCGCGGCGATTCCGTGGGTGGCGGAGGCGGATGCCGGGCCAGGGAATGCTGGTATTGTTAAGGCGTTGGAGGATGTGTGGACGGGCAGAGAGGGGCACGGGATGGGCTGTAGGTACGCCGCACGGTTTTGCTTGCACACTTGGCGCGGGTTTGATTTTGACCTGCGTGGCGCCCTCGCTGCTTGGGATGACGAGCACCGCCGCGTGTGGCAGGCATGGGCGACCAACCCCTTCTATCTGTGAGGAGAAGATGGACTACACCGTACGCGTCGGAATCCGCAAGGGCAAGCGCCCGGCCAAGAACCTGTACGAGATCGAGTACCGCTACGCCGACGACGACGGCAAGACCGTCCAGCACCTGGGCGACTACCTGCCCACCTGCCCCGACTGCGGGGTGGGCGTGCTCCAGTGGGCCGAGGCTGGGTACGTCTCGTGGCACCGGATCTGCCCCGTTTGCGGCAGCCACTGGGATCTGCACCCGGTGCAGGTGTACTTGCGGCGGCATGTGAAGCTGTGGTTCGCCGACATCGCCAACGCCGCACGCGACTACCCAGACGGCCCCGGTCGCGAAGTGGCACAGCGGCTGTGCTCGCAGGAGGCGGTGGACCTGGGCCTCGTGTCCAAGGCAATCGACATGGTGAGTGATGTCCAGTTCGCGGTTCCCGTGCTGTACGGGTGCTGGGCGCAGCGGGCGAGGTTCTACTGATGAACGCCTTCCTGCGCTTCGTCCTGGAGTGCTTCGGCGTGCCCCGCGAGCGCCAGGAGCCGGCCCATCGCTGGCTCACCGTCTACCGACCGGACAGTACGGTGGCGTTCCGGGAGCCGGTTTGGCATGATCGAGAAACTTCTTGACAAACACACCGTTTCCTGATATACTTCTGATGTAGACAATGGGGAATGGACATGGAGCGTGAACAGGCCGCTTCAATGGTCGAGAAGATTCTGAGAACGCCTATGCTGGGAGTGTTGGAAATCATCCCTGTCGGCTCTTACCGCAGAGGGAAGGCTGAGTTGGGGGATCTCGACTTCCTTGTGGTTTCCAACACCCCGGCTACGGCGATGGCCGATTTCGCAAAAGGGGCGGCCCTGGATAAGGTGGACAGGATCGGTCAAAAGCTGGTGGCTGGGGCCATCGGGGACGCGGTAATCAACGCTTGGTTGGTAGAGGAACCGGCCTACTTGGGCGCTTTTCTCCTACACGCTACTGGCAGTGGTGACTTCAACATCATGCTGCGACTCCGCGCAAAACGGCGGGGAGGGAAGCTCAACCAGTACGGGCTGTGGGAAAACGGCAAGAGGGTGGCAGGGGCCACGGAAGCAAGCATCTTCGCTGCCTTGGGCATGCCCTACATGCCCCCAAACGAGCGGGAGATTCCGAAGGCCAGGGTGTCCAACGTGGTACTCGATGGCATGCTCCGAATCGCCACGTTGTACGACCACCTGAACGAGCCCTTCAAGGCCCGAGCTTTCAGGACGGCCACGATTCACATCAGGACGTTCCTGAACCAGCCCGCACGGTGGCCAGACAGGCTCGGACCCAGTACGCTGCATGACGCCATGGAGTTGATGAACACCGGAAGCTGCGAGCGTCTTCGTAGGTTGGAGGCGGGCAATGACTAGTACGGAAACGCGGATAAGGAATGCGCTTCGCAGGACATGGGAGTACATCGCCTATGACGTGTCGCAGTTGTTCGACGGAAGTATGCGCCGTGATCAGGTGATTGAGTGTGTGCTCGATGCCAACTACGCCGAGGCTTACGGAGACGATGCTGAGGCGATTATGGAGCTTCGCAAGATTTCCTACGAGCAGCAGGTAGAGGCAGCCAAGGAGGAGTTTCGGTATGAGTGGTACGAGTGATATTCAAGTCACTTGGGTTTTCCACGAGGACCGACTTGAGTATTGGGCCTCGTATGGCTCATACAAGCTCACGGTGTTCCAGATTCTGAGCGAGGGCGGGAACAAGTGGGGCTGGCGTGTGCATGGCGGCAGGAAGCTGATCGTGTTCTACGGGTCCTCGCCGGAAAGGACGGCCAAGGACCGCTGTGAGCGGGCACTGGTGCTAGCATTGGGTATCGGCAAGTTGATGTCAGAGGTCAGAACGCTGCCGGCTACTATGGAGGTTCTGTGAGCGCTCCGAAGGTGCATTATCGAGTGCCGAATGAGCACAACCCATCGGGGCGTGGGCCTCTATGCTGGGTGATAGACGGTTTCACGACCCCCACCAGGAGCCACGTTACTTGCAAGGTATGCCTTTCCATACTGCGGAGGAAGAACGATGAGCGCGTACGACGTGTGTGGAAACTGCGGGCTCTCACTCGAAAGAAGCTCCAGCGGATTTGCTAGGTGCGAAAAATGCGGCGAGAGGACGCAGGAATGCTGCGGGGAAATCTGTGATTGCTCTGGCTTCACGAACACCTGCCCATCGTGCGGGGCAGATTACAACTGGGCCGGTCAACGGCTGGCACCACGAGAGCAGTGGGGCGAGGAAACCGGGGAATCGCTGAGCGATATCCTCAGCATAAGGTGAACCATGAGCGAAGATGGGAGCATCACTCTACACCCTACGTTGGGCGTCAACTGCCACATGACCGCTTGCGTAAGATGCGGTGGCGAGGGTCAAGAGTTGGTTATGCTGGGGCATGCCAACAGTATCTACAAGTGCCATTCTTGCGGGCGAACTGTGCTGGAAACGCGGCACAAGAGGGCGTGCCCCATGTGCGGAGGCGCTTTTCAGTATGAAAGAGAGCTTGATCAGTGGGAGAGGGTTCCCATGGGCCTTTGCAAGGAGTGCGAAACGCAGGAACGGGAATTCGCGGCTGAGGTAGAACGGGGAGGGGTGCATTGGAAGTGCGCGGACTGCGGGCAGAGCGGTGTGATCAAGGCCGATACCGAGTTCTCCCGGCACATTCGAGAGTCGCACGGGATGCCGGCTCCCAAGCCCATAGGGGTCGAGTTCGATAAGAACAAGTGCCCGGCTTGCCAGGGTAAGAAGCCTGGAGAGGTTGGAGGGTAGCATGATCACTCGAAGTGAGTATATGGCGCGTAGTACCGGGGTCAACTACAAGCCCGGAGATAACACCGCGCACAGAGAATACTACGCGCAGTTTGTTACCGAGGGTGTGTTGGAATTAGTTACTCGTGGTATAGGCATCGAGCGACTACTGATGTCAACGGACCCGCATCTGAACGACATTCCCTTGGCTAAGTGGGACGCGCTGGTTCCTTTCCTTGGAACCAGTGTACGTACGCTACTTCGGCAGGCCGGAGAAGGCGGTATGACGCTCGGAGTCGGCGTGTGCATCCTCAAAGAGGCGGCAAGGCAATTTGTCGAGTGCACCGATGACTGCGATGTGTGCCCTGAGCCGCATCCGGTCAAGGACTTCCGATGCAGGCACTATAAGGGGGAAGCATGAGAACGGCGGCTGAGTGGCTAAAGGAAGTTCATCCTGATACGCTCCGGGTGATGAAAGAGGCACTGCAAAGTAGGGGTCCGGGGCACGCCTACTACGTGTACGTAAACGAGGACTTGGGCAGTTACCACGTTGGGCACCTGAAGTTCCTGATGATCGGCCCAGAGATGACGTACCAGACGCCGCCCGACCGGCTCCCCGACACCGCCAGAGATATTAACTGGCGGTACATGCTGGCGTGCAAAGACCCTCTGCCCATAGAGGTGTAGTATGTGGCGAAAAGGGCGGCCTCCAATAGAGTTTATAGTTACGAGCAACCCTGATCTGGTTATGCCTGCTACGCCGCCGTATCTATGCTTTCTTCGTAGCGGGCATTACACGGTGCTTAGGCCGCGTTTCGTGCTGTCCGATAAGGCCATGGCTAAGCCCGTGTCAAAAACCACCTTTTCCAAGAAGAGTAATTGGGTGCTTCTTCAGTGGTACACAGACTCAGCGTGTATCTGGCCAGACCAACATAAAGTTGCACCCGATCAGGTGGCGTGGTGGATGCCGATTCCCGGATTACCTGGATAGGTGGAGTATGAAACGTGACTTTGATCCGGCATGGCAGGAGCGGGCATTTGAGTACCTGGACGAGGCGTCCGATCTGTTGAGCAAGCTTAGTCTCATCGCAGGGAGCATGAAGTCCAAGGAGATAGAGGAGCGCGCAGACAGCGCCCGGCGCTCAATGAAGGCGATTCGTGCGGCACTCGAAACCTGCGCGGAGCGTAAGGAGTCGGAGTGGGAGGAACGCTGTGGGCTTTTGCGCGACGCACTGCGTCAGGTGGGCGTGTGCATCGATCATGGGGTTCTGCGTGAGATGCACGACAAGTGGTACACCGATCACAAGGAAGGACCATCCTGGTGCAAGCTGGCTTACGGGGCAGGGTACACGGAAGCAGGCCCACTGGAAAAGAAGGAGAGCACGTAATGCACTACGAGACACGCCAGCATAGTATCGTGTTCTTTCGTGATGCCGGCGATCCCAAGTTCTATGGGGTACGCTACGCTCGTGGAGAACACGCCTTGCTGCACTTCCTGAAGAAGGAGTTGAATAAGCAAGGCTGGGACTTGATAAAGAAGTTGATGCGGAAAGACGGGCACATGGTTAGTGAATACCAGCCGTACCTTCGTGCGCGTTTCGCTAAGTCCAAAGGGCCTAATGTTTGTATCTACAGCGGATTCTTTGCTATACGCGGCGCCAATGAGGACTGGAACGCGGGAGAAGTTACACTCAACATTTCGGAGTGCTGGAAGAAATGAAGTTTAGCGTTATTGCATCGGTAGACATGGCGTTGACCGACGAGAATTCTAGGTGGCAGCTTGAGCACTTGTCGGCATTGAGCCCCCGGAAAAACGCGGCACTTGGAGGCTATAAGCTGTGGACACGTACTGAGGACGATGAGCAGTACGACTACGAATACCTAGCCGACGAGGGCGCAGAATCATGGAGAACTGGCTTGCACAGGAAGTACGTAGGAATGGTGAGCGAGCTTTTCTGGCGCCGTTTCTACGAGGCTTGGGGGCTACGCTTCAACACTTCCGCCACCATGGGTAGTCTCGGTTCTCCCGCCAATCCTTGTGGCGTGGCACCGGCTATTTCCTACAGTGGCGGGGATTTCGACGAGGGTGTCATCATTGACGTGTACGTCACTCCGCTGCCTGATAAGAAAACGGACGCGGGGTATCCTGGTGAGACAGAGGACGAGTGGAACAAAGTGTGCGAGTATATGGAAGAAGAGTACTCATAGGAGGCAGAAATGCCTGTGCACAAGGTTGTAGACGCCAAGGGTCGTGTGGGCTACCAGTGGGGCGAAAGTGGCAAGGTGTACTACGGGAAAGACGCGGCCAAGAAGGCATACGCCCAACAAGCCGCCATCGAACACGCGGGATACAAAGAGCCGAAGAAGGGTAAGAAGTCGAAATGAACAAGGGCACGCCATACACTGGTAAGTTTGAGGTTGGACAAAGGGTGCGGCTGAGGGATTTCGTGTGCCCCTCCTTTGATAGAAGCCGCGCTCCAAGGTATGGGGTAGTGCTTGAGCAGCGGCCGCAAAACGGCGGCTACTTGGTAAGGCACAGCCGAGGGCACATCTACGGTTGGATGGAGTACGAGCTAGAGTGCTACATTCCTTGGTGGAAGAGACTCTTCGGCAAGAAGCCGAAATGACCCTCTAGGATTGAACGTGGCGACCCGTAATCCGACCCCTTACCCTACCACCGACCCCACCACGAAAACGACTGTAGGCCAAAGCCCTCAAACAGTACGACCATATTCTTATGCCGCTCCTACCGACAAGGGGACACCCGGACAGGACTACGACGTTATGTGTGAGTTCTGCGGTAAGCGGCACTTGCATTGGCAGGAAACGCCGCATGGATGGCGGCTCTTCAGTGACGAACACAAGCTGCACAACTGTAAGAAACCGTACCGAAAACGGCGGGAGGAATGACATGCTCTTTGCAAGAGAGACCTACGTAAACGCCACCAAGGGGTGCATGTACGGTGACTCAGGTGTATTCGAGACGCACACCGACGACGTAGGAAAGCTTTTCAAGTCTTTTCAGAGAGTATACGGCCGCTGTATTTCCAGCATTTACCGTGACACACCTGACGGCGGAAGAACGCGGCACGGGTGGGTTTTCCAAGGTAAAGCCGAGTATGATGACTGGCCGCGATTTCGTCATGGAGACAGGCATTATCTTCGTGAGGTGTGGGTAGAGCTTCACACGGCCAAGCCTACGGTCGTAACCACGGAGCATTTGCTGGTCATGGAAGATAAGTGACTTCTTGACAAACACAGAGTTTCCTGATACACTCTTCTATAGAAACTGAGGTTTGGAGAACAGACCATGAGCGTGCAGGCTGAGATTCCCACTACGCTGTATCTGGAGTGTGCCACTCACGGCACGTACCTGGGTGGTGTGGACATGGGCGGCGGCAGGATCACCGTCGATCCTTGTCCGGCTTGTTTGACGGAATCGCGGCAAGA
>Ga0172370_10003406_pt1 | contig 22011 bp, 24 predicted proteins | sample LakKiv5m_FD_114538 | JGI IMG/M metagenome (GOLD analysis project Ga0172370, IMG submission 114538) | Freshwater microbial communities from Kabuno Bay, South-Kivu, Congo - kab_022012_11.5m | ecosystem: Environmental > Aquatic > Freshwater > Lake | place: Democratic Republic of the Congo...
ATCAAAATTAGATTGTATTGCTTCCCACATTTCATATGCTCTCGGTCGAATAACCATAAATCCTCTAGTTGCAGCGTAATCAGCTAATTCTGCCCTTTGTACTACTTCATTATACCAATCAGTTATATTCTCTGATTTTTTAGTTAATGCTTTTTCTTCTGACATATGAAATCTCCTGTGCTTCCATAGCACCCCGGTAACTGCCCACTAAACAGGACATAATTATATGTTGGAACAACATACAACTATAATAATAGATAATATATATTTAAATATGAAAAGGATAGATTATTTATGAGTTTAAGATTAATCAAAGCATTGTTTAGACCAGCTAAACCAAAAATAACCTCAGAACAAAAACAAGCTAGTTTAATTCGAGCAGTAGAAAGAAAAGAGAAAAAAATAATTACTGGAATGCCAATTGAAGATGGATATCATACATATAACAGACCATTAGGAGATATTCCGGTAATTGTATGGAAGTTTTATTATGCACATAAATATTTTCAGAATAAAATGATTGATGCAAATATGGTTTCTAGATTAAGAAAAGGAGCATCATTATTAAGTGTAGGAACCGGCCCAGGACATTTAGAAAGAACTTTGCTTGCATTTTCTGTACCCGCAAATAACATTGATGTTGCAGATGTTAAATTACATGAGCATTTAGAAAATACTACTTTTACAAAATATAACTTTGATGCAGGTAACGACTGGCCCACTCTTAGAAAAAAATACGATTATATTGTTTTTCCAGAATCAATACAATATGCTATGGATACAAAACTTTCTCCAATAAAGGGTATACAAAAAATGACAAAAATAATTAAAAGCGCATATGATAATTTGAATAATAATGGAGAAATTAGAATTAGTCTGTGGGTACCTAAAGACACCTTAGACTTTTGGATTAAATTTTGGAATATGACAAAAGCAAATGTTAATTCTATTTTACCAAATTTAAAATGGGAAATAGAACCTAATCTAAAAACAATAATTATTCGAAAACCAAACTAATCTTATTTCATTCCCATATATTTAAAAATAAGTTATATTTCTATAATATATCATTAAAGATATGTAATTTAGGAATAAGATCTAATTAAGGTGAATATATGAATAAGATTATATTAACATTTTGTATTTTAACAATAATTGCAATAATTGTTATTGCAGTAATATTTGCAGTAAATCCTGGAAAGCAAGAAACTAGCGAAGACAAAACAACAACTTTGCCTGCAAAAACACCTGATGCAAATAAACCAATAGTAAACAAACCTATTGTTGATAACAATACTACTAAACCTACACCTACAGATAACAACACAAATAATAATTCTACAACTCCTGTAACATCAACACCTTCTGGATATACTTTACAAGATGTTGCAAAACACAATACTCAAACTGATTGTTGGCAAGCTATTAATGGAATAATTTATGATTTGTCTAGTTTTTCAGATGTTCATTCTGGAGGATCAAGAACAATAATTACTGGTTGTGGACAAGACACATCAGCTGAATTTAACAGAAAACACGGATCAAGCGAAACAAGATTTTTGCAAAAATATAAAGTTGGGGCATTACAATGAACTTCAATACTAAAAGAGATATTTTAACAACATTAATATCTCTATTTTTTTCATTTTCAATAGTTAGTTTTTTTTATATAGTTTTTTCACAAGTAAATTTTGTTGCTTTAAATGTAAATGATTTATTATATGCAATAGGAAAATTCTTTGGCTTAGTTGCATTCTTATTATTATCAACATTAATTATATCTGGGGATCTATCTAGATTCTTTGACAAATACTTTGGTATGGATAGAATAATTAAATTCCAAAGAAAATACGCATTATTTAATTTAGTGTTTGTTTTATTGCACCCTTTATTTTTTATATTATCAACAGGCAGTTTTACATATTATTTAATTCCAAAATTCACTGCAATATTTTTAGCTTTAGGTATAATTGCATTCTATGTATTTATGGTAGTTATGATTTGCTCTTGGTTATACAAAAGAATTTCATATAATTTATGGCAATACATTCATGTATTAACATATATTTTATTTATTTTTGTTATATTGCACACACTATTATTTGGTTCAGATTCTTCAAATGTATTATTAATTATAATATATGCAATAATAATTATTTTCTTTGTTATTGGAATTATGTTTAGAACTCGATATAAATTATTACAAAGAAAAAATATGTTTTTAGTTAACAAAGTAGTTAATGAAACTAAAGATGTTTTTTCATTATATTTAGAACCAAAACAAGAATTCAAATTCCAAGCAGGTCAATTCTGTTTTTTAAGGATTAATAGAGATAATTTATTTGCTCGACACCCATTTACAATATCTTCTTGTCCAAATGATAAATTAATTAGATTTACAATTAAAATCTATGGTATGTTTACTCAAGAAGCATCTAAATTAAAAAAAGGAGATTCTATTTTCTTAGAAGGCCCTTTTGGAGGCTTTGTTGTAAATTATTTGCAAAAAGATTTAGTATTTATTGCAGGAGGAATAGGAATAACTCCTTTTGTAAGTATAATTGATGATTTACAAAGCAAGAATACAAAACAAAAAATGAGTTTGTTTTATTGCACAAAAACTAAAGATGATTTATGTTTTGAAAAAGAATTAAATGCTAACAAAAATTTGAAAAGTATTTTTGTATTAAGTAAGGAAAATGTTAAAGGCTATGAATATGGACATATTAATAAAGATTTAATATTACGCAATATCCCAAATTACAAAGATAGTTTGTATTACATTTGTGGCCCAGAACCATTAAAGAAAGAAGTAATTAGAATATTAAAAGAATTAAATGTAAAACAGGAATGCATTCATTACGAGAGTTTCTTCTGGTAATCCGTCATAAGAAAGAAAACTAGTTTTTAGTTTTAAGATACTCTTTTATTATTTTTATATCTTGTATATCTTTTTCTCTATTGAAATTTTTTTTATAATCTAAAACATACTCTAATTTAACAAATCTATAGCCTTGAATAATATCTGCAGTATTAATTAACTCATTTATATTATAATTTGATTTAAACCAACCTTTACCTAATTCAACATTATTTATTTTAATTACATTTGGATATACAACAGGATATTTTTTAATTAATTCTTGCCATAAATTATCTTTAACTATAATATCCAAATCATTTGATTCTTTTAAATTCCGTATACCCACAGGCCCAGAACCAAAAATAGCATATTGATCTTTAGGTAAATTCAATCTATCTAATTCTTTTAAAAGTATTTTAATATCCATATAAGATCAAATTATTTCTTTGTAACAATAACAGTAGTATCTCTTAACCAAGAAACTATGCTTTCACTCTTAAAAACTAGCTTCTCTGCAATTATTGATTTTGCTTTTAATTCTTCAATCAACAAATCTGGGTTTACTTTAAACTGCCAATCTCTTAATTCTTTTGTTCCTTTGATTGATGGTTCATGAATTATATGCATCGTAAAACCATTTTTATTTAATGCAGAATAAGAATTCTCAATTGTTTTTAGTTGTTCATCTTGAGTTAAGAATTTCATTAACTCATGACTAAATATAATATCAAAAGTTTTTGGAAATGTTTTATTAACATCATGTTGCATCAATATTTCTGATTTTTTTCCAGCTAAATGCGAAATATCTAAATCTAAAGTAGTCATTTGTATTTTCTTTTTCAAAATAGTTTCAAATATTCTTTTGTGAATTGGAATATATCTTTTATCTGATGCCCCTAATACACAAACATTCAATGAATCAGAATTAAAAGTAGGTTTTATATGTTTAATAACATATTTAACTATTGATGCCTTTGTTTTTTCCATGTTGTTTACCCAATCATCAGATTGATTGGCATATTCTTCATAATGTTTTTTCAATACTATTTCAGATAATACCATAAACATCAACTTATTGTGTGCTCACTTTGCTTTGCAAAAGACACACTGGTTTTCTTTGGCAAACTTAGGCTTTCTTTTACAAAAGAAAGGATAGAATGGGAGAGGCCGGATTCGAACCGGCGACATACTGCGTATAAGACAGTTGCTCTACCAGACTGAGCTACACTCCCTCGAGTCTTTTCTTTCTTTTAACAAAAGAAAGAGAATCCACCGTCTGCCAAAAGAAAGAAAACCATTACACAATCACAGATTGTGTTGATTGCAAAGCAATCATTGTTTTTGCGAAACCTGTGTCACTAACTTATAGTTTGCGACACTTTGTAAAACATTGCGTTTCTGAGAAAGCTATGTTCTACACTCTGCTTTTTACAAAAAGCGGTGGCAATACACTCACTTAGTGACATCTTTTCAAAGAAAAGATTACTTCGTAATAAATACAAATTATGTTTAATACGTATTAAAAAATAAGCTTATTTATGTATTGTTATAAAATGTTTATAAACATATCCTAAGTATTTTATATTATGAACAATTACTCTAATTATATAAAACAAATAGAAAAGAAGCTTATTTCTGACACTAATAAGATTAAAGATCTAAAAGCACTAATTGAAAGCTTCCAAGAATATGACCGAGTATTATTATCTTTAAGAGAAGATATAAAAACTAAAAAAAGTAATGAAGACTTAATAGAAGAAGCTACTTCAAAATCAAGAATTTTAGAACCCCTAAACAAATATTATAAAGAATATCTAGAAGCATATGATCAATTCACAAAATCACATTGTGTAAAAGATGTTTATGATTTTTTTGAACAATACAGAACATACAGAACATACCAATTAAATGAAACTATTTTAGAAAGATTTATTTCTGGCGCATTAAATAATTTTGCAGAAGATTTTACATTCAAAACTGAATTCATAGGTCAAATAGATCTTAACAAATTTGCAGAACAAGTGTCTGGAACAAAAGACAATTCACTAGTAAAAATAAAATATGCACAAATACCAAAAGTAATAAAATTAGCATATGATTTAAAATTAAAAAAATTTATAATTGAATCACATAATTTAAAATTGCTTTTTAGAGAAAACTACTTTTTGGAAATTTCATCTAATAGCAATATGATCCATAAAATAGACAAAGTCGCAAAAGAAAATAATATTTCTTATATTTAAAACAAATTTTATTTATGCAAATAGGAGGCATCTAAATGCAAACTAATGGAGAACAAAATCAATTTTTACAAGAAGGTACAAAAAGAGTTAAAGGCAGAGAAGCACAAAGAATAAATATATTAATTGGTAAAGCAGTAGCCAATGCAGTTAAATCAACTTTAGGTCCAAAAGGAATGGACAAAATGATTGTTGATGAATTAGGCGATGTAACTATATCAAACGATGGTGCAACTATTTTGAAAGAAATGGCTATTGATCACCATGTTGGAAAAATGTTAGTTAACTTAGCAAAAAAACAAGATTCAGAAGTTGGTGATGGAACAACAACTGCAGTAGTAATTGCAGGATCATTATTAGAAGAAGCAGAATCATTATTAGATAATGGAATACATCCTTCAAATATAATTAATGGTTACAGAATTGCAGGAGAAAAAGCAATCCAATTATACAGCGATATAGCAATAAAAATAAATCCTGATAAAAAAGAGGATTTGTTAAATATTGCATTGACATCAGTTACAGGCAAGGCATCAGAATCTTGTGATAAATTATCTCATTTAACTGTTGATGCAATAATGGAAATAACTGAAAAAAATGATAAAAAAACAATAATTGATATTGACAATATAAAAATAGAAAAGAAAGAAGGATCTTCATTAGAGAATTCAGAATTAGTTAAAGGAATTGTTTTGGACAAAGAAAGAGTTAGTTCTAATATGCCAACACAAATCAATAATGCAAAAATTGCATTGTTAGATGTTGCATTAGAAATCAAAGGCCCAGAAACAGACACCAAAGTACAAATAAATACACCTCAACAATTACAAGCTTTTATAGACCAAGAAGAATCTATGATAAAAGAAAAAGTTGATGCAATTAAAAAATCAGGCGCAAATGTTGTATTTTGTCAAAAAGGTATTGATGATTTAGCACAACACTTTTTAGCTAAAGCAGAAATAATTGCAGTAAGAAGAGTTAAGAAATCAGATTTAGAAAAATTAGCAAAAGCTACTGGTGCAAATATTGTTTCAAGATTGAAAGATTTGAGAGCATCTGATTTAGGACAAGCTAAATTAGTTGAAGAAAAAAAGATTGCTGGCGAATCAATGATCTTTGTAAGAGATTGTAAAAATCCAAAAGCAGTAACTTTATTATTAAGAGGCGGAACAGAACAAGTAATTAACGAAGCTGAACGAGCAGTAAATGATGCTGTAGGTAGCGTTGCTTCTGCAATAAGAATAGGTAAAGTTGTTGTTGGTGCCGGGGCATGTGAAACTGAAGTTGCAATGCAATTAAGAGAATATGCAAAAGAAATTGGGGGACGAGAACAATTAGCTATTGAAGCATTTGCAAATGCATTAGAAGTTATTCCAAAAACTTTAGCTGAAACAGCAGGAATGAATCCTTTGGATGCAATTGTTGCTTTAAGAAACAAGCATAAGAAAGAGGGGCCATTTGTTGGTGTTGATGTAATGAATGGAAGAATTTCAGACATGAAAACTGAAAAAGTTATTGAACCATTACAGTTAAAAACTCAAGCTATTTCTTCTGCATCAGAAGTAACCCAAATGATTTTAAGAATTGATGATGTTATAGCAGGATCATCAAAAGGAAAATCTATGTCTCCAGGAATGGATGGCTTAGGTGGAATGGATTAGGATTATTTCCTTTCCTTTTTCTCTTTTTTTATTTCTTTATTTTCTAATTCTATTTTTTTATTTGGCAAATAACTAAACTTATATTCTTTAGTATATTCCATAAAATTATAATCTACAATTATTTCTGAAAACTTATTTTTTATTTCATTAATTAAAGCATATAATGCAGTATTATCATTTACATGAACTTCTAATTCTAAATCTGAACCGCCTACAGCTTCAACAACATAAACTATATTTGGATGATATAATGAAAAATCTAAAAGCCTTTTGAAATCTTGTGATGAATGATTTTTTAAAATAAAATTTATTTTGAAATAAAACTTATCTAATAGTTTAGTATCTAAAAAAGTAGTATAACCTAAAATAATATCTTTTGAAATTAATTTCTTTATTCTATCTCTTACTAACTTTTCATGTAAATTTAACTTTTTAGCAATTTCCAAAAATCGCATTCTTGCATTATCTACTAATATAGATAATATTTTATTATCAATATCATCTAAATCAACAATGACATCATTTGTTTTTAAACCCATCAAAATAAAATCGTTAGAATCTTTTTTATCTAATAAATATCCACGTTTAAAATGCCATAGCTTAGTCATTGTTGCAACCCAAGATTTAGAAATATAATTTCCGTATTGTCTTTTAAATTCAGAAACAAAATTATCATAGTCATAAACTGATTTAACAAAAATCATTATTCCTAAATCCCAATTGCCTTCAACTTTAGTTACCCAATTAACTTTACTTTGTAAATAATCAATAATTTCTTTTTCTTTTTGTAAATTAATATTAGAAAATTTAAAATAAGTTCTGTACATCAAATAACCTAACTTCATAGTATTTACAATTGTACTATATCCTCTTATTATCCCTTCTTTTTCTAATTTATTTATTCTATATCTTACAATCTCTCTAGACAGATTTGTTTTCTTTGCTAATTCAGAATCAGATATTCTTGCATTCAAATCTAATTCATAAAGTATCTTCTTATCATAGAAATCTAATTTAATCATAAAATACACATAATCGACCATATTTATATATATTTTGGTCTTAAGTGAGTATTTTTAATCAAAAGAGTATAAATATCTAGACCTGACAAATACATATATTGACTTAGAAGTCAGGAGTGAGATTATGGATAAATTCAATAAAATTGTTGCTTTGGATACAATCATATTCTATCCTGAGCATGAAGAATTATTAAAACAATTAGTAAACAAACCCAAAATAGAAAGAGTGCCATTAAAATTTGATTCTGAAAAAAAAGAATGGACTTTGCCTTTAGATTACGAAATGCCAAAAGATGCTACAATTATTATATGGCCATCTAGTTTACCAACAAGCTTTGATGGAATTTCTTTAGAACTACATGAAAAATTAAAAACATCACAATGTTGGACTGAAGCAGGATTAAGAGATAGTATTAGCGCACAAAACTTATATAACAGATTAAAAGATGCTGATTGTATATTAACTTGCTGGACAGATATTCCAAATGAAGTATTGGATAAAATAATTAAAGATGGAAAAACAAAAGCTATAATTACATGGACACATGAATTTGAACATAGATTAGATGTAGAAAAAACAAGAACTGCGAAAATATTTACAGAAAGTATTCCAGATTATGGTACTGACAGCGTAGCAGAATTAGTATTTGATGATTTAATTAAATTAATAGAAAGAAACAAAGAAACTAAAGAGAAAGCTTATAGCGATAGTGATTACATTATTGGAGTATTAAGTTATTTGTTTCACAAATACAGAAAATCTTACATAAACGAAAGAGATACAAGAAGAGGCCAATTTTCACATCAATTTCATAAGTTGGGAAGAAGTCAAGAATTCTTTTCTAAGTTTCATGAAAAAACTTTAGATGAAATGATTCCTGAAAAAGAATTACAAGGAAAATCTATAGGATTATATGAATTAGATTTAGAAAAATTAGAAGTAGTTTTAGAAAAAGGATTCAAAATGCATTTATCTAAATATAAAGGTGCAACTAGTGATGCTAGATTCTATAGATTTATTGCAATGCACAATGTAATTATTTTAGACTCGAGTAAAATATCCAAAGAATTATTTGAAAAAATAAAACTATTAAAAAGTGATGTAATAGATTTACAAACTTTAAAGCACTATGATGAAATATTATGTGAAAAAACATTAGGAATTATTGGATTAGGAAGAATTGGATCAAGAGTTGCAGAAATTGCCGAATCATTTAATATGAAAGTCCAATATTTTAGTGCAAGTAAGAAAACAATAAAATATGATTTTGTAAAATTAGATGATTTATTGAAAACAAGTGATGTTGTATCAATGCACGTAAAAGCACATAAGGCAATAGGATTATTAAAATCTAAAGAAATATCTTTAATGAAAAAAGGAGCATATTTCATCAACACAAGTGATGCTAACGCATTAGATCAAGAACCATTAACAAAAAGAATGTTAGCTAAAGACTTGTATGTTGCTTTAGATGTTTATCAAGGCTTGCCTACAACTAAAACTTTGTTTTTAAATGATAACTTTTCTGGAAAAGTAAAAGATCAATTAAAAGAACATGTTTTAACCTATAGAGCAGGTTGGAAAACCCAAGAAGCAATAAGAGTTAAAACCTATAAACTCTTAGGACATATGATAGATGCTTTACAATAAGCATCTTTCAGCTCTTTTTTTAACAAATCAATATAAACTCTAATTCTCTAATTATAATATGTCAGAAAATAATGATTTGCAAAATATATTGGAATTATCTGAGAGTAATCCTAAATGGTTGATTAGTCAAATAGATAAAGTAAGAACTTTGCAAAAAGACAAAAAAACTATTCCAAAAGACCTAATTACATTAAGTAAATATGTTAACTCAAAAGAGGCATTGCAAAAAAAAGGATTTCCAGAATATGTTTTGCTTGATGAATATTTCTTAAGCTATGCAACGCCTTTGAAATACGCAGAACACAGAGCTAAGAAAATATCTAAATTATTTCCTGACAAAAAACTAATTGATATCTCTTGCGGCTCAGCATTACAATTAATAGAATTTGCAAAACAAGGAATTGAATGCGCAGGAATAGAAAAAGATGAAATAAGATACTTACAAGCTAAAATAAATATTAATTTAGCACATTATTTAAAACTCATACAGGGCCGGCCAGAAATATATTTAGAAGATGCTTTAAGTGATAGGGCAAAGAAAATAATTGATAACTATAATATTATTTTCTGCGAATCATATAGAGAAAATAAAAACTATTATCCTAATCTAAATGAATTGTATAAAGAATACAAAGACAAAACAATTATTTACGAGTTTATTCCAACTGAAACCATAACAACCATTTTGGACACATATTCTTTCTTGGAAAATAATTCAATAATAGAATTCTATGGCGAGAAAGATAGATGCTCAAGAATAACCGCATATCTCTGCAAAGAAGATAAAATAGAATTCTATCAAAATGATGATTCATTACAATTAGAATTGAGTTATAGGCAGAAAGACTTGCACAAAATGAAATCCAAAGATTTCATTGAAACGATACCAGATAAATTCATTATGCTAAATAGATGCATTATAGAAAATCATTTTGATATGTTAATTAAAGAAAATATATTCAAATTAGATAAAAGAAGGTATTTGTTGGAAGGAAACAAATATTCAAAAAGAATATTCGCCACATTATACTCTGCAGAAAGAATAAATGCAGTAACTGCGCACTTGAAAGAAAATTATAAAGATTATTATACAACATTAAGATTTGAATTAGATCCAAAAGAATATTGGAAATTTATTAATAACAATTCTTTAATAACAAATAAAGAATCAAAAAATAAGTTTTCTTTATTCAAATACAAAGATACTTATTATTTGTGCAAGGAGAACTAATGTAAGGGTCTTTTTTTAATTATCCCTCCTTTTACATCTTTTATACCTTGCTCAATAATTACTGCTTCAGAATCTACTTGTAAAATTTCATGTTTTAATTTATTTACCTCTAATCTTGTTGTAAAAGTATATACTATTTGAATAGATTTGTTTGAATCGTAACCACTCTTACCATCGTATATTGTAACTCCTTTACCCAAACTAACTAATTTCTTTCTGATATCATTACTTTTATTTGATATTACTGTTAAGCCTATATATTCTTCTATGCCCTGAACAAAGAAATCAATAGTTTTGGATGCGATTAAATAGGTTAATATAGAATATAATGCTGCTTCTATTCCTAAAAATATTCCTGCAAAAGAAAATATGATTACATTTATTATAAAAATAATTTCTCCAACACTTAAGTTTATTTTTTTACTTAAGTAAATTGATAATACTTCTGTACCATCTAAAACACTTTGACCCCGCACAGCTAATCCAGAACCAGCGCCAATTAAAAATCCTCCAAAAATTGAAACTAATAATTTATCTGATGTAATTATAGGATAATTAACAAATATTAAAACTAATGATAATCCTGAAATCGCAACAAATGCCTTTATTGCAAAATTCAATCCTAATTGTTTCTTTGCTAAAAAGAAAAAAGGAATATTTAATAAAAAGATTAATACCGATACTGATATAGGTGTTAAGAAATGTACTAATAACGAAATTCCAGTTATTCCTCCATCAATAAACCCATTTGGCATTAAGAAACTCTTTAATCCAAATCCAGCTACAAATACCCCTAATATTATGAAAAAGTATTCTTTTATGAGCATTAAAATAAAATTATAGATTCGTTTCATAATAAAATAATAATATATTAATTTATATACTTAATTGACAAATAAAATAAAACATTACTACTAAGTATTTATTATTCTAATAAAATCATTAATAAAAGATTGTTTATCAATATTCATGACAACATTAACATTTGCTCCAGAAGAATCTGGTTTCTTTCTTAAATCAGCAACACTCATCCCAAAAGTATAATCTCCTTTTGTTTCAATCAATATATTATATTTCTCTATTGTACACGCATTAGGATTTAATAAATAATAAACAGTTAATGCATCATAAACTAATGCTGCATTAGTGCCCTCATTGTCAAAAATGTTTTTAATAAAAGGATTCATCATCTTTAATATTGGTTCTCTTAATATAGGATTTACAATTCTTTCAAAATCAGGTAATTGCATTTCAACAGTATTACAAGCATCTAAAGGAACCAAAATCGTATTAACATTTGATTTGAAAACAATGTTTGCAGCATCAGGATCAACAAAAAAATTAAATTCTGCAACTCTGTTTTTATTTCCCGAAACTTTAATAGCGCCCCCCATAATTACAAATTCTTTTATTTTATTTTGTAAATCTGGTCTTTTCAATAAAACTTTAGCGATATTGGTTAAAGGGCCCAAAGTGACTATAGTAATATCATTATTATTTTCTAATAATTCAATTATCTTTTCTGACGCATTATTTGTTAGATTTGGTTCATTTGTAGGATTAATACCATCTAATCCAGATGTTCCATGAACTACTGCTCTAATTAATTCTCTTTTCAAGGGTTTATCTGCACCAGAATATATAGGTATTTTAGAATTAAACAAAGATAAAATATATTCTGCATTTCTTGTTGTGTTTTCTATTGATGAATTACCACAAACTGTTGTAATGGCCAAAATATCAAATGCTTTTGATTGTATTGCTAACATTAAGGCCAAAGCATCATCATGTCCAGGATCAGTATCAATTATTATCTTTCTCATTTAAACCCATCTCACAAAATTTTACAAATTTTATTCCAAGTTGTTTAAAGTCTTTACAAGCCATTTAAACACCTCACTAAATCAATCATTTCATCTACATCTTTTAATTCATAATCTGCAATTTTACTCTTACCAATTATTGCGGTTTTAATCCCTAAAGATTTGGCAGGAACAATATCACTATGCTCTTGATCGCCGATAGAAATAGTTTCTTCTGGTTTAGCATTCAACATAGTTAATGCTTGCTTAAATGCTAAAGGGCTTGGTTTTCTTATATTTGGTTCGCCAGTAATTATTGAATCTTTAACATAATCATAAATATCTAAATACTTTAATGCTTTTTCTGCCCAAACCCTTGGCGCAGCAGTTAAAATTATTGTTTTATTTTGAATTTCATTAAATAATTTAGGCAAGTCAGAATTTTTCTTAATAAATTTGTTAGGATCTAAATTAAAACAGGCATTAAAATAATCATATCTTGAAATATTGTATTTACTTTCAAAATATAAACTATATTCACTATTGAATTCTTTATCCGCGGTATTTAATATATCTTTTACATTTTGTTCATTAATTCCCAAACGCTTTTGCAAAAATAAATTAATATTGGATTTTATCTCGCCATAGAAATTAGATTCATAATATTTTTTACCTTGCAAATCATCAAAGTTATATAATGTGCCATCTAAATCAAATATGAAATTCATAATATTACTTTATCTTTCCCACTATATATAAATAAACGTAACAGATGTTACAAGGGTTTAAAAACTTTTGTAAAGAAGAAATATATATTCCTAAATGTATTGGAGAGGATAGATATGACAAATAAAGAATTAATACAAAAATACCAAACTGAATTAACTATTTTAAATCAAGAACTCTATCAGCAACCCTTTGGCCAACAATACATACATTGGCAATTCTAATTTAAAAGCAGTAAACAACAAACAGCTTATTTCACAATTATATAATGATGGCATTAGTCTCAGAGATATAGCAGATACTCTTGGAGTTTCGCACATGACAGTATATAGAACAATAAGAAGATGCTAGATTCCTAGGAATGTTGTTTTGTATGTTTTGTCTAATGTGAAGAAATTGTATTTTTCAATTGAGTTTGGAAATTGTGATTCAAGATTGTTCATTATTGTTTTGAAATGATGATCATCTTTTGCATAAATTTCAATTTCCAAATCCCAACCACCAATTGTTTTATCCAATTGAAAAATATATGGATTGCTTTGACAAAATTTAAAAATATCATTAAAAATATCAAAGGAATTCAAAGTGATATTTGCTTTATAATATTTATAACCCAATTTTTGCCAATTAATCAATGGCCTGTAACCTTGAATTACTTTTTTCTTTTCCAATAATTTAATTCTGTTTATTACAAACTGAGGAGATTCTTTAACTTGCTTTGCAATAGTTACAATAGGCAATCTTATGTTTGGAACTAATGCTTTCAAGATTTTTAAATCTTTATCATCATATTTTACTTCCTGTTCTGAACCTAGAATCATTGTTTTAGGAATGTCTTTATTGTTAGGCAATAAAAATGTGCATGTGAAATGATATATTGGCGAATAAACACTAACATGATAACTATCAATATATTTTTTGTATTGCATTGCCTTTTCCCAAAATTTGTGATAATCGCTAGTTTTCTTTACTGTTACCCCTACACCCAAATCCCAAATATTATTCAAGGTTAATAAATGAGCAACTTCATTTAATTTTAAAAAGAAATTTATTATTTCTTGCCTCTTTTTATCATTACAATTTCTCAAATTGAAATAATTTCTATAAGTAATATACCCTAAAGTTGAGGCATCAACAACAGGATAATATCCTAAAATGTATTCCAATTGTTCTAATCTCTTTAATCTGTAAAAAGTTTTCTGTTTAGAAACCTTTATCTCTTTGGCTATGCTCGTTATTGGTGCTCGAGCATTCTTCTCCAGAGCATAAAGTAACTTATAATCAAAACTATCTAAATCCTGCATATTATATCAATATCAAAAAATATATATAAATCTTTTGTTTTTGTAAAAAGAATCACCAAAAAAGTAATATATAGTAAAATAATAACAATTAATTATGGTTAACAAGATAAAAGAGTTCTACGACAAACACGCTAAAGATTACGATGCACATATGACTAAAACTGGACACTATCTTGCACAGAAAAAAATAATTATAAAACTTATAAATGAAATAAATGAACCTATTTTGGACTTAGCTTGTGGAACAGGGTATTTAATAACAATTCTTTCAAAAAGATACAAAATATATGCAAATGACTTTTCACAAACAATGATAAACGAACTAAAAAATAAATTACCTTTAATAAAAAATACAAAAGATAATACAGAATACCTTAAATCGCATAAACGGAAATACAACACAATTATTTGTTGTAATTTATTCTATTATTTAAAAAATCATAATAGAGCAATAAAAAAATGGAAACAATTGTTAAACAAAAATGGAAAACTTATTTTAATTGAAGAATTCCCTTTTGTAAGCACAAATCTAAATGGAAATTTAAAGAATTCAAAAGAATTATTATCAATTATAAAACCTAAGACGATAGTTGAGATAATAGAAATTATGAAAACACATAATTTACATTTGATAAAAATGACAAAAGGCAAAATCGATAATTATCATCATTTATATGGCTTAATATTTAAGATGTGATATTATGAAATGTTTAATTTGGTATTGTAAAGAATTGCAAATGGGGAATATTTGCAGATCTACAAAAATAAAAGAATAATTGGATAAAGATGAAAGCAATATTTTAGAAGAAAATGTTATTGTCCCATGGATAACAATTGAATCTGAAAAGGACTATAATTACTTTGATGATTTTCTGCAAGACTTAACTGAAATGAAAAATCATTTCAAAACAAACAAGGTTGTTTTAACGCCTTTTGCACATTTGGCTAATTCACAGGTTACTTTCAAAACAGCATTCAGAATATTGTGCGATTTAGATGATTTCTTAAAACAAAATGGATTCATTACAATTAAAGCACATTTTGGTTCTGCAAAAGATTTAAAGTTTTACAGCCCCGCAGATAAATTGCAGGTAGTATTCAGAAGTTATCCTAAACCAGAATACTTAAAATAATGAACACAAAATTATTTTACAAATTCTACATTGTCCATAGTTCTAAACTCTTTGTCGCCAGTTAAAAATTTTATTCCTAATCTCAAAGCTATTGTATACCCTAATGCGTCACAATAGGATAATTGTTTATTACTTAACTTTAATTTTGCAATACATTTTATATCAATATCTTCTATATCCATACAATAAACTTTAAAATAATTAAAATATTTCTCTGCAATTGTTTCATCAAAGTCTCGCATTAAAGAATAATATAATTCTATGAGATTTAATTTGGTTAAAACAATGCCGCAATTAGTATAAGCTAAATAATTCTGATTACCATTTATTATTTCCATTATTGCATAAGTATCAAAAAAATAGGCTACCAATTCGATCTTGCCTCATCTTTTATACTTTGACTTGATCTTTTAAGCTTTAGGGTCCCAAAAATAGAACTCAAATCCCCTTTTTTTATTACTGAAACTAAAACTTCTTCGTTCTCACTAATATCAGAAGAATTCACAAAATCCATAGGTAATATTACTCCAAATGAATTTCCCCATTTTTTTACAACTGTTTCAACAACCATAAAATCACCGAGTTATACAATAATTATACACCCAGTAGTATATATGTCTTTCGACAATTTTACTCTATTTGTTCTTCTCAATGTGTTTAAGAACTATTGATTTGGGAGTTTCTGCATCAGCCAATCCAGGGAAAGTTATTTCAGGAATATTAGATTGCCCAGCACCTGCTGTTTGAAAACCCAATCTCTTAATTCTAAACATTTGATCAATAAATGTTTGCAAAACATCAACATTAGTTACTTTGAAAAAAGGAACAAACTTTTCTCTTTTTGTTAATATGCCACCAGAAAAATAAATTCCTTTGTCAGTAATTTTGTATTTGTATGTTTTCAACAAGAAAAACAAATAAACAAACACAATTCCAAAAACAATCAAATAACCTAAAAATGCAAATGCAATTACAGAATAAGTATTTGCTTTTGCTGCAACTGCAATACCATTTGCACCAAATATAATAAACAAACCAATCAAAACAAGCAATGCTTTAAGACTCCAAGACAAAAATAACTTCTTACTTGGTTTTCCTTCATACAATACTTTCTCAGATTCTTTTTTCTCCACCATAATATCACCTTATATAATAACTTATATTATTTTAAATCCGGATAGAATAAGTCTAATACAATATTTGCTAATAATTCGGTCTTATCTTTATCACCAATATTTAATCTTTTAATTAATTCTCTAAAAAATTCTAATTTGGATTTTTGTGAAAAACCAAATGAATTTAATGATCTATATAAATATTCAAATTCAAGACGATATGTTGTAAAATAATCGTGTTCTAATAAAAATTGTTCTGGTATTTTTTGAATCAATTTAAAATCAATTATTCTTACTACTCCTTTAGAATCAACAACAAAATTATGAAAATGTGGATGACTAAAGGCAAGATGATTATTTTGCAATGTAGCAACTAAATTAATTACTGCCAGTAATAATTTATTTATTAACTCTTTATTATCTCTATTCTTAACTATAAAATTAAGTAAATCTTCACCTGCATCAGATAATAATACATATTTTTTATCTCCTGATTTCTTTGAAACTAAAAAGATTTTTTCAACATCTACGCCATTTAGGGCCAACTTATGCATTATTTCAATCTGTTCTAAAGTTAAAGTCCTAGCATAAAATCTCCCTGCCGAAGTAGTATATCTTACCCCTGATCGCATAATAGATTCTTTTTCATGAACCACTACTTTTGGTTTTACATATGTTTTCTTAGGCTCAATAACAGGCATAATATCATCATATTTATCTAATATAGTTAGTATCTTTTTCTTTTACATTAGTTACATCTTGTAAATTCTTTTTCGATTCCAAAACTTTATTCAAAGCTTGCTTTAAATCTTGTATTGTAATAGGTGCTGCTTTCATATTATTAGCCTCTAAAGAAACTAATGCTGCACTTCTTAATATTGCAGATAAATCAGCACCTGAAAAATCTAATGCTTCATGAGCAATTAATTGTAAATCATTTTTGTCTTTCAACAACATATTCTTAGATGCCCTTTCTAAAATATCTAATCTTCCTTGCTCATCAGGCAAACCAACATGCAATAATAAATCAATTCTTCCTGGTCTAATCAAAGCAGTATCTAACTCTTCTAATTTATTTGTTGCAGCTAAAAATACTAATCCTTTTGTTGAAGACATACCATCTAATTCAGTTAATAATTGATTAACAACACGAGACGTTGTTTGATTTGAATCATTATTTCTTTTTGGTGCAATTGCATCAATTTCATCAAAGAAAACAATACACGGCGAAGCTTGTCTGGCTTTCATAAAAATATTTCTAATAGTTCTTTCGCTTTCACCCAACCATTTATTAAAAATTTCTGGGCCTCTAATAGAAATAAAATTTGCATCACATTCATTTGCAATTGCTTTTGCTAACATTGTTTTACCTGTTCCTGGGGGGCCATATAATAATATTCCTTTTATTGGATTAATACCAATTTTCTCAAAATTATCATAATGTTTTAATGGTAACTCAACCATTTTTTTAATTTCATCTTTAACATGATCTAAGCCACCAACATCACTAAAATGAACATTTGGAATTTCAGCAAATACTTCTCTTAATGCACTAGGATTAACTTCTTTTAATGCATTTGAAAAATCATTTAATGTAATATCTATTTCTTCTAAATATTCAGGGTATATGGGGTCTAATCTTTGAACTGCTTTTGCAAAATCAGGATCTTTATTAAATCGTTTTATGGCTTGCATAGCGGCTTCTTTAACTAATGCAGATAAATCTGCACCTACAAATCCGCGTGTAAAAGATGCAATATCTTGCACAAATCCTTTCTTAAATAATTCTTTTAAATCTAATTTTGATTTATAATTCAAAACAATTTTTGCATTTTCATCACAATCAGAAGTTAACATATTTTGTAATGCTATTAATTCGTCTTTGTGTTTAATATAATCTTCATTACCAGATTGAAGTATTCTTTCAACATACTCTTTTTTGTACTCTATTCTAATTGGAATTAATTTAATTAAAATATTTAATATTTCTATTCTTCCTTCATAATCTGGTGCACCAATTTCGATTTCTCTATCAAATCTTCCTGGTCTACGTAAAGCAGTATCAATTGAATTAGGTCTATTAGTTGTTGCAATAACAATTATCTGGCCTCTTGCTTCCATACCGTCCATTAAACTTAATAACTGAGCAACAACTCTTTTCTCAACATCGCCACCAACTTCTTCTCTTATTGGGGCAATTGCATCAATTTCATCAATAAAAATAATACTAGGAGCATTCTCCTGTGCTTCTTTAAACAAATCTCTTATCTTTTGTTCTGCGCCACCAACATACCTTGACATTATTTCAGGTCCTTTAACTGTAATAATGTGTGCACCAGATTCATTTGCAACGGCTTTTGCAATTAAGGTTTTTCCTGTTCCTGGAGGGCCATATAATAAAACACCTTTTGGTGGTTCAACACCCAAATGATCAAATAATTCAGGGTGTTTCAAAGGCAACTCAATCATTTCTTTTATTTTATCTAATTGCTTTTTTATTCCGCCAATATCTTCATATGAAACTTTTGCAATATTAGACATGTTTGGATCAACAGGATCATTTAATATTTCAATCTCTGTTTCATCAGTTAAAAGAACTGCACCTTTTGGTTGAGTGCTTTGAACTAAAATAGTAACTGATGTACCAAACTGTTTCAAAAGAGCTTGATCACCAACAATAAATGGTCTTTGATTATATTCTTTTTTTAATGCTTGTTTATATTGTTCTAATTTAACAGTCATTTCTGTTGTTGGTGCAAAAGTAATTTTCTTTGCATTATTTAATTCTGCTTTTTTAATTACTACTGGGTCTCCTAAAGTTACTCCCGCACTATCTCTAGTAGGAGTATCAATTCGAATTAATCTTTGGCCCTCTTCTGATGCTCTGCCTGGCCAAATCTTAGCAATAGTTTCTCTTTTTCCTTTAATAACAATATAATCATCATTATGTAATCCCAAAATAGTTTTGGTTTCAGTATCAATTGCTGCAACTTTCTTTCCAACTAAATTTGGGTCTGCGCCCATTACTTTTAATGTCATTGTTTTTTCTTGCATGTTATCACCGTATGTTTGTCAACGAATCGATTTTCTTTTTTTCTTTATTTTTTATTTATTTTTGAAATCCAAATTTACAAAAAAGAATGCCAACCATCCTGCAAAGAAACTTATTGCCATATAAATATATGGTGAATTAATCAAATAACTAAATATTCCTGTTACTTGGGAATAATAAATCCAATATGCCAAATAAAATGCCAAATAAGACGTAATTAGCAAAATGACCCCAATATAAATTTCTGCAAAATTAAATTTTATTTTTGCCTGCAAATATTCAAATACAAAGTATCCAAAGAAAAAGAATGCAATAATAAATAAATGATTTGACCAAGGAGAATTTATATTATTGAATACATTTGTTATTCCCAAAATATATAGTAAAACATATGTTACCACAAAAGTTATTCCAACTATAAAAATATTTTTTTTAATATCTGTTTTTGACATTTAAATTCCTCCGCGAATACAAATAATTATCTATTTCTTCATAGGTTGTTGCACAACCACTGTACTTTATAGAATATAATAAAGATTTTTTATAGTCCAAATTTTCATATTTACTAAAATATCCTTGCTTTATTGCAAAAGCAATAAAATCAACACTTCTTATTACTGTTACATTTTTTAGAAGACTTGTAATTTTATTCAATTTATTTTTATCAAATGATACTTTCTCTTTATATCTTGATTCCATTAATTCGTGTAATTTTAATGGCGATTCAATTAACCATCGTGTTACTATTTCGTCAATAACTAATACGCAGTTTTTTTCTTTTGCAAAAACAACGCTTTCCAATTCTCCTTTTTGTAGCAATTCTAATTTACCATGTTTTGTAAAAAATGTTGAGTTACATAATTCTTCAATTGCGCCATTCTTTGGCATCTCATTTTGTTTGATTAATTTGAATATTCCTTTTTGAATTAAATACTCGTATTGAATTCCAATCCACCCATATCTTGCAACTTTATCTTGAATATCTATTGTTTCGTTGTGTACTGCTTCAGTAATATACAAATTAACATTTGGATTTCGTTTTTTAAATTCTTCAAATATTTCTGCCAAACCATTATTACCAATTGAAATCAAAGCACTTGAATCAAAGATTACATCTTTCGATTCTTTCAATAACAATTCTACTTTTTTAGTTAATAATTCTTCAGGTACTTTTTGATTATGCATCTGAGAATCCGCAAGATATGTTTGCAATTCATAAATATTTACTCGCAATATCTCTTGGATTTTTCCTGTCGCAAAACCCATAGAATAAAGTCTTGCACCTATTTTTACTCTACCTTTTCTTTCAATATTTTTTATATAATTATAAATTTCAACATTTTGGTTTTTGAATAGATCAATAAATGTTTGTAATTGATTTTTTAGGTCTTGTTTTTGAATAGATCTTAAGGTATCAAAAAAATATAATAACTTTTCTTTGTCATTTTTCCAGGTTTTGCTAGTAACTAGGTGGTTCTGATTTAGTGCTTTATACAAACAATATGCAAAAACACCTAAATACAAACACGGAAAATCATTTTGTGTTGCGGCGTATTCAGTTATTTCGTTTGAAATTCGCTTCAGAGGAACTGCATTTTCTCTCTGCAATTCCTGTTCTATGTTTTCAATTGCTTTAATATACCCCTTTTGTGAAGATAAATCCATAACCATAACAATCCCTTGATTTAATCAACCATAATTAAAAGACCTCAAAGAGTTTATATATATTATCATTTATATATAAAGGGCAATAGAGCAACCCTTATAAAGGTTATGGGCCCTAATTATTAATAGACTTTTTTAAAAAGTGTGACACTTGTTTTCATTTGTTAAAGTTGCCTGCAACCCTTTTCTTTGGAGTGGACTGCAGACCTTTCTTTTTGGAAAAAGAAAGGCATACAGCTTCGGTGGTCTAATGGTTATGATCGAACCCTGTCACGGTTCAGATCCGGGTTCAATTCCCGGCCGAGGCGTTTTATTGGTTGCGTAGCAAACATAAAACGAACTATTGGTTATTTTGCTTAAATGAAAAAAATAACCAATTGAGCTTCAAAATGGCTCATCTAAATGAGACTTTTGAATAATAACTACTAGTTGTGATGCATATGGCAAGAAAAAGTTATTTACGATTATCATTAAACATATTATCTATTTTAATTGTTGTTGCAATAATTATTGCATTAGTATTAACTATTTTTAATAAAACCTATA
>Ga0172370_10003415_pt1 | contig 21974 bp, 13 predicted proteins | sample LakKiv5m_FD_114538 | JGI IMG/M metagenome (GOLD analysis project Ga0172370, IMG submission 114538) | Freshwater microbial communities from Kabuno Bay, South-Kivu, Congo - kab_022012_11.5m | ecosystem: Environmental > Aquatic > Freshwater > Lake | place: Democratic Republic of the Congo...
CTTCCCGAAAACGCTGGTCTTTGCCCATAATGACCTGCCGCACGTTTCCCACGCCGACCGGCTGGTGAACCTGCTGCGGGATGCCTTTGGGCGCGGCGACGCTTTTGTCCAGAAGATCACAGGCAGCCCATCCGTGGATCGTCCCCTGCAGCGCATCCGGGAGTTTCGCAACCGCCCCGTACCGGGGGTCGTGGTGACGGTGGATATGCTCTCCACAGGTGTGGACATTCCGGCGCTGGAGAACATCGTCTTCCTTCGCCCGGTTCAATCGCGCATCCTGTTCGAGCAGATGATGGGACGCGGCACACGCCGCTGCGACGAGATCGGCAAGACCAAGTTCACCGTCTTCGACGCGCTCGGCGCCCTGGATTATTTCTCCAAGGCAACTTCCTTCACTGCCGATCCGCCTGATAAAGCGGAGCGGACGATTGCCGAAGTCATTGAAGCCATTTATGGCAATGTGGATCGCGATTACAACACGCGCCTTCTGGTTCACCGCCTGCAGCGGATTGCCAAGGATGTATCCGCCGAGGGACGCGAGACCTTCAAGCGTTATATCCCCAATGGCGATATTGCTGCCTTTGCCCGCGACCTGCCTGCCTCCATCAACCGGGATTGGGCTGGCACAATGACTCTGCTGCGTAATCCCGATTTCCAGCGCTTGCTGCGCGACTATCCACGCGCCAGACGGACATTCATTATCGCCGAGACCCCGCAGGATACGGTAGTTTCAGGCTTTCTCATCCGAACTGCCGACGGGCAGGCGGTCCGGCCGGATGATTACCTCCTGGCATTCCAGACTTTCGTACGTGAGAACCCAGCGCACGTGGAAGCTATCGAAATCCTGTTGAAACGTCCGGCCGGCTGGGATACATCTGCGCTGCATGAACTTCGCCAGAAATTGGGCGACCAGCCGGAAGGTTTTAACGAAGAACGCCTGCGTAAAGCCTATCAGCACAACCTGGCCGACCTGATCTCGATCGTCAAGCACGCCGCGCAGGGCGCGCCGCTGCTTTCGGCGGAAGAACGTGTGAATCGGGCATTGAACCATCTGCGAGCCGGGCGGGAGTTTTCTCCCATCCAAGAGCGCTGGCTTGATCTGATCCGCAACCATCTGGTTGAGAACCTGGCGATTGATCGCCAGGACTTCGACCTGATCACCTTCACCCACGCCGGGGCGACCTGGGGGCGGGTGGAGCGCGACTTCGATGGACGCCTGCCCGAGGTCCTGGCGGCGATCAATCGCGAGATGGCATCGTAGGACCTCACCCCCGTCCCCTCTCCTGGAAGGAGAGGGGGGAGAATAAGGTATGGATGTCGTTCAAAAACTTTGGGGCTTCTGCAACACCTTGCGCCACGATGGCATTGGCTACGGCGATTACATCGAACAGTTGACCTACCTATTGTTCTTGAAACTGGCGGAAGAGAAGGGATTGGAAATTCCCGCCGGCTTCGATTGGGCCAGCCTGCGCGAGCGTTCCGGGGTTGAGCTGCTCGACCATTACATCGAAACGCTGCGCCGACTGGGACGCGAGGCGGGCATCCTGGGCGAGATCTTCGCCGGGTCACTCTCCCGCTTCCGCGAGCCGGTCAACTTGAAGAAGTTAGTCAGCCTGATCGATGAGACCGAGTGGGCCGCCTTGGACGTGGATTTAAAAGGCCAGGCGTACGAGGGCTTACTGCAAAAGTACGCCGCCGAGCAGAAGGGTGCCGGCCAATACTTCACCCCGCGCCCGTTGATCCGCGCCATCGTGGGTTGCCTGCAGCCCGACCTGCGCGAAACGCCGGACTTCTCCGTTCACGACCCGGCCTGCGGTACGGGCGGCTTCCTCATTGGCGCAGCCGAATGGATGCTGCAAACCTCGCAGGGACGTTTGAGTCGGGAAGACCAGATGCGCCTGAAACGCCAGACCTATTCGGGCGGCGAACTGGTGCTGGAGACGCGCCGCCTGGCGCTGATGAATCTGTACCTGCACGAGATCGAGGGCGGCATCCACTACGGCGATTCGATTGCCGAGGGCGATCCAGGCTGGCGTTGCAACACCGTCCTGACCAATCCGCCCTTTGGCACAAAAGGCGCCGGTGATGTGCCGCAGCGCGACGATTTCACTGTCGCCACCTCCAACAAACAGTTAAACTTCATCCAACACGTGCTGACCATCCTGAAGCCCGGCGGGCGGGCGGCGATGGTGCTGCCGGATAACGTCCTGTTCGAGGAGAACGCCGGGCGCGATGTGCGCCGCCTGCTGATGCAGGACGCCCAACTGCACACCATCCTGCGCCTGCCGGTGGGCACCTTCACGCCCTATTCGCCGGGCGTCAAAGCCAACGTGGTCTTCTTCCGCAAGGGATTGCCGACCGAAGAGACCTGGTTCTACGACCTGCGGACGAACGTCCCCAAGGTGACCAAACGCCAGCCATTGACCGAGGAGGCTTTCGCCGATTTCGTCTCTGCCTATGGTTCGCTCCCGACGCCCAGGCCGGGCGACCGCGTCGAGAGCGAACGCTTTCGCCGCTTCACCCGCGAGGATGTCGCTGCCCGCGACGACAACCTGGACATCTTCTGGCTGAAGGACGAAAACCTGGACAATCCCGACGGCCTGCCCGAGCCCGAAGACCTGCTGGGTGAAGCTATGACCCAGCTCGAAACCGCCATAGACGCGTTGAACGAATTGGGGCGGATACTGGGCAATGGAAATGGGCAAGAAGTATAAAACATCATGGAACTCTGCGAATTACCGGCTGGTTGGAAGTGGACTGAATTAGCCCGAGTTGCAAAGATCAGGGCTGAACAAATTCTGCCATCAAAGCACCCTTCTCAATTTTTCAACTACCTCGCCCTCGAAAACATCGAGCAGGGTTCTGGAAAAGTCGTTAGTTTCGCTCCTACTCGCGGCAATAGCATAAAAAGCAATAAGTTCAAGTTTACAAATCGCCATGTTTTATATGGCAAATTACGTCCATACCTCCGTAAGGCTATCGCACCAGATTTTGAAGGTATCAGCGCGACCGATTTGCTACCGTTATTGCCCGAAGACAATATCCTTAATCGCCATTACCTGGTTTGGTGGCTTCTTTCTCCTCAAATCCTCGAATATGTTGTTGCGAAACAGGCTGGCGTAAAGATGCCGCGTTTGCGCTCCAAAGACTTGGCGCAAATGCCATTACCGTTACCATCACTCCCCGAACAAAAACGCATTGTTGCCAAAATTGAGAGTCTCTTCGTGCAATCCCGCCTCGCCCGCCAGGCGCTGGAGCGCGTCCCAGTGCTCATGGCGCAATTCCGCCGCGCCGTGCTGGCTTCCGCGTTCCGCGGGGAGTTGGTCGAGCAGGACCCCAGCGATGAGCCGGCTGTGTTATTGCTGGAACATGTCCGCGCCGAGCACCGCCGTAAGTGGGAAGAAGGCTTGCGCGCCAAAGGCAGGGACCCGGCGCGTTATACTTACCATGAACCAGAGCTGCCTGACACAAGCGAACTGCCAGAATTGCCTGAGGGGTGGGTATGGACCACTCTACCGTTATTGGGTGAGTTGGCACGTGGAAAATCCAAACATCGGCCGCGTAACGAGAAAAGACTTTATAGCGGACCATATCCCTTTATCCAAACTGGAGACATCGCCAGAGCGAATGGCATTGTCACAAGGTACTCGCAAACATACAGTGAATTAGGTTTAGCCCAAAGCCGATTGTGGCCTAAAGGTACACTCTGTATCACAATTGCAGCCAATATTGCAGATACAGCAATACTCGGTTTCGACAGTTGTTTTCCAGATAGTGTTGTCGGATTCATCGCCAATGAAGTGGCATGCGATGTATGTTTCGTCGAGTATTACATGCGAACAGTGAAAGACCGTTTAGAGCAATTCGCCCCCGCGACTGCGCAGAAAAATATTAACCTAAACACGCTGCAACATCTGGCAGTGTCTCTTCCGCCCCTCGCCGAACAACGCCGCATTGTTACCAAAATCGAAGCCCTGTTCGCCCTGGCTGGGATCATCGAGCAAGCCGCATCCGCTTCCCTGCGCCGGGCGGAGCAGGTGGATCAGTCCATCTTGGCAAGGGCGTTTCGCGGAGAGTTGGAGTAAGTATCTTTTATTATGTTAACACCAGTTCAACTCGCATCTCAAATCCGTTTCCAACTCGAGCAGTTGTCTGAGCGCAATGGGCACCATGAATTTGAACATTTATCTCGTTGGTTGGCAAAAAACAGAGTTTGCAGCAACATTCTTCCTGCTACAGGACCTGTTTCTGCTTTCGGGGATCAAGGTCGTGACTTTGAGACGTTCCGTACGTACTTAAGTAGAAGTTCCATTGCCGATTCCAGTTTTATAGGCTTAGCGTCCAAGGGACCCATAGCTTTTGCTTGTACCCTAACCAAAGCAGAGGGGATAGAAGCAAAGATCAAGTCTGATATTAAAACAATAATGGAATCAGGCGGATCAATAATTGATATCCATTATTTTTGCGCTACAGATGTTACCGTCGGACTTCGACATAAATTGCAGGAATGGGCCAAGCATGCCTACAATATTCCTTTAGAGATCCATGATGGTCAGGCTATTTCCGAAGACTTGACTGATCACGATATCTTTTGGATAGCTGAACAGTTTCTAAATATTCCAGCCGAGCTTTACCCCACTCCCCCATCTGACAATGCTGAGACGTGGTACAACGAGCTTCTCAAAAGCTGGAAAACAACTGAGCAATCGCTGAATAGTTATGCGGATTTCTCTGAAATAAAAAAGGCTCTTCGACATGCAACCTTTACAGAGTCGGCAAAGAAAGATTTACCCTTTTGGATTCAGCGGATGGAAACTGTAGTCAGCATGACACCCTATGAGCTACTAAAGCGAAAGGCAGTATATGAAATTGCTGTTGCGTCCTTGCGCGGACTGGGATCAATGGTTGGTTACGAAGGGAGATTGTCAACGTATTTTGAACAAGTGCCTGCTCTCACTACACCTTCAGAATTGGAAGATGCTACGATACTTTGGATTTACTGCACAGGTGCATATCATCAGAATGCTGTGCAAATAGCACTGGACGATCTGCGTAAGTGGCATAGCAGTATTGTTGAAAAGATTGAATTGGAGTTAGAGACCGCAACTCAGCCGGGCGCGCGCTGTGTTTTGCTGCAAACTAGCGGGCTATTATATTTACAGACAGGCGCGGAGCAGGACGATATGTCTATGATAGATATAGCCATTGATAGTTGGCTTAAACTAGCTTCACTCGTTGAAAATGCTTATCTTTTTCCGCTGGAGGCTTTTGCAGATCAATTAACTCAACTCCTTCAATTTCCAATTTTCAACTCCTGCTTAGTAACTCATCCAGGCTTTTTGAAACTTACTCAACAGATTGATGAGTTATTAGCCAAGCGTCATGGGGGCTTTGTCGCGGCCGCTAAATGTCGAGATCGCGCTATGGCTTTGTATGAGCAAGGCAAAATGTTGCTAGCGATCAAGGAAATTCACAGGGCTAAGATTCAGTGGTTTGCCAAAGAGACGTTGCGAGGTTCATTGCTGGCAACGCTTTTTGTTTCGAGTTGTTATGAGCAATTAGGGCTGGTGTTTGCGGCTAAATATTATGCAATGGTTGCAGCATATATTGCCATTCACAACCCTGATGGTGTGCAATCAATGATCTCCAATGCGCTCAATATGGCTGCTGCCTGTGATTACTCTACCGGAGCTTACTGTGGTTTTCTAGAGCTCACCGATGTTAGCTTGGCAGCCTTTAATATCTTCTCAAAGGATGTTGATCCGTTGGACCCACAAGGTGAAATTTGTAAAACTTTGTTTCATGCATCAATTCTACATGCTCTGGCCGGTCATTTAAGTGCTGATTTGCTGGGGTTTGTAGATAACCGTATTAAAAGCTGGGCAGGGCTAAAAGAATATTTGGATGACTTGGTCCCAGCGGCTGAAAACGCGTGGAAAAAACAGGATTTATCTGAAATTTGGGCATCATTGGAGAACCAAATGCATGATAGACCATTCAGCGATACGGGCAAAACTCGGCATGTTCAGTTTCTTGCATTAGGTGTTACCTGGAGATTTATGTGGGACAACACATATGAACTTACATCATTAGGCGAAGAAATTGTGGCTGTTATGCAAGTAATCCTGGCTGATATCGCCGATACGGATTGGTACTTATTACGAACTACCATTGAGGTCGAATTAGTTTTTGGACCAGATAATGAACTTCAACAAATGCCTTCAAACGAGCTGGGACGATGGCGCTTAACGCTGGCAAACAATCCAACTAATGATGATCCAAACATAATAGCACTCAACCTAGCAACAACTCTACTCAAACACGCCTCGCTTCTTCCCAGCAAACAATACTTAAACAAAATAGAGAATGCCTTCCAAGAAGGACTTTCGCATAAGATCTTCTTCGGACAAAGATACAGCACTTTATATCAAGAATTTATAACCAAAGAAAGGTTTGAAAGTTCTAATCGCGCTTCATTCACTACTCCTGACTCTGATCGCCCCTTTAAAGCTACTGCTCACAATCAAATATCTTGGTATGGAAGTCCTGGTCCAGGTTATAGTAAAGAAGCGGCTGAGCAAGCTCTTAAGAATCGTTACGAAAATTCAATACGTCCAATTCAACGCACATTACAATGGTTAACAAAACAACCGGCGTTTATAGACGCTGTGCATTTGCTACGCACACAAGGCTGGCTAGACTGGCACATTCTAAATGCTACAAGCTTAATCGTATTGAACTATCGCGTGAACAAAGAGATTAGTTTCCATACAGATCGAGAAAAATGGCAAAAATACTTTTGGGAGCTTATGGATCAACCAGAAGATGAGAATGCCGCCCCAGTTCCGATGTCGGAATTTTCAGCGGAAAATCTTCGCTTGCATCTTTGGACTAGCATGCAATCTACCCTGAAAAACCTCGGTTTTGAACTTCACCAAACAACACCTGACTTTGGTGCAATCAGTGTTTTTTTAGGTGAACGATATCGATATTGGAAAGACGACATAGATCATCCTAATTACGGCTTTTAAATTTTCCAAAAGACGAAGGCTATTATTTTTTCCGAGCCCAATCTAGCGAGTCCGCATGGACCGGCGCGGGTTTGGGGATGAAGATCCCCGGCGCGGGGATGAGCGGCTCGCTGGCGTCGCCGGGCGAAGAGGGGATGAATTTGCTCTGGAGCATGTTCAACAATCTTGCACAATCCCGCCATTTTCTGATATACTAGTCACATGGCTAGTATGTCATTTGGCTAGTATCGTGCGGAGGCGGCCATGTTGGATTACATCTACCCCGAAGAAGAGCAGCGCTTTTTCACCGATCGTGAGCACACCCTGGCTGTATTGGGATTGAGCCGTGACTTGCTGGCCCAGGGGGTGCGCAAGCACCTGGCGTTGAGCGGATTCCGACGCGTGGGTAAAACCGTGGTGCTCAAGGAGTTCCTGCGCCGCAATTTACAGCCGGGAAGCCCTGGCAGCGCCGGCGATTGCCGCCTGGCCTATATGGATCTACCACGCCTGGCGCTGACGCCAGAAAGCTTCGCCACGCAGTATGTTGGCTACCTGCTGTACTGGATGGCTGGAGATTTCCAGCGGCGAGTAGAAAGCTATTTCGACGCCCCGGCTCAACTGGCGGCCGCCGGGCAGATGGGAGCTGGGTTTAGCGAGCATGTGGTCCGCATCCACCGGGAGTTGCAGAAAGAGAAACCGGATCAGCACCTCCTGCTGGAGATGGCCTTCAACACCCCCGAAGTCTATGCTCAGGCCTCCGGCCAGCGGGTCATACTGATCCTGGACGAGTTCCCCGAAATCCTGGCCCTGGACAATTATCCGCAAATTCATACTGTGCTGGCGCTCTTTCGGGCGGTCTTGCAGGCGCAGTCACGGGTGGTCTATATCGTCGCCGGCTCGATGATCGGCCTGATGGAGCGGATTTTCCTGGATGCCACCTCGCCGCTGTTTGTCCACTTCCAGTTGGAGACCATCGGCCCGTTCGGGCGTGAAGATTGCGACGCCCTGGCGCGCAAGCGACTGGCCTGGCTCGCCGATCCGGTTCCGGGGGATGTGTTGGCGGCTGTGTACCAGGTGACGCGCGGCCATCCATTCTATATCTACGCTACAGCCATGCGAGTCATCGAAAATGTCTCGCTGTTGCACGAACCCCTGTCGCCCGCCACGGTGCAAGAAGCCTTCACCCTCGAAACGCTGGGCAGCAACGGCCGCATCTACAACCTGTGCCGCTATATCCTGGAACAATCCTTGCAGGCTGTGCGCGGCGAAACCATGCCCCAGGCTGTCTTGCAGGTGTTGGCCCAGGAACCGGCCGGCATGACGCTGACCGGGATCGCCGCCCGGCTCAAGCGCTCGAGTGGGGCCATCCGCCAGGTGTTGACCTGGCTGGCCAATGTAGATTTGGTGGAACAGCGCGAGGATAAAAGTTATGGTTATCGTGACCCGGTCTTGCAGGTTTGGGTAGCCTATTATTATTCCGGCTTGCAGCTCACCGGCATGCCCAGCCAGAAGGTTTTGAGTAACCTGGTCGCCGAACTGATGGAGAAATACGAGCGCGTGGCGAACGAATTGGGCTTGGCCAAAGAATCCCAGGTGCGCGAGCTGCTGCAAGCCTTCAACGAGCAGGAAGTGGCCGGCCGATTGTTCAGCGTGGACGGCCCGGTGAAGCTGCCGACCTTCGAGCGGGTGGCGCCTTACTTATCCCCAGATGGCCAGGTGCAGGTTGACGCATTGGCCGAGAATCACGAACGCTGGGCGGTGGAAATCAAGTGGCGCGGCCGTCTGAGCGGCAAGAAAGAACTGGAAAAGTTGGCCGCCAACGCCCGCGGCCTGTCGGCAAAGCCCTGGTTCATCTCCAAGATGGGCTTTACCCAGGAGGCGCTTGAGTTTGCGCGTCTCAATGGCATGATGCTCAGCAGCCAGGCTGATCTGGAGGCGCTGGCGAAGCTGGTCAGAGGGTAAGAGGGGCTGCAATGACTCAAAAAACGCTCCTAAACCCTGGAATACCAGATGTGGGCGTTTATCCTTTCGGTGATTCTACCTGGATCATCGCAGATACCCATTTCTTCCACGCCAATATCGGGCGATATTGCAACCGCCTTGATGGCTGGCAAGACCTGATCATCGAGAACTGGAATCGCTACATCCAGCCAGGTGACACGGTTTTTCACCTGGGTGACCTGGCCCTGGGCAAGAAGGAAGATGCCGAGTCTTTGATACCGCTGCTAAACGGCAGCTTATACTTGATGCGCGGCAATCACGACCGGCGCGGGGTAGCCTTCTACCAAAGCATGGGGATTACGCTGGTTAAAGATCCCTACCACGTGGAACACGCTTCTGGCCTGCGCCTGGTATTCTCGCACCGTCCGATTGTCCCGCTGCCTCCAGGAAGGCTCAATTTGCACGGCCACATCCACAATAACCCTACTGCAGACCTAGGCCCTCTCCATATCAATCTCAGCATTGAAGTACGGGCATATCGCCCCTGGTTGTTGGAGAATGTTCTGCGGCCTTACATAATCCTAAAGCGTGTAAAGAACTCTTGACATAAACAGGCGGCACGCCGATAATTAGGTTAATTAACCTATAGGTCAAACAACCTGGATTGGAGCGGCCTATCATGCTCACCTTCTACCCTGCGGATCAACAAACCAATTTCACCAACCGCGCATATGAGTTGGCTCAACTGGCGCATTACCGCCAAACCATCCGGCCTGGCCCGGTGGAGCATGTGGCCTTGTTCGGGTTAAGGCGCATCGGCAAGACATTACTGCTCAAGGAATTCATGCGCCGGACGCTGAACGAGGCAGCAGATATCCTGCCGGTTTACATGGATTTTGCCATGCTCGCCAGCTCGCCAGAAAACTTCGCCTTGGGATTCGTAGGGCAGGTATGCTACTGGTTGCTCAGGCGCGGGGAAAGTGAAACCGAGCCTTTTCTAAATTCCCGGACGTTACCTGCTGCGTTGTTGCAGTCAGGAGCCTCGGATCTATATCCACGTGTGGAATCGCTCCTGCATGAACTGGACAAGGCGCGTCCTGACCGGCAGACCTTGTTACGACAGGCCTTTCATTTTCCCCAGGAGGTTATCGCTGCCCGGAAAATCTCGCTGGCGTTGATCTTCGACGAGTTCCAGGAAATCCGTACCCTGACCCGTTTTCCCAACAGTCAGAATGTGCTTGCTTTGCTGCGCGCCGAAATCCAATCACAAAGCGGCGCGCTTTACATCCTGGCCGGCTCGGCAGTGAGCGTGCTGACGGAACTGCTCTCCAACCCCGACAGCCCGCTGTTTGCCCAATTCACCCGCTTGCCGGTAAATGCCTTCGACCGGGAATCTACCGGGATGCTGGTTCGCAAGTTGATGGCTGACCGGGCCGGCCCGGATTTGTTACCCCTGATCCACAGCTTGAGCGGCGGGCACCCATTTTACATTACCGCTCTTTGCCGGCGTTTTATGACACTGGTAGATGTCACCCACCGGCCGCCGGACGCGGATACGGTCAAGCAGGCTTTCCTGACGGAGACGCTGGCCTCCCATGGCCGTATCTATGATTTCTGCCGTTATGTCTACGATCTTTCCCTACAGAAAGCCTCCGGATATGGAGCGCTCAAAGCCGTGCTTCAGATACTGGCCGCCGAAGAAGGACTTACGGCCAGCGAAATCGCCCGCCGCTTGCGCGTGACATCCGCAACCGCCAGCGACTACCTGCGCTGGTTGCAGGAGGTTGACCTGATCATAGCGCACGAACACAATTATTACTTCCGCGACCCCGTGCTGCGTTTCTGGATAGCCAATACGATCCGCGGCGTCGAGGTCAGCATGACGGCGGAACCCCTTGACCTGGCGGGGCTGGTGGGGCGGCTGGATGCCCAATTCCAACGGGTATCCGAGGAATTGGGAGTAGCTCAGGAAAGCGCGATCCGTGAGTTGATGCGCCACTTCGATGGGCGGGAAGTGGATGGCACGATATTCGGTCGCATGGGTACGGTGAAGTTGCCCCGCTTCGTGCAGGTTGAGGCACATCTATCACCTGATGGGCAAACCCAGTTCGATGCAGTGGGCAGGAGCGATACGGGGCGAGACTGGATCGTAGAAGTCAAATGGCGCAATAAACGGGTCGGGCGCAAGGAATTGGAGATGTTAAAAAATAGCGTAAAGAGCGATCAAGCCTGGTATGTCTCGCGCGGCGGGTTTACCGATGAAGCCATTCAATATGCGAAGCAAGAAGGTGTTTACATCTCTACTGCCCAGGATATTCGATCCCTGCGCACTGTTCTTGGCTAACGACAGGATGGTCGAGTTAAAACGAAAAAGCCCCTTCTACCACCCCGCTCACCAGTAGTGGATCTGAATGCCGTTGAGTTAAAATAAAAAAGCCCCTGTTTTTACAGAGGCTTTTTCGTTCGTGGCTAGAACAGGCTCAATTGGGCTTTCTGCGCCTCCTGCCGTTGCTTCGCTCGGGAAGCGCGCCCGGAAACGCCGCGTTCCTGCGCCCAGGCGCGCCAGTCCGCATAATCCGGGGTGGGCTTGGGGATGAAGATCTCCGGCGCGGGGATGGGCTGCTCCGGCAGGGGGAAGGCGGGTAGCTCGATCCCTGCCAGGTTCATGCTGCTTCCTCCCCTTGCCTCTTCCCCCTTGCCGGTCGTGATCTGCTCGGTGAGGGCGCGCAGCAGGTCCAGGTTGGCGTCCACGCCGGCGTCGCCGAGCGAAGACGGGATGAAATCGCCGTAGAGCGACTTCTGCCAGGCGATCTTTTTGGCGATGATGTTCCACGCCTCGGCCTCGATCCCCGCATAGGCCAGCGAGTACACCTGCACCGGCCGCGTCTGCCCGAGGCGGAACACCCGGCAGACGGCCTGGGAGAGCGAGATGACCGCATAGATGGCCTCGTAGGCGATCACGGTCTGGAACATCACCAGGTCGAGGCCGGTTTCCACCGCCTTTGGATGGGTGATCAGCACGTCCATTTCGTGGGCGTGCTTTTCGATCCACTCCTCGCGTTCCTGGGCCGAAACCCTGGCCGTATCCAGGTAGGTGGCGCGCAGCCCGGCCTGCCTGAGCAGGGCAAGCAGGCGCTGGGGCAGGGGGCGGACGGTGGTTTGTTCGACCAGGATCACCGTCTTGCGCCGCTGCGCCTTTTGTCGGCGCAGCAGGTCGAGCAGCTTTTCTTCCTTCGGCAGCGAGTAAGTGGACGGCAGCACCGGCAGGCGGAAAACTACATCCTCGTCCACCACCTCGCCATCCTCGTCGCGGCGCACGAAGTCGTACACGTGTTCCGTTTCGCTGCCCGGCGGCTGTACGGCAGCGATGTTGTAATAGCCCAGCGCCGCCCGCAGCCAGGCGGAGAGCGCGCCTCGCCCCTTTTCGTGGAACAACTTGCCCGCCTCGCGGCGGTCGAACTTCTGCTCCAGGCCGAGCGGGGGCGGCTCAGTGGTCACCTTTTCTTCCGCATAGCCGGGCAGGGCGGCGGCCACGTCGCGCAGCGCGCCGAAAGCGGTGCGCCCGAGCAGGAAGCGGAAGATGGCCGGCGAGACGCCGGGACGCTCGCGGAACTCGGAGCGGCGCACGCGGCGGCCATAAGCACGGCTATCGTCCACGATCTCGACGCTCTCGGCGTAGCCGTACTCCTCGACGAACTCCTTCTCGCCCATGCCGGTGCGGCGGAACTCCGGGGAGGTCCAGCGCAGCAGGCGGTAGAGGTCGCTCGCCTTGCCGCCAAACAGGGTACCGGTGAGCAGCACCGCCCAGCGTGCGACGCGAAAGAGGCGGCTGAAGGCCGTCCCCTGCAGGGAGGCGTTGCGGTACTCGTGGATTTCGTCGGCGATCAGGTACAGGTTGCGGATCTTGCCGGACTTTGCGGCGCGGTAGATGGCCTCGGATAGCGGCCAGCGGCGTGGCTTGTTCTCCGGCGAGGCGTAGGGGGTCTTACAGACCGGGCAGGATTTTCCCAGTAGGCGGCGCGGCGGCTCGGTGCCGGGACGGGCGGCGAGCAACTCTCCGAAGCGCAGGATTTGTTCCCGTCCCCAGCCCTCCTCGGCCTTCGTGACTGCCGGCGTCATGCAGTGGGGACAGACCCACTTCCGTCCGTATTCCGGGAACTCCTTTGGGATGACCGCTACGCGGTGCAGCGGGCCGAGCTTCACCGCCTCGCGGGAAAGCACCAGGATCATCTCCTCGCCCCTCGAAGCGGCTTCGATGGCCTGGCGCACCTGCGCCTGGCGCTGTTCGCCATCCCCTTCGGGGATGAGCACCCTAGCCTGCGGCGCAAGGCGTTCTGCCTCGCGCCTCCACTTTTTCACCAGGTGGGGCGGGCAGAGGACGACGGTCAAGCCGAGGGGCTTCTTGGCAGCGATCAAGGCGCGGGCGGTGAGGGCACAGGGCGTCTTACCTGTCCCCATTTCCATCACGGCAAAGACAGCCTTCTCGCCATCCAGCAAGGCCCGTGCGATGCCCACCGACCGGACAGCCTGGGCGGGAAGCAGCCCCTGGTGATCGCCCAGCCGGGGCAGGCGGGCGTTGATCTGCGCGAGCACCGCTTGTTCCCAGGCCTGGGTGACGGGCATCCCATCGGCCTGTTCGTCCACGCAGGTTTGCAGCGAGATGGCCTGGTCTATCTCGGCGGCCAGTTCGGTGAGCTGCTCGAAAGGGATCTCGCGCAGCGTATGGTCTTCCAGAATGCTCGCCACCATCTTCGGTGCGGAGAGCGTGATGCGGCGGATTTGGCCGTCCTCGGTCTCGTCCTCGCGCTGGATCTGGGTGCGCTGGATGGAGACGCGCAGGAGCTTGCCGCCGGGCAGCGATAAGGTCCCGTTGTGGCCGGCGAGGTAGGCGGCGCGGTGGCCGGCGCGCAGCGGGTGGATCACCCGCCGGCCGGCTTCGGCTGCGGCGGGATACAGCTCGAGCAGCGGGGCCTTGGCCAGGGCGGCCTGCATCTCGTCCGCAATCAGGTAGGTGACGCGGAACAGCACCGGCCCCGGCTTCACCGGCGGCACGCAGACCGGCTGCGCCGCACCCATCCCGGGCAGCGGGTTCGGCTCGCGCGCCGGCGCGCCAACCAGCATCACCTGGTTCGGACTGGCCGGGTCTTCGGTCGAGAAGAGCGCCAGCCAGCGCATCCTGAGCTTGCTTTCCGCCCATTGCAACAGGCGGGTGGGGATGACGAAAACGGCAATACCGTCTTCGACAAGATACGGCAGAGCGCGGCGGATGATCGTCTTTTCCTGTGACTTAACCCATAGTTTTGCTGGGATTGGAAGCATAACTTTGCCGTCTGAATCCCCGATTCGCCTCATTTTTGGGGACATCGCGCCCATTTTTGACCGGGGATCGCTAGCATTGGAAGCATAACCTTGCCGGGAATTAAGGATTCCAGGCCGCGAAAACCCCTTGCGAAAATAGAACAAGTGTGCTATCCTGGGGCGGTTTCTTCGCACCGGTTGTTGTCATTCCCTGGAGATGTTTTCCATGCTCACCCAAGCTGAATGGCTTCAGTTCTGCCAACGCCTTCATTTGTCGCCCCTGGCGCAGAAGGTCGCCGAGGAAATCCGTTCTTCGCCGCCCTCTCGCCGTGTGCGCAGCGCGGCCGGGAATGTCAGCGTGCGATACCCCAGTCGGAAGATGGGGGTCACCATCCAGGCTGAAAGCCACCGCAACGAATTGGCTGGTATCTACGAGAAGGAGCACGACTGCGAAACGCTTGAGTATTACGACCAGCCGCCTCCCATCAAGCTGGTCTACCAGGCCAGAAGCGGCCGGCGGGTGGGAGTCTGGCATACTCCCGACTATTTTGTCATTCGGACTGACGCCTTGGGTTGGGAAGAGTGGAAAATGGAAGAGGAACTGGCCCGGTTGAGCAAGGCGATGCCGAACCGCTACGTGCGCAGTGAGGATGGGGGTTGGCATTGCCCACCTGGCGAGAGTTATGCCGGGCAATTTGGTTTTTTCTATCGGGTGCGTTCATCAGCCGAGATCGACTGGATATTTCAGCGCAACCTGCTTTTTCTGGAAGATTATCTGCGCTGCGACTGCCCTCCCGTTAGTGAAACAATCGCCCAGCCCATGCTGTCACTGGTTGCTGCTAACCCGGCCATCACGCTCCAGGAGTTGCTTCACAATGCTACCAACGGTTTCTCCAGCGACGATGTTTTCACGCTCATAGCCAGGGAGCAAGTATACGTTGACTTGCGCGCTGCGCCCCTGGCTGAGCCTGGGCGGGTGTATATTTTCCGTGACTCAGAGACGGCCCGCGCCTATGTGCTCATGAGAGAAAGTTCTAGCCCAATGGACGTTGGCGGTACCGGTTATCTCGATGTTGCCATAGGGGTTTCCGTCGTTTGGGATGGCAGGCTATGGACAATCGTCAACCTGGGAGAAAACCAAACCACCTTGCTGGCAGAGGAGGGGGCATTGGTTGACCTGCCCCGTGCCAGCTTCGAGACGTTGGTCAAACAAAACCGGTTGACGTGCCAGGGGAAAGCCATGTCTGCGGGCGACAGCCCCGAAGCGCTTGAACTGCTTGCCAGAGCCAGCCCGGCCGACTTCGAGGAGGCCAACCGGCGCTACGGCCTGATTTCGCCAGGGCTGGCTGGACAGCCCATCCGTGAGGCTGGCGTTCCTCTGCGGACGATCCGGCACTGGCTCTCCAAATGGCGAGAAGCCCAGCGGCTCTACCACTGCGGTTACGTGGGGCTTTTGCCGCAACGCAGCCAGAGCGGCAACCGCACCCCAAAACTGCCGGAGAATACACTGACCATGATGGAAGCATTCATTGCGAGTGATTACGAGACGTTGAAACAAAAGCCCAAGTATGAGGTCTATGGGGCGCTGGTTCGCACCTGTGAGGCGCAAGGCATTATGGCTCCCAGCTACAAAACTTTCGTCCAGGCAGTCAACCGCCGCCCTTGCCACGAACAAACTCAGAAACGCCAGGGACGCCGGGCAGCCTACGCGAGCGAACCCTTCTACCATGAATTGACGCTGACCACACCGCGCCACGGGGATCGCCCGTTTGAAATCGGGCACATCGATCATACCCAATTGGACATCGAACTGATCTGCTCTCACACTGGTCGTAACCTGGGACGCCCCTGGGCAAGTTTTTTGAGCGACGCTTTTTCTCGGCGGTTGCTGGCTGTCTATCTCACCTTTGACTCGCCCAGTTACCGTGCCTGCATGATGGTCTTGCGAGAATGCGTCCGCCGCCATACTCGCTTGCCGCAGATTGTTGTAATCGATGGTGGACCCGAATTTGGGAGCACATATTTTGAGACCCTCCTGGCGCGTTACGAGTGCAGCAAGAAAACGAGGCCGGCAGCCAGGCCTCGATTTGGCTCGGTCTGTGAGCGGCTGTTTGGTACAACCAATACACGCTTTATTCACAACCTCATTGGGAACACCCAAATCATGCGCAATGTCCGGCAAGTCACCCAATCTGTAGATCCTCAGGGGCAGGCTTGCTGGACACTGAGCCGTCTTTACCCCCGGTTGTGCGAGTGGGCTTATGAAGTGTATGACACCTTGGATCATCCGGCGCTGGGGCAGACCCCGCGCGAGGCCTTCGCAACTGGACTGGCGCAGGGGGGAATGCGTCTTCATCGGCTAATCCCTTATGACGACAACTTCCGCATGTTGACATTGCCGACGACCCGCAAAGGCTTTGCCAGGATCGTGCCATGCCTGGGGGTGAAGATCCATTACATCTATTATTGGGCCAGCGCCTTTTGTGACCCGGAAGTGGAAAAGACTCTGATACCGGTACGTTTCGACCCCTTCGATGCCGGAACGGCCTATGCGTTTGTCAAGGGTCGTTGGGTACAATGTCTTTCCGAGCATTATGCCCATTTCGCCGGGCGCTCCGAGCAGGAGATGAAACTGGCTACGGCGGAACTGCGCCGGCGCAACCAACGCCACGCCCAACAGTTGCCTGTCACGGCACGCCGGCTAGCCGATTTTCTGGCTTCTTTGGAAGCAGAAGAAGTGTTGTTGGAGCAGCGCCTGCGCGATGCCGAATTCAAAGGTGTCCTGGCCCAAGTCGATGAGGAGGGCGTTTCTGAAAATGGCAAAACGCAACCCCGTCATGCGCCGCTCCCGGGTGACACTGGAAAGCCACAGCAACTATCCACGCCAGATACTGCCTCCTCACTCACATCTCTGGTACTCTACGAGGATTATTGACATGACCATGTGTCCACCGACCCAGGCTGAGTTTCCGCGTGAGCTGCTTTCGCAGCTGGCCAGCGCGCGGCTGGCGTATTTCCAAAGCAAGGTTGTGGTGCATCCCCATCTCAAGGAAGCGCACCACGCGCTCCTGACCGCCATCCGGCGCCCGGCAGGCGCATCGTTGATCCTGGTCTTTGGCCCGACCGGGGTTGGTAAAACCACCTTGCGTCTGCGAATCGAACAGGTGCTGCTTGAGGAGGCGCGTGTCGCCATGCTACAGGATGTGGGCTACATTCCTGTCATCGGTCTGGAAGCTGTTGCACCGGAAGCGGGTGATTTCAAGTGGAAAGATTTCTACACGCGAGCGTTGACCGCCCTGGATGAGCCTCTCATGGCGCAGAAAATCAACTATGGAGTGCGCAATATCCGCCGAGATGGCGCCGGACAGTTGCTGGTTGGACACCAGGTGGTGGCATTCGAACTGCGTTGGGCATTAGAACAGGCTCTTCGTCACCGGCATCCTCTAGCTTTGATGATAGATGAGGCCCAGCATTTCAAGAAAATCGCCAGCGGACGCCGGCTGTTAGATCAGATGGACACCCTCAAATCACTGGCCGGGGTAAGCGGCACCCTGCTGGTGCTGGTTGGCACGTATGAGTTGCTTGGACTGGCAGACCTGAGCGCCCAACTCAACCGCCGCAGCATCGAGGTTCACTTTCCACGTTACCGTCCTGATGAAGAGCAAGAAATCACGGCTTTCAAGAGTGTGCTGTTGACTTTTCAACGTCACTTGCCCCTTTACCAGGAGGCGGATCTGGTTGGAGGCAGTGAGTATTTCTATGAGCGGTCCGTGGGCTGTGTTGGCGTGCTCAAGGACTGGCTTACCCGCGCCCTGGCGGCGGTGTTGGAAGAAGGGCAAGAGAAGCTTACTCACAAGCACCTGGAACGCCACGCCATACCCACACGCAAACTCCTGCGCATGGCGCGGGAGATCAAAGAAGGCGAGGAAGCGTTTATGGAGCGAGATGTGCAGCAGGCTGAATTGCGGATGCTTCTGGGGCTGCCTGAGGAACCACAACCGGCAAATGATCCCCGGCTGCGTACTTCCGTGGGCCAGCGCAAACCCGGTCGTGACCCGGTGGGGCAGGATGGATATGTTGGCTGACACGTTGAGCACTTGCGAAATGTGGGATCTGACCCGGCCTGTACTTCCGCAGCGCAGTCAACTCTACTCGTTAGAACCGGTCAGCCTGGGCACCCCTGATGTGGAGAGTCTGACAGGCTATATCGCTCGCCTGGCTGAAGCGCACAGTGTTCGCACCCGTATTTTGGTCGTTCACAAGTTGGTGCCCCTTCTGGGCAGGCCGCACTTGTCAAAGCCTGTCAACAGCGGGCTTTCGGCTTTCTGGTCAAAGGATGCGCGTGCCCTGAACGGTACGCGCTGCCTGGCAAGCGATTGGGTACAGGCGTTGGAAAGCCTGACCCTGCGCCGCGACCTGCGTTTTCTGACGCTGCTGACCTGGGTGCATGTACTGCCATCGCGCGGCTTACTCCGCCTCAAGCGAGCTTGGTGTCCAGAGTGCTACGAGGCCTGGCGACAGGCCGGGCAGGTAATCTATGAGCCACTGCTCTGGACGCTAGAAGTGGTGAGGATTTGCCCATACCACCGACGTCGGTTGAGCGATCGGTGCCCTCAACCAGGCTGTCAGCAAACGTCATCTGTGCTTGCGCCCCGCTCGCGACCTGGACATTGCCCACACTGCGAAAGGTGGTTGGGGAATGCGTTGGGCATACAGACACCGGAAGAAGCCCTTTCCGAAGAAGAGTGGACCTGGCAGACTTGGGTGGTAGATAGAGTGGGAGAACTGCTTGCCAGCGCCCCTGGTTTGCCAAACATCCCTACCCAACAAAACATCGCCAGCGTTATTAACTCTTGTGTGGAGCAAGTATTTCAGGGAAATGGGAAAGCTTTTGCTCGCCGGATGCAGGCCTCCAACTCGGCTGTCGATGGTTGGCGGCGTCAAGGAAGTTCGCCACAGCTCGAAACCTTATTGCGATTGTGTCGCAGGTTTGGAACTTCGCCGCTGCGTCTGTTGACAGAAGGCGCAGCGGCAGTCAACTGGTCAAACGCAAACTGGCAGGCCTCGCTTCCACCTGTGGAAAAACCCAAGCGGCAGCGCAGGCCGTTTGGTGCTGCAAGCACACGACAGGTTCTGGAAGCGGTTCTGGCAAGTGATGAGCAGCCTCCCCCACCGATGCGTCAGGTTGCCAGGCGGTTGGGAAAAGAGCATTCATTTCTCTATGCACACTTCCCCGATCTATGCCGGGAAATCTCGGCCCGCTATATGGCCTACCAGAAGGAACGTGGAAGGCAAAGGGTACAGCAATTATGTGACGAAGTGCGTCAGGCGGCTATCACAATCCATGCCCAGGATATTTACCCCAGCGCTTACCGGATCGAATCGCTCTTGAGCGTCCCAGGTTTTATGCGCCATCCGGCTGCGATTGCCGTCTGGCGCGAAATCCTAAAGGAATTGGGATTGGCAAGTTAGTGCCATCCCGCCAAAAAGGCGATTGGAAGCATAATCTTGCCACAGCGGCAAAGTTATGGGTTAAGTCACATTTCCAGGCTGTCCTCGCCGCCGGCGGCGTCATAAGGGGGATTGAGGAATAGCAGGGAAACGCTCTTGTGGGTCAAGGCCGTGCGGCGGAAGTCGGCGTTGAGCACCTTGTCGAGATAGCGGGCGGCGATCTCAGCGCGCCCCTGCTCGATCTCGACCGCCAGCGTCTCCACCTGCGCGCCCTTTTCCAGCAGGGCCTTGCCCAGGTGAACTAAGGCGGCGCCTTCGCCGCAGCAGGGGTCGAACAGGCGGAGCAAGCCGTCGCCGGTGGAAAGCAGGCTTGCCAGGCGCGCCAGGGCTGCCAGACAGGTGGGGGTAAAACCGTAGTTGAGCAAGTGTTCGGGTCTCATATTGTTGCCTCCTGGAGAATATCGCGGATGTTCTGGTCGCTCAGGCGCCAGGCCAGCACTTTCTCCCTGGCGTGAACTTCCAGCTCGACCGCATGGGTCAGATTGGGGTGGATGTCCGGGGGGACCGGGTAGGGGGTGTGGGCGTGCAGGAAGCGGCTGAAATCCTGGGCGACCCGCTCGCCGGCGGCGACGAAGTAGAGGTCGTCGAGGCGCGGGACGTAGAGCGTGACCAGCTTCGCGGCGACGCCCTGCACCGGTAGATTGGTCGCAGAGAGGCGGGTGTGGCTCGCCGGCGCGGTGCGGGTGAAACCGGCATACGGTTCCGTGTCCACGAAGCCGCCCTTCTGGACGTAATAGGCGATGGCGCGCGCCTCCTCGGGGGAGGCGAGCATGCGGGCAAAGACCAGGATCTCGTGCTGTTCGTCCAGCACGACGTCCTGGGCTTGCACGCGGATGTCTTTGAATTTGAGGATCATGTTTGCTCCGTTGAAAAAAACGAGACCGGAGGGGAAGCCTCCGGTCTCGAAACGTTGTGTCTTTGACGCTGCACGCCCTCAGGCAGCCTGGGCCGCTGGCGCAGCCGCCTCCGGCAGGTACATCGGCATGATCACGCACAGGTACTCGTGCGCCGCCTGTTTCCCCTCGGGGCGGATGACCACCGGCGCTTGCGCGTTCTGCGCCTCGATGGTCACCTTCTCGGCCTCGGCGACCTCGATGCCTTTTGCGGCAAAGAGGCTGTTGATGGCAAAGCGGATCTCGCCGCTGATCTCGGCGCTCATCACCGTCTCGGCCTGGCCGGTCGCCTCGCTGTTGCCGGAGACGCGCACCGTGTCGCCGCCTGCCTCGAAGCGGGCGACGTGGGCATCCTGGGAAAAGATGCCGGCGCGGGTGAAGGCGGTCAGGATGTCCTTGCTCGCCAGGGCGATGCGGGCGTTGTGGCCGGTTGGGATGATCTGTTGGTAATCGGGAAATTCGTGTTTGATCGTCAGCGCCGCAAGGCGGATGTTCTCGCCGACCTGGAACTGCACTAGGCCCTCGCTGGCGAACATGCAGATCTCCGCCTCGCCGGCCAGCCGGGTGAGCTCCTTCAGTGCCTTAGCCGGGATAACGACTTTGATCTCCTTTTCCACCGGTGCATCCAGCGTCGCCCGGCACTCGGCCAGGCGGAAGCCATCCGCGGCCGCCAGGGACAGGCTGTCCCCTTGCACGGCGAGAAACACACCGGTGAGCGCCGGGCGGGTCTCATCGCCGGAGACGGCGGGCAGCACCTGGTTCAACATCGTTTTGAAAGTGGCCGGCAGCCTCACGGCTTCGCCCTCCAGCGGCAGCATTTCCGGGAAGTCCACCGCCAGCGCATGCAGGCAGGACTTGGAGCCGGCGGCGCGGATGGTCAGCTCGTCCTCGAAGACCAGCTCGACCGTCTCGCCCTCCAGGCCGGTCACCAGGTTGGCCAATGTCGCCGCCGGGACGAGCAGGCGGCTGTGCCGGTCGGCGGCGACGGTCGCGGCAATGGGCACCTGCCGGCGCTTCTGCCATCGGCTGCGCCGGTATGATGAAAAGTGCCCGGCATCTGCGAGATGCCGGGCACTTCTTGCACTGAGCAGTTACATCGGACGCACGCGTGCGTATACATCGTAGTTGCCAAAGCGCTCAACTAACCGAAACTGCCCTGACGCCAGGTCAACGGCATCCAGCCTCCACACCTTGCTTTGCGGCCCGATGACCAGGTAGTCCGGGTCGGCCACAAGAGGGTCATAAACTACCGGAACATTGCCGCGGAGAAATGTCCTCTTGTTGAGCTGGAGCGCCACATCGAGAGGAGGGTAGTGGTAGC
>Ga0172370_10003422_pt1 | contig 21948 bp, 14 predicted proteins | sample LakKiv5m_FD_114538 | JGI IMG/M metagenome (GOLD analysis project Ga0172370, IMG submission 114538) | Freshwater microbial communities from Kabuno Bay, South-Kivu, Congo - kab_022012_11.5m | ecosystem: Environmental > Aquatic > Freshwater > Lake | place: Democratic Republic of the Congo...
ATGCGCAAGCCCAGGCGGCCGGTGGTTTACCGCTGGGCGGTGTCGATGACCCCTCGGGTGTTGAGCTAACCGCTGAAGTGAAGATCGGTGCGGACGGCAAGGCGATGATGACGGGCGACGCCGCTTCACCGGCCAACGTGCTGAAGGACATGGCGACGAATCCGTTTCCTCATTCCTTCACGATCACCGGTTTCAACGACAGCGACACCGGCGATCTGCGTCATCATGGCTGCACCGCCGTGTCCTTCGTGGATGGCCATGTCAAGCTGTTGCAGCGAAGCCAGATCGGCGCCGGGTGCAGCCCGTATTCCATGTCGCAAGGCTTGGGCCGCGTGTATGTCGATTTCTCGAATGTCAGAAATTATACCGACGCCCGGACCCAGTTGGCAGGTGCGTTCCCCGCGGGCTATCCGATGCATATCACGGATGGCGGCATTAGCACTAACGCCGGTTCGAATGATGCGTTGACCTTCGCCATCGGCTCCTGGAAAATCACCAACGGCTCACTGATGGGCAAGGGCGGCGCTGAGTTCGCCGGTCCGGCCGGCACGCCGGAACCGTTTGTCGATCCCAAGGGCAAATATGCGACGCTATACATGGACTGCGAGGTCACGCCGGGCACGAAGGTCGCCTTCGGCGTCTACATGTATGACGGCGGAACAACCTACCCGACCAATGACAACATCGAGAAGCAGGCCATCAGCAAGCTGTTCTGCATTGACACGGAAAACCACATCGTTCAGTTCGGCAGCACGAAGTGCTATTCGACGGGCCCGTATGCCGGTTACACGACGCCCAACCAGTTCATCGACCTGCCGGGCAACATCAAGGGAAAGCGCATCCCGATCAGCAGCAGCGCCACCCGCTTCATCATCAAGGCGTCTTGCCAAACGAAGGGCGGCGGCATGGCCCCGTGGCCGACCGAACCGGGCAAAAAGTGGGCGCTGACCTGGGGCGGTCAGGAAGGCGTCACCGGCATGTTCCAATGCGGCGGTTCCGTGGATATCCAGATGCCGGGCGTGGGCGCAGTCAACTGGTCCGGGTGGTGGTTCCCCGAGTATTACGACGCCATGAACGCCGGACGTATCATCCGGGTGTCGAACGGCACGCTGACGATCAAGAAGATCATGTTCAGAGCTGGTGGGTAGCCAGTGCCGATGCCATCCCTGAATTGCACAAGATGAGGGCGCCAGACGCCCAGAGGAGGTTAGTTCCATGCAAACGAAGCACCCCAAGCGTGGGTTTACCCTGATAGAATTACTGGTCGTGATCGCCATCATCGCGATCCTGGCCGCCATTCTCTTCCCGGTCTTTGCCAAGGCCCGCGAGAAGGCCCGGCAAAACCAGTGCGCCAACAATGTGCGCCAGCTTGTGCTGGCCGTTCAGATGTATCAGCAGGATCATGACCAGAAGTTCCCCCTGAAGGACATCATCTGGTCGGAGGTGAACTTCCCGCCCAAGGCGGTGGTCTGCCCCACCTACGGCGTGAAAAAGGGGATCGGGTATGGGTTCAACACCATGATCGCCGGTAAGACGCTGACAGACCCCGGCATGCGCCCAGTGCAGGAGATCGCGGTCATCGCGGACAGCAGCACCGAGCGCCACCTGCTGTCCACGATGGCTGACGTCACCGAACGGCACACCGGCAAGTGCACGGCGGGATGGGGCGACGGTCATGTAACGTTATGCCGGGCGAGCGACACCAATATCGCCCCGCAGGCGGACACCGAAATCCTGCGGAACACCTTAACAGCCTGGTGGCCGGATCCGGCGATGATCTACAACTGGGCCGGGTTCCGCACCGCGACGAATATCGGGAACAACGGCGTCGCGACCCCAGCGAGCTGGACGTACAGCGCCCTCACTTATGCCGACTCTGTCCCCAGCTCAGGCTATTATACGCAGCTCGGGTTGGATAAGAATCGCGGTCTCTGCCTGAGTGGATTGGGCGAATTCTTCTCGCAAATCGCCTTCCCGGGCGACTTGTATGTCGATATCCCGTTCTTTGCCGACCAGTCCGCGCTGCCCTCCAAGAGCTACTGGGTCGTCAGCATCCCGAAGATGAGCTTCTGCCTGATGGGATGCGCGGCGAACAGCTCCACACCGATTGACGCCTGGGCGGAGATCAGCGTGCTGAACACCTCGCATGAGGCGATCGCGACGTTCAAACTGAACGTCGACACCACGGCAAATAAAGCGTCCTATACCTGCAACGGCTCCGAACTCTGCTCGAAAACCGCGGATACCAAGGACACCATCTTCGATGGGTGGGGCAGTTATAACGGCCTGCCCTTCAAGGTGTACAAGTATGAGGACGACGCCGGTGACTGGACCAATGGCCCCGGCGGCGAAGATGCCCTGATCGGTTCGTATAACCACAACGTGTCCTTCACCGGAGCGGGCAGCAATATCATCTGCGCGCTCAGCACACCGGATGTGCCAACCGCGGGAATCGGCGGGATGGTGATCACTCCCAGTGCGGCCAGCGGCAACCCGGCCTATCTTCGGCTCAGAGTGCGAACGATGACCACGGCTGCCAACGGTCATAACGGCGGCTTGTATGTGTATAATGCAGCCAACAAAGGTGGTGTCTGGGTCGGCCACGATTAAATCATCGACCGTGTTTGCGTTACAATCTTAAGTGAGCAGAGCCGGAACCAAAGCACAGCACCGCTTTCTCCGTCTGCTCCGGTGTTTACGATACGATCCGTTGAGACAACGGCTCGCAAGATGCTCGGTGAGCAACGATCCGCATCACCACAGTGCTGCGGATCGTCCTCACTCTGTTTCGTGCGTTGGAAGAAAACGATGAAACGACATTGGAGTATGCAGAAGGTTCGTTCACGTAAAGGAGGGTATGGAATGGTTCAATTACGCGCATTGGGATTCTCGCTGGCATTGATCCTGGTGACCGCGCTCCTGTACGGCTGCGGCAAGACCGCGACGGAAGCGACGTCGCCATCCAGAACAACACCGCGCACAGCCCCGGCCGCGACATCCCCGGCGCCGAGTCCCACGCCCGCGGCAACCACGCCGGCGCCGATCACCCCAGCGGCAGCGCCGATTCCGCCATACAAACCCGGCAGCAATCCGATGGAGACCTACCGGAAAGCCCGCGAGCGCTCGGTCGGCATTCCCAATCCCAACGCAACCGCGCCGGCAACTCCACCAACCGGCCAATAATCTCCGTCCCGCACTGTTCATGGCGGGATATATCAGCACATCCCTCTCCGCGGCAGGCTTGGCCACGGACGGGGATGTGCTGTGACGCGTCGGATATCCGGGCGATGAATTGCCAGGCAGTCAGCACGAGCAGCAGGATCAAGCCTATTCGCAGCCGGCGCTTGGATTTCCGATTCATGCCACACCCATCCTCAGTCAAATATACCGGGTTATGACCATGGCAACGGTGATGGGCTCCGGGACCGTTTTGGGGGGAATTCCACCGAAAAACGCCGTTTTGAGGTTTAAAACAAGCGCTTTTTGGGTATACACACATTAACCTCTCCCGCGGGATACCAATCCCGACGCCATCCAAATTTCACGATCACTCCACGCTCACCATATTTCCCGGCGCCGGGGACTGCGGGGATCTGGAGGCCCATTTCCCGAAATCAGGAAGAAGGCGGTATAATTGGGACGCGATCCTGCGCTCTCATGCCGAGGAGGAGTCACGATGACACGCTGCCGCTTCATTGCACTACTGCTGACCGTCCTGTTCATAGCGCTTGCCGGGCGGGCGTTTGATACCGGGCCGCACTTCGACCTGACGCGCGACGCGTTGGCGGCGGAGGGGTTTGGGAACACCTCGAGCCAGGTGGCGCAGGTGACCGGGTGGATGACCGACCTGTATGCCGCAGCGGACGCGGGGGGCGGGACGGCGCCGTGGCTGCGCGAACGGATCACCGCCGGGATGGCGACGCCGGAGGCGTGGCCGGAGGCGGCGGTGACGGCTTCCGCGCGGCTGCAGTTCGACGGGACGACCACCGTCACCCTCAATGGCGAGACGAAGAAGCTGGAGAGCGGCGAGGCGATGGCGGCTGAGTGGGACCGGCTGGCCCGCGCAACGCGGACGGCAGCCATCGACCGCGCGAACGCCAACGACCCGCAGGGGTTGCTGATGGTGCTGGGCGCCTCGCTGCAGGCGGTGCAGGATTTCTACGCGCACACCAACTGGGTGGAGCCGGCGGGCGACGCGGCGAAGGACGGCTTCGACGGCCCGGGCTGGGCGGCGCTGGGGACGTACGGCTCGCATCCCACCTATTTCGACGTGCCGCCGGGCGCGCGTAACGCCGCCCGCCTGTATGCCGGGGTGGGGGGAACGCTGCGCGAAGAGGGCTTCTGGAACAGCGACGGCAACCGCAACCTGGCCACCGCGCTGAATAAAGACTGGCCGGGCCGCCCGCTCTACCGCGAGGCGTATGTCACCGCCTACTTCGCCAGCCGCCAGTGGGTGGAGGCGGTGCACCTGTGGGTGAATAACGAGCCGGTGTGGCACGCCGCGCAGTATTATGCCGACCGCCACGGCGACGAGCTGGACCGCGACCTGGCGGCCGCCTTCAAACTCAGCGCCCACGCCGGCCACTGGCAGGGGCAGGGCGAGCCGAAGGGTTCCGGGCACGAAGGGCCGGGCGGCAGCGCGGACAAGCTGAAGGCCATGCTGGAGGAGTATCGTAAGGCAGGCAAAACCTCCTTCCGCACCGCCTTTGAGGGGTTCATCCCCGCCCTCACCGCGCAAACGCCGCCGCCGGGCGACACCACCATCCTCTTCTCGTGGGATATGCAGGCGAATACCGATTTCATCGTGCTGAAGTTCCCCCGCCTCCACGACGACGAAGGCAAGGCCGACCTCTACGCGCGGGCGACGGTGGCCGGGCAGCCGTTCACCTCGGCCATCCTGCACGGCGATGACGACTACAATCTGTCGGCGCCGGTCACCTTCATCAAGTCGGTGCCCGCTGACTGGAAGATCGACGAGCCGGTCACCTCGCTGCGCATTGAAGTCGCCACCGGCGATGGGAAAGACGCCGGCACCGACGACGACGTGTTCCTCTCCCTCAATGAGAACGTGCGCCTCAAGCTGGGGCGGCCGAAGGTCAACGGCTTCGAGAAGGGTTCGCGCGAGACTTACACGCTGACGCCGCCCTCCGACCTGCTGGCGCGCGACATTCGCTTCGTGCAGTTGGAAAAGGGGCCGGACGGCAAGAACGGCAACTGGCAGCTCAAAGGCGTGAAGCTGGAAGTGAACGGACAGGTCGTCTATCTCAAGGATAAAATCGATGCCGTGCTGGCGAACGGCAACCTGGCCTGGCGTGCGCCGGACTTCGTCGGCCGCGGCGGCGTCACCACCGACGTGCCGGTCATGCTGGCGCTCTATGCCGACAGCGGGCAGCTCGGCAAGGATGCGCCTTGCGACATCAATCCGGAATTCGGCCGCCTCGACCTGATGCTGCTGCTCGACCGGGCGGCGGGGAAATTCCGTGGCGACCTGAACGGATCGGCGAAGGGCGAAGCGGTCGGCGGCTCGAAGAACGGCGGGAAGGGCAAAGAGGGGACGGACCCCGGCAAAGCGCTGCTCACCTTCGCCGTCGAGAACGCGCGCACCGTGCCCTCCACCACGCGGCCGGGGAAGATCACCGCGACGCTGACCGCGCAGCCGGGCGCCTACAACGGGAAACTGCCGGTGACCGTCGCCTTCAACGGCTCGATTACCGTGGACGGGCCGTGCGACGTGACCTACCGCTTCGTGCGCAGCGACGGCGCCATCATGCTGACGAAGATTCTGCACTTCGACGACGCGGGCACCAAAGCAGTGCAGGACAACTGGCTCATCAAGCAGGCGCTGGCCGGCTGGATGACGTTGAAGGTGGTCGCGCCGCTGGCGGCAGACTCCAATAAGGCGGAATTCGAGGTGAAGGCCGCTACCGCGACCACACCACCGCCCACGACCGGTACGACCAAACCCACGCCGCCCACCACGACCGGACCGGCCACGCCGCCGACGACTACGGGACCAGCCACTCCGCCCACCACCACCGGCCCGGCGACACCGCCGACCACGACGGGGCCTACCACTCCGCAGCCGGTCACGGTGAAAGGCATCACGGTGCTGCTCACCGCCGATCCGGTACGGTCGACGGGCGCGCTGCCGGTGACCATTAAATTCAAGGGGTCGATCACCGTCAACAAGGCCATGGACGTGAAATACCGCCTGGTGCGCAGCGACGGCCTGACCGCCCCGCCGAAAACCATTCACTTCGGCGCCGCCGGCACGAAGGAGATCTCGGACGTCTGGGTGCAGCGCAAGGAGGGCGCCGGCTGGATGCTGCTGCGCATCGAGGACCCGGCGAAGCTGGACTCGAACAAGGCGGAGTTCGAAGTGGCGCCCGGCGCCCCACCGACCACCACGGGGCCAGTGACGCCGCCGACGAATACTGGTCCGGTGACACCTCCTACGAATACCGGTCCGGTGACGCCTCCAACGAATACGGGGCCGGTGACGCCTCCCACCACGACCGGACCCACCACGCCGCCGGCCGTCGGAACGCTGGATAAGGTCACCGTCGTGCTGGGCGTGAAGCCGGAGCGCTATATCTGGCGGCTGCCGGCCATCGTCACCTTCAGCGGAACGATCACCGCGAACGGGCCCGGCACGGTGGCCTACCGCTTCGTGCGCAGCGACGGCGCCATCATGCCGCTGCGGATACTCACCTTCAAAACCGCGGGCACGCTGCCCGTTCAGGACGTGTGGATGTTCCGGCAGGCCTTCAATGGCTGGATGCAGATCAAGGTCGAGCTGCCGCTGGTGACGGAATCGAACCAGGTGCCCTTCGAGGTCGCGCCTACCGATGACCCGCTGCCCGCGACGCTGCCGACAACACCAACCACCACGACGCCGACCACACCCACCACGCCGGTGACACCGACACCTCCGACCACGCCGACGACACCGGCGGGCATGAAGGTGACCGCAACGCTGGCCGCCAACCCGGCGAAGTATGCCGGCAAATACCCGGCGGTCATCACCTTCAAAGGCAACATCACCGTGGATAAGCCGTGTGAGGTGAAATATCGCTTCCTGCGCAGCGACGACGCCATCCTGCCCGAGCAGACCTTGCGCTTCGCCGCCGCCGGCACGAAAGAGGTGCAGGAGTTCTGGGTGCTGACGAACGCCGGCGCCGGTTGGATCAGCCTGAATATCTCCACGCCGGTCGCCACCGTGGCGAAGGCCAATTTCGAGGTGCTGCCGGAAGGCGCCGCGCCTGCGACTACTACGCCGCCGGTCACGCCACCGGTGACACCTCCGGTCACGCCACCCGTCACCCCGCCAGTCACCTCACCCGTGACGCCTCCAGTCACGCCGTCGGTGACAACACCGCCCACCACGCCGGCAACGCCCGGCAAGCTGGGCGCGACGCTGACCGCCGACCCGGCGCGCACGAACGGCGCCTTCCCGGCCTTCGTCACCTTCAAAGGGACCATCACCGCCGACGCCCCCGGCAGCGTCACCTATCGCTTCGTGCGCAGCGACGGCGCCATCATGCCGCTCCGCACCCTTATCTTCAAAACCGCCGGCACCAAGGAGATCAAGGATGCCTGGGTCTTCAAGCAGGCCTTCAGCGGCTGGATGCAGATCAAAATCGAAGCGCCGGCCGCGGCGGAGTCGAACCAGGCGGCGTTTGAGGTGCCCGGCGGGTAGGCAGACCCCAAATACCAACGGCACGGCAGGCGGGTCTCGATTCCGCCTGCCGTTTTCATTTTGTGTTCATCTCGTTTTCACATGGCTGTCATTGCGCTGTGGTACAGTAAGCGTCACAGGAGATTGACATGCTCGGGATTCATCGCGCCGTTGTCTTTTCATTGCTGTTGTTGGCCGGGCTGGCCGCGCTCGCCGGATCAGGGCCGGCGGAGGTGATGCGCATCGTGCAGGCCCCGTCCGGGCTGTGGGCGGCCGGCTACGGGAAAGGCGTCTGGCATTACACCGGCGGCCAGTGGCGGCAGACAGCCAACGGCGAGACGCTACGCTACGCCACCGACCTGGCGGTAGGGCCTGGCGGCAAGCTGTATATCGCCACCTGGATGGGCGAGGGGATCGCCGTCCTCGACCCGCGCACGGGCAAGTCGCGCACCATCGGTTGGCCGGAGAAGATGCCGGGATTCAACCGTGGGAACACCCGCGCCACGCGCATCGTCTATGACGGGCGCAACATCATCGTCAACACCTTCGCCGGCATCGGCCGTCTGGACCCGGCGGAGCGCTGGACCTTCTGGGGCGGGCAGACCGAGATGGAGCTGCTGTTCGCGGACGGGACGGGCTGCTGGACGGTGATGAATTATGACCTGATCCACATCACCCGCGCCGGCGTCGTCGACCGCAAGGTCAGCCTGAACGGATTCCTCAAGGAAGACATGCGCCTGACCGGCTTGTGGGTGGATGCAACACACGCGCTGATCGGCGACAAGCGCGGCATCCTCTACAGCCTGCGCCTGCGGGACGGCCAGGCCGTCACCGTAGCCGGCCCACCGGCGGGAATCCGCGGGGCGCTGCTGGAGATCCTGCCGGCGGGGCAGACGATCTACCTGGCCTACGGGACGCCCGGCTTTCCCGGCGGGGGAAAGGCCGGCGGATTGGGGCTCTACGATCGGCTGACCGGGCATATCACCGCGCCGGACGCGCTGCGCGGGCAGGACCGGCGCACGCTGTTGCTGGCACAGGGGCGGCTGTGGATCGGAGGCCCGGGCGGCATCCAGCAGCTCGCCCTGCCGCACGCCGTGCCCTCCATCGCCCGCGTGGACGGGAAACGCACCATCCTGCTGCCAGACGTCATGCGTGCGGCGCTGAAACGGTACGACCCCGCCTTCACCCCCTGCCCGGAGTCGCACTTCATGCCGTCGCTGCTGGCGCACTACGACTACACCAATCGCCAGGCGCCTTTCGCGGCGATCGGCGACTTCAACGGGGACGGCCGGCAGGACGTCGTCGTGCAGGGACATACGAAGGAAGACTTCGTCACCCTCGTCATCTTCGCCGGCAAATCCGGCGCGCAGGTGGTGGAACTCAGCCGCGGCGACCAGCCCAACGTGATCGATCCCGGTGACGAAGGCCATTTCATGTGCCTGGAATTCGTCCCCCGCGGCACCCACCGCTCGCACTGGGAACCGAAACCGCTGGTGCTGACCACCGACGCGTTCTCTATCATCGGGTATGAAAAGGCGGCCTCGATCTGCTACTATCGGAATGGGCGGTTCAATGATTACGTGACTGCGGATTGATCGCTGAAGTAAAGAAATATGTCAATTATGGTATACTCAGAGCAGGCAGGATTCAGAAATGGAAGGCAACGAACAGATAGCCCGACAGGAATTGCTGGCCCGCATCAAGGCCGCCGTGCTCGCGGTGGCGCCGGAGGCGGAGGTGTCGCTCTACGGCTCCCGCGCGCGAGGGGATGCGCATGAGGAGTCGGATTGGGATATCCTGGTGCTCATACCGCAAGAGCCAACCGACGAGATCAAAGGCACTATCCGTCGGCCTTTGTATGAAATCGAGTGGGAAACCGGGCAGGTGATCTCGGCGAAAATATACTCGAAAGAGGAGTGGGAGCGTGAAGACCGGCGCTTCATCCCTTTCCGCCGGAACGTCCGTGCAGAGGCGAAACGGTTATGACTGACGAGAAAGAAGCCATCCGGCACCGCATGGCGCAGGCGAGAGAATCACTGAGTGCCGCAGAATTACTGATTGACCACCAGTTGTATACGGCGGCTGTCAACCGGCTTTATTACGCCTGCTTTTATGCTGCCTCCGCCCTATTACTTGAGCATGGGTACAGTGCCAAAACGCATGCCGGCCTTCGTTCTCTTTTCAGCCAGCATGTCATTCACGCTGGCTTGCTGCCGGACGAATATGGGGTGCTCTACAATAATTTACTCGAAGCCCGTGAAGATGCCGATTACGATGAGTTTATCGAGCCGAATCCAGAGACCACCCGCAACAGGCTCCCGGGGACCAAGCGCTTCATCGATGCCGTCGAGCAGTTGATCCCTACCGACCGGAAATAAGCTGCCTTCAGCTCCACCCGCATTTTCTTCCCCTGTTGCAGGAAACGCCTGCCCCTCTGCCAAATTCATGGGATAGTTCTCGCCAAATTTCCGGTAAGGGATACTTCCATGCAACAAATCGTGACACTTCACAACCGCCTGCACCGCACACTGACCGCACAGCCGATCACCTACGGCGTGCCGTGGCCGCAGGGGGCGGTCAAGGATATTGAGACGCTTTCACTCCGCGACGAGCAGGGGCAGGCGCTGTCCGCCGGGTTCACCTGCCTGAACCGCTGGCCGGACGGCAGCGTGCAGTGGTCGCTGGCGGATTTCGGGCTGGACTTCACGCCCACCTCGAACCGGCAGGTGGCTGTTTCGACCGAACCGGCGGAAGCGCCGGCGCCGGCCAATCCCGCGGCCTGCCGCATCGTGGGCGACACGGCGACCATCGGCAACGGGCTGGTGGAGCTGATCGTCTCCTCGCACCCGGGCGAGCTGCTGTCGCGCTGGAGGGCGGATCGCCAGTTGCTGCTGCCGAATGGCTTCGACATCGCCTTCACCATGAACGGGCAGCGCTACTCGCTAAAGGCGGGGCCGCGCACGCTGACGGTCGAGCAGTTGAACGCGCAGCGCGCGGTGCTGCGGGTGGACGGCAAACACGCGGCGGCGGACGGCTCGGCGGTGCTGGATTACTACCTGCGCTTCGAGGTGCGCGCCGGGCGGGCGGACGTGAAGGTGACCTACGCCTTCCGCAACAAGGAGCTGCCCACGCCCGGGCTGGAGGTGAGCGACTACCAGATCCTGCTGGAGACGACGGCGGGGCTGGGGGCGAAGCGCTGCTTCACCGCCAGCAACCTGACGCGGCACTACTGGCCGAAATGCCTGCGCATCGACGAGGACCCGGAGATCGTCACCTCGGACACCGGCGACATCGAGCATTACGCGGAGAAACACCAGAAGACCGGCACCGCCGAACCCTTCGTCACCGACCCGGACGTGCTGCACGATCCGCCGGAAACGAAGCCGTGGTTCCTGCGCCAGGCGAATTACCGCCAGGCGGGCATCGCCAACCGCATCACCATGCCCTACCTGGCGCTGCTGGGCGCCGAGGGCGGCGTGGTGGCCAGCTTCGAGAACATGGCCGGCCTCTACCCGAAGTCGATCAAAACGCGCAACAACTCCCTGCTGCTGGCCATTTACCCGGCGTGGGCCGGCCTGCTGAAGATCACCCAGGGCGCCGGCCGCGCGCACATCTTCCACCTGGCGCCGCTGGCCGCCGACGCCAGCGACCAGGATATCCAGAACGCCTACCTCTCCTGGGAGATGCCCGCCGCCACCAACGGCAGCCCATGGACGCCGCTGGAGATCATCCCCGACCTGGACCACATCCGCGCCAGCGAGGTGTTCCATATCCACAAGCTGCCCGTCTACGACGAGGACGCGCATTACCTCTTCGAGCGCAAGGTGAAGGACGCGTGGATCGGGCAATCCTACGGCTCGCTGGGCGCGGTGGACAAGGTGCCCAGCCCGCCCAACAAGGGCTTCTGGGAATACGGCGACCACGGCGGCAACAATGAGGAGATGTGGGCGCACGTCTACTATCAGAATTACCTGCGCAGCGGCGACTGGGGCTGTTACGGGACGGCGAAGGCGATGACCGACCACATCCTGGAGGTGGACTACGTCGCCTTCAGCATCGACCCCTACCAGGATGGCGGCATGGTGGCACACTGCGCGAACCACAACGACGGCGCCGCCTATCCCAGCCACATGTGGTTCACCGAGCTGCTCTTCGCCTACGCGCTGACCGGCGACATCGAGTACAAAAAGGCGGCGATGCACATCTGCGAGAGCCTGCTGCACTTTATCCACGATGAGGACGGCTTCGTCATCATCTCCAGCGACCAGCGCGAGGCCGGCCAGCCGATGATCAATCTGACCTGGACCTACCAGTTCAACCCCGACCCGCGCTACCTGGAGGGCTGCCGGAAGATCATTTACGACTACTGCATGGAGAGCGTACGGAAATACGGCCGCATCCTCGACGAGAAGCCGAGGTTGATGCCCTGGGAGCTGGTCAACTACGGCGACTATGCCACCTGGGAAGGCATGTACTGGTACTGGGAGCTGACCCGCGACGAGACGGTGCGCCAGTTCATGCTGCAGCAGTTCGAAAACCGCGTGAGCGAGAAGAACTGTGGCGTGCACGGCTTCCACCGCGTCACGGACTACAATCCCGCCGCCTACGCGTTCTATTTGGACGGCGACCGCAAATGGCTCGACCGCATCGCCCGCCCCCTGCGCGCCGCCTTCCACGCCGCAAGCTGGCCCATCGGCTGGGTGCATGCGATGTATGCGCTCAAGGTGGCGTTCGACCAGGGGATTATTGAGGATGAGGATATTACGGTAGTCTAATCTGGGAGCGCGGACCACGATCGACCAGGAAGGACGATCTTCTGAGTCCGCGAGTGGTGAAATGAACGAACCTTACCGAGGATTACTGGTGCTCAATCGCTTCTCCGCCATGGATTTTACGGCGGAGAAGCCGTATATCGTCATCTCGGTCACCGATCCCGATAAGCCGGACGTGCTCCTTCAGCCTTCGCCTCATCTGCAAGGCGTGCTGCGCCTTCGCTTCCATGACATTCACCGGCCCAAACCCGGCTTTATGCTTATGGATACCGGGCAGGCTAGCGAGATCGCCGGTTTTATCCAGCAATGGTATGACAAGGTTGACCTTATTGTCATCCAGTGTGAAGGCGGTATCAGCAGGTCGGCGGCGATTGCGGCGGCAATAGCGCATCATTTCTCTGGAGATGAGCTCTATTTCTTTGAGAAGTTCCTGCCGAATCAGCATGTCTATGACCTGATCAATGCTGCATTGGAGCATTGACCTGATCGCGCGGCTTATACGGAATCAAGTTTCACGGTATAATACAACTCGAGGTTTTCATATGGCGAAAATCACTGTTGCAGACGTATTGAATTTACCGGTTTCCGAACGCATCCTCTTCGTCGAGGATGTGTGGGATAGCATTGCCGCTGTTCCGGAAGCGGTGCCGGTCACCGATGCACAGCGGAAAGAGCTGGATCAGCGCTTGGAAGCGTATCACGCCGACCCGCAGGCAGGCTCACCCTGGCATGAGGTAAAAGACCGCATCCGGAGAAGCGCATGACTTCTGCCCTACGCCTTCGCCCGGAGGCGGAAGAGGACGTTCGCCAGGCATATGCCTGGTATGAGGAGCAGCGGGCCGGACTCGGCGAGGATTTTTTGCTGTGCGTCGAGGCCGGGCTTGCGACGATCAGTGTGAACCGGCAGCCTTTCCCATGATACATCGTGAAGTGCGCCGTGCATTAATCCGCCGTTTCCCGTATGCAATCTTCTATGTAGTAAGTGATGAGATCGTCACCATCCTCGGAATCTTTCATTGCCGTCGCAACCCTCGCGCGTGGAAAAGTCGACGCCAATAGAGGTCGGCGATAGCCCCGCCAGGCGACCGTGTCTAAAAGGCAGCCCGCTTCGAAGTGAGCCGGGCACTGCACCGGCACCGAGCGCGCGGCTGTCGCCAAGCTTCCAAACAGTGTTCGTCCTGGTAACGGAGTGGATGGTGTGAACGAATCTGGTTACGAATAGAAATGCGGGAGAGTTACCCGTGATCTATAAAAACCATGGAGGAGATACGATGAATCGGAAGTCTGTTATTACGGTTATCGTTATTATCGCCGTCATTACCGTTAGCTGGTCATTGAAAGATTGGTTATTGCCCGGCAGCAATAGTAGAATTCAGTATCTGGGTATCTGGAGAAATACCCCTGCATGGAATCTGGCTTTGGCTGTCAAGCATCAAAATGTTCGGACAATCAAAAGAATAGCGAAAGCTCATCAGGAATTATTGAATTACCAGGAGCCGAAATTTGGCGCCACCTTGCTGATCTGGTCGGTAGGGACGGAGAAGTATAGATCGGCGGAAACTTTGTTGAAATGCGGTGCCGATCCAAATATTCAGACAACGCAAGCAGGCGAAACAGCGCTATTTGTGGCAGCAAGCTATTCCTGGGTTGATCACTGGGCGAAGAAAGATCCGAAGTATGTCAAGCTGCTCCTCAAGTATGGTGCCGACCCTAATATTAATTATATTGGCTTTAAACCGACTGATGGCTCGCTCGATGTTACGGAGCCGGGCGCCAGTCCGCTGATGAACTCTATCGGATGCGGTATCGAGAAGACCAAAGCATTAGTAGAAGGAGGAGCCGATATAAATTATAAGACAAAATCAGGAAGAACTGCCGCAATTATGGCATTAATGGAAGGACAAAACTCAACTGAAGCAGGAATGGAATATGCCTATTATTTAATTGCTGTGAAGAAAGAGAAAATCACCGATACCTATTGCAGAGGTGAACTGTTCTCTGGGCCTGGTGAAGATCCGAATGTGATATTTTATCCTGTAGATCTATTAAGAGATTGGAATCCAGATGTTAATACAAAAGGATACCAGATGAAGATGGAAATCGAGAAGGAATTTGAACGGCAGGGAGTCAAAATACAGTAAACGAAAGGCCCTGAAAGGGCTGCGGATTTTAGCCCAGGGTCGCAACCCTGGGGAAGGTGAACGGTTACACATCCGTTCCGCCCTGTAGGGGCGGCGGGAACGATTATCCACCAGGTATTCGAAAACCAGTCTTCATCACCTGCCCGGCGCCCCTTCAGGGCGCAATCCTTTTCACGCACCGCTTCCCCAGGGTTGCGACCCTGGGCTAAATTCCGTGGCCCTTTCAGGGCCTAAGCGGGCCGCGAATGACATTAGAGCAAGAGCAAGAGATTAGAGCAATATAAACTGGCGGGCAGGCGCATTGTCCCCCTCACGCGCGTGTGCTATATTGTAACCACCTCATTCTCCCAGGAAGGAAGACGCCGATGCGCCGTGGTTATCTGTTGCTGGCCGTGCTGTTGCTGCTTGGCGGACGCTCGCTGTCCGCGCCGATTCACGATGCGGCGGAGAAGGGCGATACTGCCCGCGTGCGTGCCCTGGTGAAGGCCGACCGCTCCACGCTGACCAGTCGTGAGAACGGCTGGACGCCGCTGCACGTGGCGGCAGCGTGTGGGAAGGTCGACACGGTGAAGCTGCTGGTGTCGGCGGGCGCGGACGTCAATGCGGCGGGCAAGCTGGGGGCCACCCCGCTGCACCTGGCCAGTTATGCCGGCTCCTCTGCGGTGGTCAGCGTACTGCTCGCCCGCAAAGCGAACGTCAACGCGCGCGACCGGCAGGGGGTGACGCCGCTGCACCTGGCGGCGATGCACGGGAACGCGGATGCCGGCAAGCTGCTGCTGGACAAGGGCGCGCAGATCGAAGCGCGCGACAAGCAGGGGTTCACACCCTTCCACTGCGCGGTGGCCCGCGACTCCGGCAGCATGACCGTGCTGCTGACGCTGCGCAAGGCCAACGTCAACGCCGTCTCCAATGCCGGCTGGACGCCGCTGCACTTCGCCGCCTATAACGGCGACACGGCGGCGATGGCCTTCCTGATCGACCACGGCGCGAAGGTGAACGGCGCCGGGAAGCCGGTGCCCACGCCGCTAGCCTGCGCCTTGCTGCGCTCCGACCCGCGCTTCTCCCTGCTGCCGATCTCGCTAACCGGGAGTGAGAGCATCAGCTACATGCTCGGACTGACCGAGTTGACGCCCTTCAAGCCGTTCCGGCGTATTCCCGACGAAAAGGCGCAGGCAGAAGAGGCGATCGTCACCGCTATGGTGAAGGCGCTGCTGGCGCGCAAGGCGAACGCGAATGCCAGCAGCGGGCTGGGCGGCCTGACGCCGCTGCACCTGGCGGCCACGCAGGGCTACCTCAGCGCGGCGAAGGCACTGGTAGCCGCGGGGGCCAAAGTCACCGCCCGCGCGCAAAACGGCGAGACGCCGCTGCACGCGGCCGCGGGTGGCGGCAGCCGGCAGATGGTGGAGTTTCTCCTCGACAAGGGCGCCGATCTGAAGGCGAAAGACGGAGCCGGGAACCTGCCGGTGCAGAGCGCTCTGAAGAATCCGGACAGCGATGTACTGAATCTGCTGATCAAACGCATGGGGGCTGCCGCCACGCCGCTGCTCGGTGGCCTGCTCTGCCGGGCCGCCGCGGACGGCAACCTGCAGGCGGTCGGCGTGCTGCGCACCTGGGGCGCTTCCGTTTTTGCCAAGGACGCGCAGGGACGCACGGCGCTGCACCTGGCGGCCTACGGGGGAGATGCCGCGGTCACTGCGGCGCTGCTGGACGGCAAGGCCAATCCGAACGCCGCCGACCCGGCGGGACAGACGCCGCTGCACCTGGCCGCCGCCGGTGGAAAGCTGGAGGCGGTGAAGGCGCTGGTCGAGCACGGCGCCGACGTGAGCGCCCGCGACCTGGACGGCCGCACTCCGCTGCTGGTGACTGCCGATCCCGGCGTGATCAAATACCTGGCCGGCCACGGCGCAAGCCTCGATGATCGGGACAACACCGGCGCCTCCCTGCTGAACCAGGCGCTGGCAAACAACAATTGGGCGGTGCTGCAGGCTTTGCACGACCTGAAGGTCGACATTAACGCGCGCACGCCCGCCGGCTCCTTCCCGCTGCTGGAGAAGGCAAGCAGCGAGGCCAACCTGCCGGTGGTGCAGACGTTGCTGGCGTGCGGAGCGGACGTGAACACGCAGGATATCCGGGGCAAGTCTGCGCTGCACCTGGTCGCGCGCGGCAATCTGGCGGTCGCCCGCTTGCTGCTTGTGCACAATCCGAACGTCAAGCTGCGCGATAACCGGGGCTACACCGCGCTGCATTACTTCGTGACCTTCGGCGACGACGCGCTGGTGCAGCGCCTGCTGGAGTTGGGCCCGGACGTGAACGCGCGCAGCGTGCAGGGCGTCGCGCCGCTGCACCTGGCGGTCACCACCAATTCCGCGTCGCTGGTGACGGCGCTGCTGGCGGCCGGCGCCGACGCGACCGCCCGCAACGCCATCGGCGGCACCCCGCTGCATAACGTGGCCATGCAGCCCCGCCCGACCGGCATGAACCCGCCACCATCCCGGCCGATCCTCGACAAGCTGCTGGCGCAGGGGGCGGACCCGAACGCGCGAAACAGCGCCGGCGAAACCCCGCTGCACATTGCTGCGAAGAGCGGCAATACGGAAGTAATCGGCTGGCTGCTGGAGCAGAAGGTGGATGTCAACGCCACCGACGCCGCCGGCAACACGCCGTTGAAGCTGGCCACCGCGCCGGAGGCCGCCAAACTGCTTCGCGATGCCGGCGCCCAGGAGCAAACCGGCGAACCGTACCCGACAGTGCATCCGCTGGCCGCGGCCATTACTGCCGGCGAGGTAGAGAAGATCCGGCAGCAGATCGCCGCCACTCCCGCCTTGCTGCAGACCACCGACCTGAACGGCAACACGCCGCTGCACCTGGCGGTTGCCGCCGGCAAAAATGACGTGGCAACTGCGCTGCTGGTGCTGCATGCGACGGCGGATGCCGTCAATTACCGGAACGAAACACCGCTGCACCTGGCCGCGCAACAGGGTTCCACGGAGCTCTGCCAAGCCTTGCTGGCCGGCGGCACCCGCGCCGATATCCGCAACATCGACGGCCGCACACCGCTCGAGCAGGCGATCTACGAGAAGAAGGCTGACACGGCGCTGCTGCTGGCGGCATCTTCGCCGGCGAATACACGCGATTATAACGGCGCCACGCCGCTGGTGAGCGCCATCCAGAACGGCTTGACCGCGGTGGCGGCGGCGCTGGTGCAACACGGCGCCGATCCGAACGTAGCGGATAATTCCGGCAGAGCATCGCTGTATTACGCGGTCGCCAACGGCAAGAAAGAGTTGGTGGATGAACTGCTGGCTAACGGCGCCAAGGTCGACAAGGCCGACGCCTTCGGCGCCTGCCCGATCCACAAGGCGTTGAACACCGACATCCTGCAGGCGCTGCTCGATCACGGGGCCAGTGCAGCCGTGCGCGACGGGCGGGGAAATACCCCGCTGCACCTGGCGGCACTGCGCGCCGTCGCGGAGCTGCTGCTTGCCAACAAAGCGGATGTAAATGCCGTGAACCAACTCGGGCAGACGCCGCTGCACCTTGCGCTCGGGCGGAACAACCTGGATGTCGCCCGGCTGCTGCTGGAGCGCGGGGCGGACCCGGAGAAAATGGACGCGCAGGGGCGGACGGCGCTGCACCAGGTGTTGAGTATTGACGCGGTGAAGCTGCTGCTGGAGAAGGCCCTGTCCATCGGCGCGCAGGACCGCGACGGCAACACGCCGCTCTTCTTCGCCAGGTCGCAGGACATCAAAGCGCTGATTGCGCTGGGGGCGCAGGTGAACGTGCGCAATACCGCGGGCGACACGCCGTTGCGGCAGCGGCTCGCCAACGGAGATACTGAAGGCGCGCTGTTGCTGTTGGGGGCCGGCGCCGAAGTGCCTGCCGACGCACTGCACCTGGCTGTAAAGGGTGGGCAGCCGCAGGTGCTGGCCGAAACGCTGCTCGCACATGGAGCGAAAATCAATGGGCGCGACGCGGACGGCAACACCCCGCTGCTGGCCGCCCTGGCCGCCGGACGGCTGGAGCAAGCGGGCGCGCTCATCGACAAAGGTGCGGACGTCATCCTGGCAAACAAGCAGGGCGTCACCGCCCTGCACCTGGCGGCAGGCTCGCCGCGAACCGCTGACGCGGCGACATTGAAGGCGCTGCTGGCCAAATTATTCGAGCGCAAGGCCGCAGTGGGGGCGAAAACCGCGGAGGGGGAACTCCCGCTGCATTACGCCGCGCGCGCCGGTAATACCGAGGCGGTGTCCGCCCTGCTGGCGCAGAAATCGCCCGTCGATGTGATCGGCACGAAGGGGCAGACGCCGCTGATGTGCGCCATCACTATGGACAAATACGAAGCGGCGGTGGCGGAGGAGATCTGCCGCATGCTGCTGGCCGCGGGCGCCAGCCCCAAGCTCTCTACACGGCTGATCGGCACGCCCGCGCAATATGCGCTGGTGTTCAACAGAACGACGCTGGTGCCGCTGCTGATGCCGGGGACGGACGTGCGCGCCCATGATGGGCAGGGCAACACGCTGCTGCATGACGCAGTGCGCCGGAACGACCTGGCGCTGGTGAACCAGCTTCTCGGAATGGGCGCCGACCCCAACGCGCGCGACGCGGACGGGCAGACGCCGCTGTTCGACCTCGCGCAATATGGTTACCACGACGTACCGGAGATCCTTACCGCGCTGCTGGGCAAGGGGGCAAAGTTAGAGGCGCGCAATAATCGCGGTGAGACTCCGTTGTTCGCCTGCGCGCAATCCGGGCAGCTTCCCACGCTCACCGAGCTGGCGCAGCGCGGTGCGAATAAATCGGCGAGAACGCCGGATGGGCGCACGCTGCTTCACGCAGTGATGCTGCGGCCGAACCTGGATAAGGTGAACTGGCTGCTGGATAACGGGGCCAACCCGAAGGCGGTCGACCAGGCTGACCGCACGCCGCTGCACCTGATCGCCGCCGCCATCCCGCAGCAGGGCACGGATGACGTGATCAGCACGCTCATCGCCCACGGCGCCGCCGCCAACGCGCGCGACGAAAACGGCCGCACACCGCTGATGCTGGCGGTGCAGGCCCGCGCCGTCACCACCGTGCAGTGCCTGCTTGCCAACGGCGCGAAGGTCGAGGTGGAGGACAAGGACGGGAAAACGGCGCTCGATTACGTGACCAACGATGCGCCGGAGATCGGGGAGCTGCTGCAACGGGCGAAAGAAAAGTAATGAGAGTGCCCGGTTCGGCGGGAGGGCGAGGCTTCTGCCCAATACTGTTCAAATAAGGGTTTTCGTAGGGGCGAGTGGCACTCGCCCCGTGAGAGAGCCAGGTGCTGCATTTCCCCTCAAGGCGAATACGGCTCCCGTAACGGGGCGAGTGCCACTCGCCCCTACGAAAACCCTTATTTGAACAGTATTGGCCCTCCCACCGAACCGGCCTTATCGCATTAGTCTTATCACTTATTACTTATCACTACTAACTACTTACTACAGCAACATCACCGTCCCCACTGCTTCGGCGGCCGGTAATCCAGCTCGATGGTGGCGCGGGAGATTTTGGGGACAATGGGGGTTAGCCGGCGCTTATATTCCATGCGGTCCACCAGGCCGGGGCGCATCTCCGTCTCGGTATTGGTGCCGCAGAGCTTATCCACGCAGCCGTCCCACTCCGCCACTTCCGGCATCTCCTTCTTCAACTCGGCCTTGATCTCGTCCGGCAGCATGAGCTGGTCCACGAAGCGCACCAGCACATTGTCCATCGCGAAGTAGCTGTAGCCGAGATCGGTTTCGTCGGTCTGCCCGGGCTCCAGGTCAGCGCTGGGCGCTTTTTCCAGGATCACCTGCGGCACGCCGATGCTGCGCGAGAGCTGGCGCACCTGGGTTTTGTAGAGATCGCAGATCAGGTTGAGCGCGCTGGCGTTGTCGCCCCAGATGGTGGTGTAGCCGAGCAGCGCCTCCGTCTTGTTGCTGGTGCCCAGCATCAGTGCGCCCCAGCGCTCGCACTCTTCGTAGCCGAAGACCATGCGGATGCGCGCCATCACGTTGCCGCGCGCGTGCCGGTTCGCCTGGTCAACGTTCTCACTCTTGGCATGGTACAGGCCGGTCACCGCATCGGTGATGTCATATTGCCGGTAATCGATGCCCAGCGCCTCCACCACGCGCATGGCGTCGTCCACGCTTTCCGGCGCGGAGGATTTATACGGCAGCAGCAGCGCGCGCACGTTCTCCGGCCCCACCGCCTCCGCCGCCAGGAAGCACACCAGCGAGCTGTCCAGCCCGCCGCTCAAATTCACCACCCAGTGCCCGATGGGATTCCCGGTAATCGCCTCGCCGGTGTGGCGAATGGCGCGGACCAGGATCTCTTTCACCAGGTCGGGGTTGATATTCAGTAAGTTGCGTCCGTCTTTCATAATTAGCCTTTGCGATTCACGGAGTATAATGCCGCGGCTTCCTCCACGCGGAAGCCGATCGGCTTGTGCGTATGCTGCCGCTGCATCTCATGGATGGTCTCGATAATCTGCTCGAGCTGGTTCTCATAGTCGTCCAGCCGGTCTTCGTGCAACGTGAAGCTCACCACCAGCCTCTTCTCCAGTTGTTCCAGCTTCAACGCCAGCTCCGTATGCGACGCCAGCAACGCCCGCTGCCGGATGAAGGCGCGGACGACGTAGACACTCACCTCGACGGCCTTGGGCGTATTCAACACGCTGGCGGCCATGACGGCGCCGTGCTCGGAGAAGACATAAGGATACGGAGGGTAGCGACGTCCACCACGACCGATGTTTGCGGTCACAATTTGTGACCGCAAAGATTCATATTCCATTTCAGTCAATTGAAACATGAAGTCATCGGGGAAGCGGTCAGAGTTACGCTTTACGGCTTGATTCAATTGTTTTGTGGTAACCTCATATAACCGTGCGAGATCACTATCTAACAGTACCTTCTTCCCTCGAACCTCCAGAATGACTGCCGTAATCTGGTCAACCGGTATAATAACTTGATCAACCATGTCTAACCTCCAGCAATCACGCGAGGTTATCGCAAATTGCGATACCCCCCTGGGAACCGGTCACAATTTGCAACCGGTTCCCACACTATCAATTGTTTGCGGTTGCATTTTGCAACCGCAAAAGACTCTGAAATCAGGATCACTCTTATCTGATATCCGTTTGACATCGCAAATTGCGATATCAAACGTCTGTCAGTTAATAGCCGTCACCAAAGCAGGTGGATGCAAATTGCAACCACCTAGCCCCTTCTCCCTAGTCCCTTTCCTCTATCGCCACCTTTAGCTCCCGCAGCGTCAAATCCCAGTTCTCATCCGCCATCAGCGGTGTCTGCAGGCGGGCGCGGGTGATGGCGGCTTTGTCGATGTCGGCGAAGACCAC
>Ga0172370_10003425_pt1 | contig 21942 bp, 10 predicted proteins | sample LakKiv5m_FD_114538 | JGI IMG/M metagenome (GOLD analysis project Ga0172370, IMG submission 114538) | Freshwater microbial communities from Kabuno Bay, South-Kivu, Congo - kab_022012_11.5m | ecosystem: Environmental > Aquatic > Freshwater > Lake | place: Democratic Republic of the Congo...
CCGGTGGGCACCGGCAAACGAGGTGGTTACGGTATGCTTGGTCCATTGGATGGGCCATCCTCCTCCGTTCTCCCACCATGATATCTCATTGTTCAGCAATGAGGCGCCCACGACATCCGGGAGGCCATCATCATTGAAATCCCCTGCATGCACCGATTTGGCCTGCGTAAAACCTAAGGCTATGGATTGTTCGCTCCAGCCGATGGGTGTTCCCCCTTCGTTTCGCCACAGGGTGAGTTCATTCTGAAGGGAAGAGGCAGCCAGTACATCGGTGTCGCCATCCAGGTCGATGTCGCAGCCAAACATCTCGTGCGGGAAATCATAACCGGTGCGGATCGTGTGTTTGATCCACAGGATCGAGTCTCCTCCTGAGTTTTCCCACCAGGCGATCTCGTCTCCGGTTTTGGCGCAGGCCAGGATGTCTGGCAGACCGTCGCCATTGATGTCACAGGCCGCCACGCTGCCGGCCCCGGCAAAAGAGCCTGCAACAACGATTTTCTGCCAACTCACCGGAGTCCCTCCCTGGTTCCGCCAGAAGAGGATGTCATTGTCTTCGGCGGCGGCTCCAAGGATATCGGTATCTCCGTCGTTGTCAATGTCATAAACTAAGAGACTCTGGGTACCCTTTGTCTGATCCGATACCGTCAGTTGGGTAAATACCGGTTGGGCAACGATGGCCGCCGGCCTTCCCTGAAAGAGGAGCAAAAGAGCCGGAAGAAAAAAAAGATGGAGAAATCTTGCTCGGTTCATTTTTATTGTATTTTTATAGCCAAAATTAATATAAAACATTGAATATCAGATGTTAAAATGAACAAACGGTCACAGGAACCAATAAGCGGTCGGAAAAGCAGACAAGCGGACATCTCCCTGCCCGGTTGGAGTAGATTCGGGAGGGGCTACCGGAAATCCCGGATGTTCTGGATACTGAACAGTACCTTCTGGCTTTTTTTTATCGTTCGGGAGTTGTTTGCCGTCAGGTACTACGAACCGGCCTTTACCGAGTTTTATTTTCTGGCTTCCATCACCTACTTAACGGGATTTTCTGTTTCATTGCTGGTCAGGTTGCTGTTTATCTGCCTGATCTCCCGGATGCCTTCTCTCTTGCGCATGGCGCTGATGTTCGCCTCTGTTTTGATTATGGCATCAGTGGTCTGGAGGTTTCTTGACGCCCTGATCAGCTACCCTTTCTGGTCGGAACCCATCAGGATGAGGTATGCGGCTTTCAGTTGGATGGATCATATCATGGAAACCTTTCAATATCTGCTGACGTTATTGGTTTGGGGAGCCGTCTATTTTATCGTGTTTCTGTTCGATCGGTTGTTCAGTCAGCAGGTCAGGACCCAGGAAGCGGAAAACCTGGCCATCCAGGCACGGTTTCAGTTGCTTCAGAACCAGCTCAACCCCCATTTTTTATTCAACTCCCTGAACTCCATCCGGGCCCTGATCTTTGAAAATCAGCAAAAGGCGGCTGATCTGGTGACAGACCTTTCGGGTTTTCTCCGTTACAACCTGCAGCAATCCGGCGTACTAACCATCCCGTTGCAGGAGGAGATTGAGGCCATCCGGACTTATTTATCGATTGAACAGAAGCGGTACGAAGGCGATTTGCAGGTAACCGTAGAAATGGATCACGGGTGTACTGGCATCCGGGTAATTCCGAACCTGTTGCTGCCGCTGGTCGACAATGCGGTGAAGCACGGCATGCAAACCAGTGCGATGCCGCTGAAGGTAGGAATTGTGGCCCGGATGAGCGGGAAAGGGTTGTATCTGGAAGTCAGCAATACAGGAAGATGGAACAGCGGGCAGCACCGCGAAGGAGGGGTTGGGTTGAACAATGTCAGAGAACGGTTACAGAACCGTTATGGGGAGCGGTTTACCATGGAGATCGATCAGGAACCCGTTCTGGTTCGGGTCATCATTCACCTTCCGGAGAGTCGCGATGAACAGGCTTGATCCCATACCGGCTCTGGTGGTTGACGATGAACGGCTGGCGCGGCTGGAACTCATCCGGTTGCTGCGCTGTCACCCTGGCGTTGAGGTGGTGGGTGGGGCATCCGGGGTAGCTGATGCCGCGGAGAAGATCCGAATCCTGAAGCCTCATCTACTGTTTCTCGATATTCAGCTCCGGGGAGAGACCGGATTTGATCTGCTGGACAAGGTAGATTTTTCGGGAAAGATCATTTTTGTAACAGCCTGGGATCAGTACGCCGTTCAGGCTTTTGAAGTGAATGCCCTGGACTATCTGCTGAAGCCGGTAAGTCCGGAAAGACTGGCCCGGTCGGTCGAACGACTGGTTAGCGAACCTTCGGAGAATAGTGAGCAGAGACTCATTCCCTCCCGTGAGCCTTTTTCCGGGCAGAGGCAGGAGTTTCCTGTCCGTCGGTTGGGGCTGTCTGATGTAGTTTTCATCCGGCTGGGGAACAAGCTCCGGTTTCAGCGGGTGGACGAGATACTGTTGTTGCGGGCGCAGGGGCCTTATACCGAGTTGTTTACGACTGCCGGCCAGTCGGGGCTGGTCCATAAATTGCTAAAAGAGTGGGAAGCTTTCCTTCCCGAAACGCAATTCCTGCGGGTCCACCGCAATACCATGATCAACCTGGCACAGGTTGGGGAAGTGGAGCCCTGGAGCAACCATGCCTACTTGATCACGCTGAAGGGCTTCCCTGAAACAATTATCGTCAGCCGCCGGTATGCAAAACGGCTCCGGCAGGGGAGGGGATAGCACAGTTTTTTTTGCTATTTTTGAGAGACCAATGACGAAAGGCGCTTTTCAGGATAGGGAAGATTTTTCCTGTAAAAGCACCATATACTGTAACAGACAATGAAAAAATTTTCTGTTTTTATGGTGTTCCTGGCCATAGCAGCTCTTCAGATCCAAGGACAGCGGACCACAAACACCAAACTGAACAGCTCCATCACCGATACCAGTGGAAGAATGGGCAACACCAAAATTGTCCTGGATGAGATAACCGGCAACGGGTACATTAGCTGGGATGGTTATTACAATCAGGATTACCAGTTTCAGTTTATACTGACCCGCATCAACAAGGAGGGGGAAAAGATATGGGAATGCAATTCTTGTTACAAATTTGGCAACCAGTAAACCGAAATGTAAAATACCAGTATCGGTATTACTTATGAGTACAACCAACAAAATTATTTTAGCCCTAGGAGGAAGGGATTTTGAAATCAGAATTGAAACAGGTGGCAACATTTTCAGGATATTTTCTTTTTTTGGTGAAAAAAAACTTGTACTTATTCTAACCTGAGTAATTCACAAACTTTGTTAATAAACTGAATTACAAATGAGATTTCTTCCTGCAGTCTTACGCTTCGTTCAATACCATTAAAGTTTATGTTGGGTATTATAGCAAACCAGATATGCTGCCCGGTAGAGTATTATCCGGCAAATTCTTAATAAAAAAGCCCCTCCATCTGCCAGAAGGCAGATTTCAGGGCTGATGTCCCCCAAACACCCGAAAAAATGTCTTAAACAAGCATCCCCGTAATCACCAATCCGGTCAAATGCTTGTAATAAAAAGCTTGCAGATTATTGAATCACCAATTTTTTAATGATGACACCATTGCTGGTTTCTATTTTTACAAAATATACGCCTTTAGGCTGATTTGAAATATCGACCTGTGCAGGTAAGCCAAAGTTCTGACCAAACACCTCATCACCAAAGGCATTGATGACCCTGATAGTAATATTCTCGTTTACCCCCTGGATGGTGAACAGGCCATTTGAAGGATTTGGGTAAACCTGCAGATTGCCTGACGTCAAATCACCCATTCCGGTTAATGACAATTTTAATGAGGTTATTGCAGATATTCCGTTGTTTTCAAAAAACCCGGTATTCATCGAAGGATCGTAGGTTACAACAAGTTCATAAGTATCGCCGGTTGAAGGACGATACAGCTTATAGTTCAATGGATTTCCGGTGGTAAAACCTTCCTTTTGAGGGGTTGCAGCATCATCGGCATTTAAACTCAGGGCAAAGGATTCACTGGCATTTGAAATTTCAACTGCTCCTGCACAAATTCCATCCTGAGTAAATCCACCAATAATATCTCCTGAAATCAAAGGACTATTCTCTGTAATAAAAGCTACCAGATGCGAGGCGGGTGTATTAATCACTTCATTCCATGGAGTTTCAGGATTTGCCTGAACTTCCGGTTTTAGATTTTCCGGATTTCCCGAATCAGTTCCATATGTTATACTTCCACTGTTGTTCATCCTCACATAATAGGCTTTTCCGGGTTGCAAATTCTGTATGGAATTAATTCCGTAAGCCGGCCAGTAAACGCCGTTTCCGGCAACATCCTTTACAATGGCTAATCCACTTACACCTGAAAAAAGATTGACTGCGCTGTATGGATTTGAACTTAACACCGGGATAAGGTTCCAACCCTGTGAAAGGCTGACTGTTTTATTGACCACAAGCGAGGTACCGATGGGTAAAGTAGCGCTTTCGGTAAGTTTAATGGCGTATCCCGAATGGTCGTCCCAGGTACTGAGGGTAAAAATTCCACCTGCCGGATAGTACATTCCGGAAAAGTTGTTAATAAGGATCAACTTATCTTCGATCGGACTCAGAACAGAGGCCATGCTGTTGTTTACAGGCGTCACATAGCTTGAAATGCCGCTCCATCCTGCCGGGAGGCTGATATTATGGACAATTGGAGCAGTTCCGAATTCGTAAGCACCCATATCAGGAGGGTTTGAACGGGTAGCGCCGTTAATATCAATGGTTACATCAGGAATAAACACACCTTTGTTGTCGAGGGCTGTTGATGTTGGGAGCAGGTTGGTTCCGGAGGTAAATTCAGGATTGATGGTAACAGAATTCATATCCTGCCCCGAATAGGCCTGCCATGAAGCAAGTGTCGGGAAATTAGTTATATAGGGTGGGGTATTCTGCGTGAAAATCTGAACAAGTTGACCCTGGTAGCCATCAATATAAAAATCGTTGTTATCAAAATCAAAACCTGAGACATTTCCGGTCATCATAATACCGTAGGCTCTTCCCTGCGCTGTGGGTCCAGGACTGGGATATTCATTAGTCATTGCGTTTCTTAAAACATTGTTCTTTATCTCATAGTTACTTGAATTAGTCAGACTTTGGTTCCAAAATGCTATACAAGAAGATGAAGGAGCATAACTATCGTAGCCGTAAAGATAGGGGCCACTCATGTAAATTGAATTATTCAAAATGCGGAGATTCCCTCCCTGGCGGACCATAATTCCGTGAGCCTGCGACTGTGCTACTCCGGGATTCAGTCCCCATGCGCCAATGTTGTAAATTTCATTATTCGATATTTCAGTTGGCGTACTGTTGTTATCATTGTCGCATTTTATACCAAAACTGCCAATTGAATTGGAAATCCAATCATGGATTTTATTTCTTGTGATTTTTGTATTGGTACAATTATAAACGAACACAATACCAAACTGAGAGGCAGCATCACTACCTTGAGCCGGACCCATAATGTCGTTTCCTTCGATAAGCATATTATCCGTGTACCGGTATGCAATTCCCCAGCGCGTAATATAATCAGATGGTTCGGGTGAACCCACCGTATTATTTAATAAGGTTATGTTGTAATTGCGGTTACTGTTCGCGGCGCTAATGTCGATGCCACTTTTAGCACGTTTCAACCAATTATTTTCAAACAGGATGTTATTATAACCACCACCGTTGACCCCACCATTTTCATTAAAGGTAACCAGGTAGGTATCAACTTCAATATCATCATTATTACCCATAACAATACAATTTTTTATGGTGACATTCGTGGAAGCATCGTTGGATCCGTTGTTGGTTATACCAATCACATACGAATACCATTCACCTGAGGTATTCTCGATGGTAAGGCTACGGTCGGTTCCACCATTTGATGAGCCATCAATTACCACATAATCAATTCCTTTGAACTTCAATAACGCACTACCGGCCACAGAGCCGCTGATTACCGGTGTTACTCCGGTATTTGGTTTTATGACAAGTTTATTGGTGGCGCTACTCCCACTCAAAGGATTTAAAATGAGTGGGAAAGTTTCGCTGGGATAGGTTTCGTCATCAAGTACCAGTGTCACCTGATTAACAAGGAATTTTGAACTGAGATCGCTCAAAGCCTGGGTAATAGTGGTATATGTTTTACCGATACCAACATGAAAAACACCGGAAATACTTGAAACAACCGAATAGGTATATGGCGTTGTCGGCGGTGTGGCGCATGCCGGCGGATTTGCGGTAAAACCCCCTGCACCAGCCATCGGGCTGGCACCCACATTTGGTGTTGTTACCATATCCTGGGCGACAAGGTAATATGAAATTACATCATTGGTTGATGCACCTGATCCAAAAACGAATGAGTAGGTTGATGGTGAAACATAGGTAGCCTGAACACTCTGATAAGCCCCTGAATTCTTTTTCCAGTATAGTCGTGGCAAGCCTGTACCTGATGCCGGGACACCGGTTCCATCATACATTTTTACCGTAAGTGTTCTGGATAACCCAATAAATGTATTCCCTAACGGAGTAAAAACCATGTAAGGCGCTGTCAAATCATTGGTTAATCCGCCAAATTCATCAGCGCCAATGTCGGGAGCGCCAGGTGAAAAGGATGGATTCACCGGGTAACCGGTTTCAGGGTATCTTGCATCACCATCAAAGTCGTTAATTACTTCCACTGGCAGCGTAACCACTGAACCACCGGCTTCGCATTGTGTAGCAACTCCGGTCTGAAGGTGTACATTGTAAGGCCTTACTGAAACATTTACGAAAGGAGGCATTTCAGTTACTGATTGTACTTCCTGTGGAGTAACCAGCGTTTTGTAATTCGCCAGGGTTTGAGCAGCAGAAGTACCATCATAAAAAATCAGCCTTGTTGCACCGGGAGTTCCAGTGTAGATGTTGTTAAAATTGGAGGTAAAACCGGTAAATCCGGCATTCCTTGCCCTGATGCCTACAGTTTTGCCATTAGCGCCAACCGATGAACTGGTATTCACAAAAATATTGTTTTGCAAATCAATCCCATACAATCTTTTTACACAAAATGCTGAAGAGCCATAATTTGCCTGTGATCCCAGGGCTACCGAATTAAGGTAAACTGTATTGTTGTAAAATCCTCTGATGCCATTACTTTCATCAACATAAAACCCATTGAGCATATTCCAGCTATATCCTTCAGTGGCATTCGAAGCCGGATTTGTAAGGTCGCTGACCATATTATTGTAAAAATATATGGCAGCGCCATCATTTCCCGAATAAATACCATTAATATTTGCCCCGGTAGCACTGTTGTTGCTCTTAATGTTTTGAATTTTATTTTGATAGACATAACTCAAATTCCCGGCAGAAACGTATAGTCCGCATATGGAACCGTTTGCTTCCGAAATATTTGTCACCGTGTTGTTGTGTACATTTTTGTAGTCTGAATTATTGTAGGTAACATACATGCATTGAATAGCGCCGCTCGCCCCTACAACATTCTGATCCACTATGTTGTTGTAAGCTTCTAGTGTTGTTCCGCTACCAGCAATGGTCAGAAAATAGGTAGATGCTGATACCGCTGCAGCAGTGATCCTTGAATTACCCGAAACAGTATTGCCATGAACAACCAATGGCCCGCTGATGGATGATTGCTTTTGTATCCACATCACTCTCCATTCTCCATTATGACTGGCTCCCGGTGCTCCTCCAATGGTATTATTGGTCACACTGTTCCCATAAACATTTGCAATGACTCCCATGTTTAAAATATAAATTGATCTGACCTGTGCGCTACCGGTTGCAGTTGGAAAAGTACAATTGGTGACTGTATTGTTATAGAAGTTGGCAACGTTGTTGGTGCCATTGGCCCCCATATCGCACCAAATCGCGTAAAACTGAGAATTTCCGTAGTCATCAACAGGAGAAAACTGCAAGCTTACCGTATTTCCATACACATCAAAGTTTGCATTTTTGGAATTGGTTAGATGAATACCTGAATACTTTGTAAAATCATAGGGTGTGGAGGAACCTGAAACGTTGTTATTTGCAACCGTCAGATTGTTTTGGCAGGTTGCATAAATGCCATAGGCGTCAACGGTTTGACCCCCAACATTGGTAATATTGTTCGCACCGTCTTTGCCTATTTCATTGTTTTGATCATAAAATAAGTAAGGTTCTGCAAGATCATTGTAGCCTGTAAGCTGAATTCCAAAATAACAGTTTGCAATGGTGTTGTTGAATATTTTCAGGTTTGAATTTGTACCACCCAACGCTGTTACAGTAAGTTGTGCAACACTATTGATCAAATGATTGTTACAATAAATACCAGTTGAGGAAAGGTGCAATTTGTTTAAGGTAACTGTACAATTTTTAATGGTGATATTCTGCGAACCATTGGTAGCGGAGGCTTTTAGCACGGCATAGCCCCATTCCATGCGTTTTGTATAGGTGTTATTTGAAGCATTTTCCGACAGGTCAATTCCATCAAAAGTAACATAATCGCATCCTAAAAATGCAATGATCGCATCCCTGTTCCCGACACCAACAGGTGCTGTGATCAATGGATTGTTGCCACTACCGTTTTTCTGAAAAACAACAGGATTGGCAGCCGAACCAGTTGTAGTAGTGATATGACCGGCCGTTGCTGTGGCAAATGTTTCGGTGTGTCCGGCATTTACATTAAAAGTAACACCACCAGAACCAACCCCTGAAGAATTAATGGCAGCGATGGCTGCTGCTATTCCAGGATAATCACCAGGGATGTACTTGATCCCGGAAATTTGTGCATTTGCTAATAGATTTACAAATAAGGCAAACACTAAGGTAAACAATGCTTTTTTCATAACAAATCAATTATTTAATGTTTTTAAACTTGAATTTCAAACTTATAATTTTGACCTTTCCGAACGACCAATTCCGGCTTCTTTGAAAGACGATGCAAATATCAACCTGCAATATCGCTAATGCAATTTTTTTGCCTGTACAAAACCATGACACGCTCCAAAATGAACCTTTACATTAACTGTACAGATAAAAAAACATTACTCTATCCAATTGAATATTAATGCCATATCACAATTTTAACCAAAATCTGTCGAAACCTTTTTGTGTCAACAATGTCAGGATTTTTTCATTGAATATTACGGTTTTGAGGTAAAAAAAAAGCCATGGCAACTAACCACGGCTTATGAAAAAAATTACAAGTTTACTTTAGTGTTATCTTACGATCAGTTTTTTAACCACTGATTGATTGGTTCCCGTGATTCTTACGAAATAAACACCTGGTTTCACATCTGACAAATTGATTGGGTGGTTTGTACCAGCATTATTGCCATCAATTATTTCGGAATAAACAACCTGTCCTGTGCCATTTTCAACCTGAACCTTCAGATTCTGATCCATTGCAGGAACCTGGAGATAGAATAAACCGGTTCCCGGATTTGGATGGATTGAAATGTTTTCGATCAGGTTTTCTGAAACAGAGGTTGCACCTTCCGACATTGTGTAAATTACCGATTGTCCAAATTCTGCAAATGAGCCAGCGTTTGGCATGGTTTCTTTGTAGCTTACCTGAACCGGAACTTCTGAATTACGCGAAGGGTTGTAAACCTTTACGATCATTTCTTCATCCTGAGCCAAACCTTCGAGAGCCTCCGTGGCAACATCATCACCATTAGCAACAATCATCAGGTTTCCACTCTGGCCGTTAAACTGAGTAAAACCGGAACATTCACCCCTTGAATTAAACACACCGATAAAGTCTCCCTTTTCGATACCTTCCAGGGCTGAATTTTGAATAGAAATGAAATGCTGTGTCCCAGTTGTGGTAACTGACCATGGAGCACTCTGATAAGCAATGGGTTCAGCCTTTACGTAGTTAAACGAACCCGATTTTCCACAAGTATAGGTAGCCTGTCTTTGTGCATTCATTTTCACAAGATAACCAACGCCTGGTTCAAGGTTTCCGAGAGTGTAAATACCGCCGGCCGGCCAGTACATTTGCTGAGAATAAAGATCGTATGCAAAAACAATGTCATTGCCAAATTGTGCAAAGAAGTCCATTGCATCAACCGGTTGATCGCACAAAACCGGAATGTAACTTGTACCGGCATTGATAGTAAAGGTGGTATTTTCCACCATTTCTCCCACTACGTGGAAACACGCCTGCTGGTTCATTTTGATTTTGTATCCTTGGTATGTATTCCAGTTGCCAATGGTGTTGATGTTTTGAGAAGGCCAGTATAAACCAGAATTTGAAATCAGAATCTGCATTTCATTATCAATTTCGGATAAAACAGTTTCGAGTGCCGGAACATTGGGGGTCAAATAGCTCGATATGCCGCCCCAGCCTGTCGGAACACAAATGTGGTGGTAAATTCCAGTGGTTGCATCGGCTGTAATACCTTCAGTTGAATAGAGTTTAACTGCATCCACTGACCAGGCTTTGTAATAATAAGTAGTCAGAGGTGATAATCCGGTATGGCTGAATTCAGTCATAGTACCCTTATAGATAATGGTACCGTTATCTCCAATAACGTTACCAACCTGATAAGTAGTTCCATTGGCCGGCTGATCAAATACCGGAGTGGTATTCGTTGCAATGATGACCTCGTTGCCCGCAGCATTAAGATTGTAAGCAAGATTAATAGTGGAAAGATCAGCGGTAGCAGTAAGCATTGCAGGTGGCTCCGGGAGTATGAGTTCTGTTATGGTAATATCATCCAGGAACAATCCGTGACCGGGGCCTACGGGGGTAAAATTGTGCCAACCAACGTAGAAAACACCTGTTTCTGACGGTGAAAATACCGTACAGGAAATTTGTTGAGAATAAGAAGTAATTGGTGTAAGCTCATTTGTGTAATAAATTGGCGAACTGGTCATACCTTCAACATTGTTGGCATTTCCCCATTTAACCTCAAGCTGATGACGGGCACCATTTAAGTTTTGAGTACGATACCAGAATTTTACTTCATAGCTACTCCCTTCTGTTAATACAAGTCCATTTGTAAAATACCAGTCATCTTTTGGTGAGGAGAACGACCCACCATTTATACGCATTGAGTAGAATCCTGTACGGGCAAAACCATAATTAGCAAACCATGTATCAAAATTATCGTTCACATCGAGAATTGTTCCACAACCAATTTGACCGTCATATTCAAAACTTTCATGGAACGGGATAGTAGCAGAAGAGCAGAATGTAGCCGCATTGTCAGTAACTCCTTCAGGTGAATAAACGTTGTCATTGTCTGGATCAACTGACCATGCTTTATAATAGTAATTAACAATGTTTGGTTCTAAATCCACATGGTTGAAGGCAGATAGAGGACCTACATAAATTACGGTTCCTGCTGTTGGGAGCATGTCTCCGGCCAGGTAAGCCGTTCCATTAACTGGTTGTCCAAACTCATCCACCATGTTGGTGGCAATAATCACATCATTATTGAAAGGATTCAAACTCCATGTAAGGTCAATTTGGATAGCGCTGACGGTGGTCGCTGTGAAGTCAGAGGGTGGCGCAATGTCAGTTGAAGAACCAGTCACTACACCCAGGGAATAAGAAGTCCCATCAAAGGAAAAAGCTTTGTAATAATAAAATGTAGCACCTGTAAGACCAGTGTGGCTTATGGGGGAAGTAGTTCCATTGTACAAAACAATACCTTCGGCAAATGCTTCACCAACAACAGGTGGAGTGCCTGAAGGAGATGTGAAAACACCTGTTGTGTTCCATACAATCACCACATTGTTGTTAGCCGGATTTGGCATGAACTCCACATCGATCTGGTGTGAACTTACGTTGGCTGCAGCTAAACCACCCGGATTAACGACTCCGATTGGCAAACCATTAAATTCATCTGCACCAATATCGGGTGCTGATGACCTCAGATCATCATCAAAGTCAGTAGTAATTACTATTGGATTGGTTATTTGTAAACCACCACTCTCACACTGTGTTGGCAAACCGTCGATGAGATGGAGGTCGTAGGGTGTGTCGGCTGTATTAATAAATGGGGGATGATGCCTGAATGAACCAGCATCCCTTACTGGTCCGACGAATGCCTGAAATTCTTCAAAAGTAAATGATTTTGCCTCGATGGGTGGTTCGGCTGATAATGCTGGATGATAGAAAACGGTATGTGAATCGTCCTCGACATCACCTGCCCATAAAACATTGGCGTTGGATAGCATCGAATAGTTATCGAGAATAGGGCTTTGCCTGCGGTAAGCTGCACTAACACCCTCTCCATTTGGCGTTGATACATTAACCAAAATGTTGTTCCTCAAATCTACAACCGGACTTGGAGTTGCAACTACGGCTGCCGTGAAAAAATTAGCGCCTATACTTGTAGCCTTGAGGTAAACAGTGTTGTAAAAAATATTTACAGCCTTAGGTTGTGTTGTCATTGAAATACCTGCAAGAACATTTGTTGTACTGGTCGGATTTGTTGGCGCTGCCGGTGTTTGCAAATCCGACACATAATTGTTATAGATATTCGCCGTGGTTGCGTTGCTGACATATATTCCAAAATTTCCAACACTCACTCCACCACCCATTGCAACCAGATCGTAAACCTCGTTATTGTAAATATTGACCGGATTGCCATTACCAATGTTAATCCCGTAAATGGTTCCACCTTGTGTGGGGCTGGCTGAAGTTGTATTATAGTTTGAGTAAACCAGATTATTGTGTGCATCAACGTTATTCGTACCCCGTATCTGGATGCAGGTAAATCCGCCACCTGTCCCGTTTTTAGTATTGTTCGACACTTCATTATCGTAGAAACTCAGATTTTGAACGTTTCCATTATCAATACCGGTAAAACCACCTGTACCTGAAATAATATTGTTCCTGACAATATTAGAGTGCATGTTCATGGTTTCGACCGATGTACTGTTTATAATACCAGAAAATGACACATAAGAAGTAGTTTCGGGTGTGGTGCAGTTTTCGACCACATTCCCATAAACGTTGCCCACATCGCCTGCATCACCAGCATTAACATAAATACCATTTAAACTATAAGTATAATTTCCAGTTGCTGGAGGTGATGGCTGCAGTGTTACAGTATTATTATAAACATCGCATCCAAAAGTATTCTGAACGTACAAGCCATATAATGCCGAAACAGGCAATGCATTGGTAAAGATAGTAGAATTGGCAACTTTCAAATTTCTTTGATACCTTGCATTAATGGCATAATAATTAAAATCAGTAACAGTGATGGGACCTTCTACTCCAATTTCATTATTTTGGTCATAAATGTTAATAGCAACATTACCGCCAAGAATTCTCATACCGTAGGTAACATTCGATATCGTAATTCCAAAGAATTTACAGTTGTTCACAGCATCACTGCTTTCGGTAAAAGTAATATTTACCTGGTCAGTTGATACGTGGTTACCCGAGTAAATACCTGTTGTAGTGTTAGTTGTACCAGTGGCATACTTGCTCAAAGTTATTGTGCAATTTTTAATTGTCACATATTGACAACCGTTTACCGGAGCAACTTTGCTTGTTTTAAGAAGGGCATAACCAGCTTCCATCTTTGTTGTTGGATCAAGGTTAACTGCGTTTTCGGTAAGATCAATACCATCGAATGTAATGTAGTCACCACCCGTAATCACAATTATTCCATCATAAGGGTTAGAGCCGGTTCCAATACTGGTTCCAACCCCAGCAGTGATCAATGGGTTATTTCCAATTCCGCTTTTCTGGAAAACAATTGGATTTGCAACTGTTCCCGTTGCGGTAATTATCCCCGTTGCTGAGGTGGCAAAGGTTTCGGTATAGTCAGCGGCGATATTAAAGGTAACACCACCAGGACCTACTCCCAAGGCATTAAGGTCAGCAATTGCTGCTGCAATCGTTGCATAATCCCCTGGAATGTTTTTCGGCCCGCTAAGCTGGGCAAACAATGAAGCGCTAAATAAAAGCGCAACTAAAATTGTAAAAACTGATCTTTTCATGTGAATTTGTTTAAGTGTTAAAAAATATTTGGTTATTTGTTCTCTGTTTTATCCATATTATCAATCAATTTCTTCAAAATCTGGTTCTGAAGTTTCTTCTTTTCGATGAACTCCTGGATGGAGGTTACTTCTATGCTTTCTCCTGCTGTTTCATCCAGAATAAGGTCATCGTCGGAAGGATCGAACGGCATTTCTTCATCTGTCTGGTTACCAGTTTTCAGAGTGGATTTGTGTTTTTTGCCTAACATAATTTGTTGAAAGATTGTTTGATGTACATTTTGAATGTTGGAACACGTGAATTTGTAATTTTATTTTCGCTACAAAGGTTTATCTGTAAACAATCCCTTTCCAAATTTTCTGCCTGTACAAAACCAGTACACTCCGTAAAATGAGCCTTTACATTTCCTGTACAAAGAACAGAAAATCCATACTATTAACTGACAATCAGTTAATTGATGTTTTTGTGCTAAAATGTAAATCCTGAAATTCTCCTGTGAGGAAAGGAGGGAAGCTACCTACAATGAGGCTAAGAATGTGATAAGATTTACATCAGAATTGGCAATGCCAAGCTTTTGGCGAAGCCGGTAACGTGCGGTTTCGAGTGAACTCACGCGCTGCCCGGTGAGTTCGGCAATATCTTTAGACGACATGTTCAAACGAAGAAAAGCGCACAGTTTCAACTCGTTTGGTGTTAGTGTAGGATAATTTTGTAATAATTTATCGTAAAAGTCGCCATGAACTTCTTTAAAACGGTGTGAAAACTCTTTCCAGATTTCATCGCCCTGGCTTTTCTGTATCTCAACAGCAACTTTCTTAATGATTTCTTTGCTTTCTGATGAGGATGTATCTTTCTCGAAAGTAATCAGCTTTTCAGAAAGGCCGGCAAGCATCTCGTTCTTTTTCATCAGCGACATCACATTCAGCACCATTTCCTTGTTTTTGAAAGTCAGCTCTTTTTGATGGTTCTCTTTCTCCAAAGCAAGTTTTTTTGCTTTTAGCTTTAATTGCTTTAAAATCAAAATGATGATGATGAGACTGAAAAACAGGCACCCTGAAATTACTGAAATCACCACATTTTTTCGCTGACGGGTTAATTCAAGGTTTTTTTCATTTTTTTCAAACTGGTATTGCAATTCAAGTCTGGTGAGGGTTTTTTGTTTCTCTTCAAGAAAAAGGCTGTCGCGGTATTGTTTTTCAAGAATATAAAATCTGAAAGCGCTTGCCGAGTCTATGCCCGCCAGGTAAAGTTTACTTAGAGTTCCTGCCGCCGATACAATGATTTCTTTGTAACCATTTCCTTTGCCAATGTGTAAAGCATTCTTCGCAAGTAATTCACATTCCGTTTTTTGCCCGGTTTCAAGGTATATTTCGCTCAATAATATCTGGCTTTTGGCCAACCTCAGTTTATTGCCAAGCTTGTCAAACAGCTCTTTTGCATGGTTCAGGTTTGAAATGGCTGTTTTGTATTGTTTTAGTTCAAGGTAAACATCCGCTATGTTCAGATAATTGCTTGCAGCAAGATAGGTTTCATCTGCCTCAAGATTCATTTGCAACGCCTCATTGAAAAATTTCAGTGCCTGTTCGTATTCTTTTTTTTCAAAATACACCTTTGCCAGATTATTCAAATTGCTTGCAATTCCCTCACTGCTGTTAATTTCCTTTGCCAGTTCTATTGATTTTGTGTAATAATCTGCAGCTTTGTCCCAGTCTTTCTGGTCCAGGTACAAAGTACCAATCCTGCAGTAGTTGGCGCCAATTCCGTTTTTATCCTTCAGTTTCTCGTAAATTCTGAGGCTTTGGAAGAAATTCTCAGAACTTTTGGCCTGGTAACCAATATCATAATAAATAACCCCGATGGCATCCAGAGATTGAGCCAATTCCTGATCAAGATTCAGGTCTTCTGCCAGGTCTTTGGAAATGCTGGCATAATGCATGGCATTGTTTAAATCCGACAAGTAGTAATAAATACTGGCAATGATTAAACTTACCTTTTGTTGTCCTTTAGTGTTGGATGAATTTTCGGCAAGCCCGTAAGCCTCAAGACCATAGGTTAACGCTTTTGAATGGTCAGTTTTCGATAGTCTATCAGTAAGGTCTATCAATAACTCGATTTTCAATTCATCATCGTTGGTAGCCGCCAACGCCTTTTCGAGGCTGTCGCTTACATTCTCCCCAACAACCCTGGAAGTAATCAGCAATATGGCAACTAAAAACTGAATTGGAAAATTTCTGATAATCATGATCAATACACATTCTTTTCAGAACAAAAATAATTCTTTTTCAATCAGTTTTAAATTTTTCCAGACGAAGAGGCTAACAGGGAAACACTATTTAGTGCAAAACAAAACCGGCTTGTGATGATTTCTTTGCAAAGCAGAATAGCTGAAATACAAAGTATAAAACCCCTTGACAAGTTGTTGATTATGTTAAAAGGTTTGCATTCGGTAGCATGCCAGTAACCCTTTTGTATTATTCTGATCTTTAGAAACTAAAACGCTTAATCGCCTTTGGTACTATGTTTTATTCGATTTTTTTAAGTTTGTTGAAATATTTTTATTTACCTGTTTGCATTTATTATGAAGTTCCTTTTAATTTTGGTGCCACTAACAAGAATAAAAAATCAAAACTCAGATCACAGATTTATTAACTAACTAAATTATCAAACTATGGGAAATTTTACAAAAGGATTTTTAACAGTGCTTTTAATGGCTTTTGGGCTTTTTGTCTTAGCTCAAAACAACGGCCGTGAACTACCCGGACCTGACAAAAGTCTGTGTTTTTCAAAAGAATATGCCGGTAACCTGCACAGCAGCAGCATCCGGAACATTAATTCGGTGTTTGAAGAAGACTTCTCGGGCACCTGGCCACCTGCCGGCTGGACGGTGTCAGGCCTTGGGACCACCAACTGGAGCCAAAGTTCAACCAACAATGCAGGCGGATCATCGCCGGAAGGAAAAATGAGTTGGTCACCACAGTTTAATGGAGTTTCAAGATTTGTCTCACCACAAATCAACACAGCGGGCTATACAACGCTGGCGCTGCAGTTTAAGCATTTTGTGGATGATTATGGTGGTTCTGGCTATTCTGTAAAAGCGGAAACCTCGACCGATGGAACAAACTGGACTGAGATTTATTCAGTTACTCCAACAGGTAACGTAGGACCACTTGCAGTAACCTCCTTGGTAACGGCAGGAATAGGCAGCAGCACCTTCCAGATCGCTTTAACCTTCAGTGGAAACTCCTACAATGTGGACTATTGGTATTTTGATGATGTGATGCTTTTTGAAGCTTTGTCGTATGATGCTTCTGCAGATATAATTAATATCCCGGCTCAAATCCCGACAAACTTCACACTTGAACCATCCGGCAAGGTAACCAACAACGGCATGGAAACCGTTTCATTTGCTGCTACAATGGAGTTTATACAAGGTACAACCGTTGTTTACACATCAACAGTTAACGTAACTAATTTAGAGGCTTTCCAGTCACAAGTTCTTGAATTCACTGACTGGGCAACTGTTTTAGGCGATTACACTGCTTATCTCACGGTTGTACTCACGGGTGATCAAAACACCGCCAACGATATGATTACCAAAGACTTTCAGGTGTTGGATGGAATGGTTTTCAAGAAACAACTGTTAGAGGAATTTACCAGTTCAACCTGCGGACCCTGTGCTGCTGCCAACCCGATTATCGATGCTGTTCTGGCAGCAAATCCGGGCGAGTTCAGTCTGATCAAATACCAGATGAACTGGCCCGGCAGCGGCGATATTTATTACACCGAACAAGGTGGCGACCGTAAGAATTATTATGGCGTATCGTATGTTCCTGATTTGTACATCAATTCTGACCAGCATGAAGCTGCCAGCCTGACTCAAGCCATTTTTGACCAGTATGCTGACGATTTAACCGCAATGGATATAGAGGTGGAAGCAGAGATTGCTGAGTCAGGAATCATTACAGTTAATGCGACAATAAACCCTTATGCCAATTACACAGCGGGATTAAAAGCACACATCGTGGTGGTGGAAAATACAACCGTTGGAAATGTAGGCAGCAATGGTGAAACCGAATTCCATAATGTGATGATGATTATGCTGCCGGGTTCGACCGGTACCACTCTGGGAGCAATTTCGCAGGGAACGCCGGTTCAATTAAGTGAAACCTACGACATGACCACAACCAACATGGAAGAACCCACCGATTTATCAGTTATCGTTTTCGTTCAGGATGATAGCGATAAAAGCGTCATTCAATCACAAATGGTTGAAGTTGTTGCAAGCGGTTTTACTACTTACAGTGTAACCTTCAATGTTGAAGACAGCGATGGCAACCCGGTGGAAGGTGCTGAAGTAACCCTCGAATCACAGGCCGCCCAAACCACCAATGCTGCAGGGCAGGTTGTTTTCCCGGAAGTTTTCCCTGGTGATTATGACTGGTCAGTTACAAGAGCTGGCCTGGAACCTGCCTCGGGCAACGTAACGGTTAGCAATGCAAATGTTGTGGTGGATGTAACCATGAATATTCCGGATTACTATTATTATGAAGACTTTGGAGCCGGGATTCCTGAAGACTGGACAACAGTTTTCTCCGGCTGGAGTTCGGTTTACTGGTACAATGGAATGGTAATTATTTTCCGCCAGGAAGCAACTGGCGAACTTTGGCTGATCTCTCCGTCAATCGACTTGTCGCAGGCACAGAGCCTGTTTATCGAAGTTGGAAATAATTACGGAACTCCAAGCCCGTCAATGGTTGTGGGAACTGTTCCTGATCCTTCAAATACCGCTGCATTTACCGAACTGGGAACCGTTGTGCCTCCAACCACTGGTTTCGAGGATTTTGAATTCGACCTTTCGGGATACACCGGAACCGACACCTACATCGCCATCACTTACGATGGCCCCGATTTTGGATATTTTTACATCGAGACCTTTAAAATGACCGGAGGCATGACCCCGCCCATGAATGCCTGGGAAACCTTTGAAGATTACATTGCAGGCGAACAATTGGCTTTACAGGCCAACGCCATGGGCCGCGACTACTGGACGACGTGGAGCAATGCACCGGGAAGCGCCGAAGACCCGATGGTAACCAACGAACAGGCTCACACAGGTAGCAACAGTGTGGTGATCGAAGGAACCAACGACTGTGTTCTGTTGTTTGGTGATAAAACTGAAGGCAAATATTCTTTCAACTTCTACGCATACGTACCGGAAGGTTTCTATGGCTATTTCAACATGCTGCAAGTGTTTGCCGGAGCAAGTAGTGAATGGGGTATGCAGGCATATTTTGATGCAGGCGGTATTGGAACGGTGGATGCCGGTGGTGCCGGTGCAGGCGCATTTACCTATCTTTACAACACGTGGCATTTTATTGAGGTAGTTGTTGACCTTGACGAGGATCTTGCTGAAATGTTCATTAATGGTTCAAGCATCGTTACATGGCAATGGAGCCTCGGAACTTTTGGTACCGGAACTACCCTGGCATTGGCAGCAGCAAACTTCTATGCCTGGAATGCCAACGGAACGCCTAAAGCATTCTTCGATGATGTTAATTTTGATGAAGTGGTTGATGCTTTGATTTTTGAAACCTTCGAAGATTACACTGCCGGTGGTTATGTTGCCGAACAGGCAATCGCTTTGGGACGCGACTACTGGACAACCTGGAGCGGACTTCCCGGATCAGCCGAAGACCCGCTGGTTTCAAACGAACATGCCCACGGTGGCAGCAATGCCCTGCTTTGCTCGGGAACCAACGACGGCGTGATGCTCTTTGGCGACAAAACCGAAGGCAGCTACGCTGTTAATTTTTACATGTACATTCCTGCCGACAAAGTAGGTTATTACAACATCCTTCAATCGTACACCGGTGGTAATTACATATGGGGCAGCGAAGTGTACCTCAACCCAGGTGGCATTGCCGAACTGAATGCCGGAGGTGTGACCGGTTTAGCAACCTTCAATTTCAACTTCGACGAATGGGTGTACATCGAAAATATTTTCGACCTTGACAACGATGCTGCTTCTCTGAAAGTAAACGGCGCCGAAGTCAGTACCTGGCAATGGAGCATCGGGGCTTCAGGCACCGGAATCAACCAGTTGGCAGCCATGGATATTTATGCTGCCTCAACCAACGGAACGCCCTATTTCTTCATGGACGACATCGAATACACATTTGGACCAACGGTTGGCATTGGCGAAATTGAGGTTACACCCGAAACCACCCGCATTTTCCCCAACCCTGCCACTGATGTGCTGAGCATTTCATCCAACAGCAATTTACGTCATGTAAGAATGTTGAATCACCTTGGCCAAATTGTTTACAACAGCGATTTATCGGGTACTACTTTTACGTTGAACACTTCAAACTTCCCGAGCGGGCTTTATTTTGTTGAAATTACCACCCTGGAAGGTGTTACAACACAAAAACTTATCATAAAATAAAAACTGGGGGACAGTTTATTTTCAAATGTTAACAGGGACAAATTGGTTCCTTTAACAAAACAAACAGGCTCGTGGCGATTTCGCTGCGGGCCTTTTGCTTTTTGTAATGATGAAACGAATCAAAAAAGGTTATGCTTCGAAAAATGCCACAAAACCACTAAAACTCGAAATAAATCAAAATAATGAATATCAATAAATTAAGTCACGAGGATTTTTGTGTTTTTGTGCTTTAGTGGCAACAAAACAGTTTTCAGACTGGCCTCCCTGAAAAAACACCGTTTTAAAACATCTCCTGTATGCCCCGTTATCATTACTTTTGAAACAAAAAAACATGAACCAGAAACTCATCGAAGAGCAACATTTCAAAGGATTGAATTTCCTGGAAAAGCCACTGGAAGTAGCTGATTATGATAATTGCACATTCAACAATTGTGTGTTCGCCAACACCGATTTATCGGGGTTTAATTTCCTGGAATGTGAGTTTATGAATTGCGACCTGTCGTTAGCCAAACTTAAAAACACGGCCATAAAAAACTGTTACTTCTCCCAATGCAAAATGTTAGGTCTTCGATTTGAAGACTGCCACAGGTTTCTGTTGAGCATGATGTTTAAAAACTGCCAGTTAAATCTTTCGACATTTTACCAGTTGGACTTAAAAAAAACACTTTTTCAGGGATGCAGCCTCCATGAAGTTGATTTTACAGAGGCCAATTTATCGGGCGCACTTTTTCAGGATTGTGACCTGACCGGGGCAGTGTTCGATCATACTAAACTCGAACAGGCTGATTTCAGGACATCCTACGGATTTACCATTGATCCGGAAAATAACAGGATGAAAAAGGCGAGGTTTTCTATTGGTGAGCTGGCAGGGCTGTTGGGGAAATACGATATTTTGGTTGAGTAGGTTGCCAAATGGTGTGCAGAAATAAAATGAGGCTGTCTCAGAACATATTTTTTCGCCACTAAAGCACAAAATCACTAAAACAGTCAAATATTAACAGTTTTTTTTTGAGAATTTTATGATCTTTTGTGCTTTAGTGTTTTTGTGGCGAATGCGTATTTAGCATGTTTTGAGACAGCCTCTTATTTTCAATTATTACAACAGGAAATAATTCATTTCCATATTTTACTCAAACACAACCTTCCCTTGGAATTTCTGTTTTCCGTTGGAAAGGATGGCGTTGTAAACGCCTTTTGCCTCTGCCTGCAGGTTAAGGCTGATCTTTTCCTCCTGCATGTTGATGCTTTGTTGCAGGATGAGCTTCCCTGCGTTGTCATACACCAGCAGCGTAAGGTTTTTCTCGTTCTGTAACTCCTCCGGAATGCTTATGTTGCAGATGCCGGTGGAGGGATTGGCGTAGATGAGGAGGTCGTTGTGTGAAGTTGGCAGTTTTTCAGTAACTCCGACATGACTTATGGGTGCGTGCTGTGCTACAAAAATATCATACCATCCTCCTTGACCTTGTTCTGTGAAAATTACGCCGCCAAAATTAGCTGTGTACAATAGCCCTCCATAAAGATTTAACAATCCATTC
>Ga0172370_10003429_pt1 | contig 21928 bp, 21 predicted proteins | sample LakKiv5m_FD_114538 | JGI IMG/M metagenome (GOLD analysis project Ga0172370, IMG submission 114538) | Freshwater microbial communities from Kabuno Bay, South-Kivu, Congo - kab_022012_11.5m | ecosystem: Environmental > Aquatic > Freshwater > Lake | place: Democratic Republic of the Congo...
AATTGAAAGCAGAACAAAGCATACTTTATGCATGGTGTTATGCAATTAAAATTACCGTAATAAAGTTAGATCAAAAAAATCAATAAAAATTATCAGGAAATTGAATAATAGGGTCGAATTTAAATGAAGATCATCGATTCCTTTAGAATTTTACCTGTCTCGTCGGTGCCGTAAATTTTTAGTCCGACACTAACTGTTGCACTACTGATCACATCAATAACAGGACTGAGATCATCTTTGATATCGTCAATATCATCGAAATCCTCAACAGGGAAATATATATGCAGAATAAGAATGCTGTCGGGTTTATTTATTCCTGCCAGAGCTTTTACAATTTTGGCCAGCCATATTGATGATGCTGTATTGAAATACTCGAGGTTCAGCCTTAGGTTTGTCGTTTGACGGGGATTCCTGATATATTCGTTAACCCAGTCGAGAATAGGTTCAAAAATTCTGGGAGCATTTATAGGGATGGATCTTCCGGAAATGATAAGTTCACCGTTCATAACATTAAGGTCCACAAGCGGTGTCTTATCGGTTTGTTCAAGATACATATTTTTCAGATCCTTCATAACAGGCTCGGTTTTTATACCTCATTTGTTAAAAAACATATTCAAAAGTATAACTTCTTTTCATTCGAAATATTAATATTCATCAAAAAGAATTGGTCGGTGGTCAAATAAAAATATTTGTTAGTATAAAACCATATGGCCGACACAATAAAGTTCGCAACGATACTTACACTGCTGTTGTTTTATACGCCAATATCATTTAAATAGTATATTTGCAGGCAGAATTTTTACGAATAAATGGAGATTATTTTAAAGGAAAAGATAAAAGAAGCTGTCAGGGTTATATATAATTGCGATGTTCCTGATGACCTTATCCAGCTTCAGGAAACAAGAAAAGATTTCAGGGGCGATTTCACCCTGGTTGTATTCCCACTTCTGCGGTATTCAAAAAACACACCTGAAAAGACCGGAGAGAGTATTGGTAATTATCTGCTGGCATATTTCCCTTCTGTCAGCGGATTCAATGTCATAAAAGGTTTTCTGAACCTTGAGATCTCTGATAAATGGTGGATTGAATATTTTGCAGGGATGGCTTCCGGCAAGGATCCTTTTGCAAACTGCAAGGTTCAGAACCCTGAAATTATCCTTGTTGAATATTCTTCTCCGAATACAAACAAACCTCTTCATCTTGGTCATATAAGGAATAACCTTCTTGGATTCTCCCTTTACAGGATACTTTCTGCATGCGGTCACAAGGTCATAAAAACAAATATTGTCAACGACAGGGGGATTCATATCTGCAAATCGATGCTTGCATGGCGGAAATATGGAAACGGCGAAACGCCTGAATCCACAGGAATGAAAGGAGACCATCTTGTCGGAAAATACTATGTCAGGTTTGAGCAGGAATATAAAGCCCAGATAGAGGACCTTGTTTCCAAAGGTCTTGGTGAAACTGAGGCTCGAAATACCGCACCACTTATGCTTGAGGCAAGGGATATGCTTCTTAAGTGGGAAAATGGCGATCCGGATGTTGTTGACCTCTGGAAAAAAATGAACTCTTGGGTTTATAAGGGATTTGATGAGACCTACAGGATGCTCGGAGTCGATTTTGACAAGATATATTATGAATCCGAGACATATATTACGGGCAGGGAAATAGTACTCAAAGGTCTCCGGGATAATATACTATACAGGCATAACGACAACTCGATATGGGTTGACCTTACATCACAGGGCCTCGACCATAAACTTTTACTTCGTTCCGATGGCACGGCTGTTTATATGACACAGGACTTAGGCACTGCGGTTGCCCGCCAGGATGATTATCATTTTGACAAGACCCTTTATGTGGTAGGAAATGAACAGAACTATCATTTTCAGGTCCTTCGGGCCCTTATGAAGAAGATGGGTTATAAATGGGCCGATGGCCTTATCCATTTTTCATACGGAATGGTGGAACTGCCTGAAGGGAGGATGAAATCGAGGGAAGGAACAGTTGTAGATGCCGATGACCTTATAAAGGAAATGAAAGAGACTGCAAGAAGTGTCTCACTGGAACTTGGTAAACTTGGTGATTTCAATGAGGGAGAAAAGGAAGAAATTTTCAGGAAGATAGGCCTTGGTGCCCTGAAATATTTCATTCTGAAAGTTGATCCTCACAAGAATATGACTTTCAACCCTTCTGAATCGATTGATTTCAATGGCAATACCGGGCCGTTCATACAATATACTTATGCCAGGATCAAATCAGTATTCCGTAAGGCAGAACAAATGGGAGTAATTCCGGATAACACCATGATCACAAAAGCAAATCCCGGAACCAAGGAGATCGCGCTGATAAAACTGCTGAGGAAATACTCAGATATAGTATCAGAAGCAGGAGCAGTTTACAGCCCCTCTCTTATAGCAAATTATTGTTATGAGCTTGCAAAGGAGTATAATCAGTTTTATCATGATTTTTCCATACTGGGTGAAGAAGACGTTTCCCTTCGTAATTTCAGATTGTTCCTTTCAATGACAACAAGCGAGGTGTTAAGCTCCGGGATGTGGCTCCTTGGCATCGAAATGCCGGAAAGAATGTAATAACTAATCTTATTGAAAATCATATATGTTTGAGAATTTAAGCGACAGACTCGAGAAATCGTTCAGGATATTAAAAGGGCAGGGGAGAATTTCAGAAATAAATATTGCTGAAACCCTGAAGGAGGTTAGAAGGGCGCTTCTTGATGCCGACGTCAACTTCAAAATAGCAAAACAGTTCACTGATACCGTAAAAAGCAAAGCACTTGGACAGGAGGTACTTAAATCCGTAAATCCTTCCCAGATGATGGTTAAGATCGTCCACGATGAACTTGTGACCCTTATGGGTGGCGATAAGTCGGATATTAATATTAAGATCAATCCATCAGTGATCCTTATTGCTGGTCTTCAGGGCTCGGGAAAAACTACTTTCAGCGGAAAGCTGGCTAAATGGGTGAAAAGCAAAAGAGGCAGGAATCCCATGCTTGTTGCAGGGGATATTTACCGCCCCGCTGCTATCGAACAGCTCAAAGTTATAGGTTCGCAGATTGAAGTTCCGGTTTATACTGAGGACGGAAACAGAAATCCTGTACAGATCGTTAAAAATTCAATCAGGGAGGCTAAGCTGAAAAGCCATGATGTCGTTATCATTGATACAGCAGGAAGGCTTGCTGTCGATGAGGAGATGATGAAGGAGATCGCAGCAATTAAGGAAGCAGTAAATCCTCATGAGATACTTTTCGTCGTTGACTCAATGACCGGCCAGGATGCTGTAAACACTGCGAAAGAGTTCAACGACAGACTCGATTTTGACGGGGTAGTATTAACAAAACTCGACGGTGATACAAGAGGTGGTGCTGCCTTGTCAATTAAATCGGTTGTGAACAAACCGATAAAATTTGTCAGCTCTGGTGAGAAAATGGACGCCATAGATATCTTTTATCCTGCACGTATGGCCGACAGGATCCTCGGGATGGGCGATATTGTATCACTTGTTGAAAAGGCCCAGGAGCAGTATGATGCTGAAGAGGCAAGGAAACTGCAGAAGAAGATAGCTAAAGACCAGTTCGATTTTAATGATTTTATTGCCCAGATACAGCAGATAAAAAAAATGGGAAATGTCAAGGACCTGATGGCAATGATACCTGGAGTTGGCAAAGCTGTCAAGGACCTTGATGTTGATGATAATGCCTTTAAAAGCATTGAGGCTATAATAAGAAGTATGACACCGGAGGAACGGACAAACCCGGTGGTTCTTAATGGAAGCAGGCGCAAAAGGATCGCTCTTGGAAGTGGTACATCAGTTCAGGAGGTGAACAAACTTCTCAAGCAGTTCGACGAGACAAGGAAGATGATGAAAATGATGACAAGAAATAAAAATGCTGCCCGTATGATGGGCCACAGACGATAACTGAAATGTACACACTGATTGACGGGAAACTTATTGCATCTGTAGTAAAAGCTGAAATCGCCGGAGAGGTCAGTTCCAGGGTTTCGAAAGGACTTAAAATTCCTCATCTTGCCGCAATACTTGTCGGAGACAATGGCTCCAGCGAGACCTATGTTAATAATAAAGTAAAAGATTGTGCTGAAGTTGGTTTTAAATCGACGCTCATCAGAATGAAAGCTGAAACACCGGAACGTGAACTCCTTGGTAAAATAGACCTGCTGAATGAAGATCCTGATGTTGACGGCTTTATCGTTCAGCTTCCACTGCCTAAGCATATTTCTGAGACCAGGGTAATCGAAGCTATCAACCCTGAAAAAGATGCTGATGGCTTCCATCCGGTGAACATCGGAAGAATGGTGACAGGCATCGAGAGTTTTCTGCCGGCAACTCCTTACGGAATAGTCGAACTTCTTAAAAGATATAATATCGGAACATCAGGCCGCGAATGTGCTATAATAGGACGAAGCAACATTGTTGGCCGTCCCCTTAGTATTTTGCTTTCACTTAAAGGTATGGATGCCACTGTAACCCTTATCCACAGCAGGACAAAAGACATAAAAAGTCATGTCCTCAGAGCCGATATCGTCGTTGCAGCAATGGGCTCACCCCGGTTTGTTACTGCCGATATGATAAAGGATGGTGCAGTGGTTATAGATGTTGGAACTACCAGAGTACCTGCGCCGGAAACAAAATCGGGATGGAAGCTTGTTGGTGATGTTGATTTTGAAAACGTAGCTCCTAAATGCTCCTATATAACACCCGTACCTGGAGGGGTCGGACCTATGACAAGGGTCGCCCTTCTGAGAAATACGCTGATGGCCGTCAGGAACAGGTGACAGGGGTGCTGGGCCGGTCTAATTAAGATTTATTCCTGCAAAATAAAGATCAAATCCTCCCTTGCCACCAGGCCTGTTTGACGAGAAAAGCATAAACATATTTGTAAAATTTTCATCTCCCGTCATTACAGGTCTGTATTCATCAGAAGCAGAATTTATGAATGGTCCCATGTTTATAGGAGCACTCCAGCTGCCATTCCTGAATATTGAATAATAAAGATCAAATCCTCCAAAACCACCTGAACGATCTGAAGCAAATACCATAAACCTTTTATAAATATATGGGCATTTGTCATTATTCACACTGTTGATTATATCTACCGATACAGGGGTTTCGTATTCGGAATTTAGCCATTGATCTACAGGCATTGCTGCATTCTTTTTAAGCATAAATATGTCAAAATTTCCATTGACATCAGATGAATAATAGGCTGTATCCTGGTTTGTATTGAAACAAAAGTAGGCATCATCTGAAGGTGAATTCAGTTTAGCAGCCGAAAAAGGACCGGTGATTTCCGGAATCGAAGATCCGAAATACGGAAGATTTTTTGTATATCTGAAGTCAAGATTTCCCTGGTCATTTACAGAGGATATGATCATATATTCATAACCGTCGATGGAGCTGTACAATCGGTAGGGTCCGAAATCGTTGCCAGTTGTATTTGTCTTTGTCAGCAACTGTAATAGAAAAGGATCATCAGTCATTTCAAACTGAAGGAAGAATTCCCCTGTCGTCTGGTTGAAACTGTATCCAAGTCCTCCCTGAAAAAGATCAAATTGTCCTCCCGAACTTCCCCTGTTACTTGAGAAAACAAGGGGTACAATATTATTCAATGTATTCAGGTCAACATTATAGTCATCATATTCCGAGTTTATACCGGATAGAGCCACGACAGTATCAGGGAAAATTCCGTTCTCGAATACTATCGGATTATTACCCTTAACGCACGATGCAACACCAGCTGCTATAATTACTGATAAAATTGATAGAGATAAATATTTCCGTAACCTTTTCATTTTTGTAAGATATGAGTGTTTTTAATGTCTAAACGATCACCTTATCCATAAATTATGACCTCTGATCATCTTATTAAATGAAAAACCGGGTTTTTGCCCGGTTTTTCGAAGGTTGAATTTAGGTTAATTCTAGGGTAAATCAGGTGTATGAGATTTTAAGTTTTGTTTCTAACGCATAGATGAAAAAGTGGAGCTTTTGGTTGCGTCATAAAATGGAAAAAAACATAAAAAAAATTTCGTAAAACATATTACCCTGTAATTCAGATGTTTGAAAAAATGTTAAAATGTTGATAATATAGGAATGGCTAAAAATACAATGTTGAAAATGTTGTTAATTTTGTAATCACTATTTTTCAGGGGATGGAAGAGGATAAAGCTGGGTTTTCATACGAGGATGAGTTGAAGTATGCGGTTCAGAAATTTGAGCGCATGAAAAAGAATAATGAGAATTATTTCTTTGATGTCATTGAATTTGAGAATATTATTGATTACTATATCGAGAGCAACAACTCGATAAAGGCATTCGAGGCAGCAACTCTTGCTTCTGAACAACACCCGAATTCCGTTTCTATCCAGCTCCGGAAGGCGAGAGTCCTTCTTGACAGGGGAAGAGCAGTGGATGCACTCAAAATCCTTAAGAAGCTTGAAAGCATAGAACCAGGAAATCATGAAATCTACGTGGCCAAGGGGACAGCCATGGGAATATTGGGTGATATTCAGGGAGCAAAAAAAATGTTCGATTATGCCCTGACTCTTGATTCAGATGACACCGGGAACATCCTTTTTTCGATAACTTCCGTTTTACAGAACCTGAACTATTATGAACATATGATCCCCTACATGAAGCGTCTTATCGAAATTGAGCCTGAATTTAATGCTCATATTTATGATCTGGCTTATGCTTATGATAAAACCGGGGATTATGACAGCGCGATCAGCTATTATCTGAAATACCTTGATAACGAACCTTTCTCCGACAGTGCCTGGTATAACCTTGGTATCATTTATAACAAGCTTGATGATTTCGAAAAAGCACTTGAGGCCTATGACTTTGCCCTGGCGATAAATTCACAGAATACATTTGCAATTTTCAATAAAGGCAATATCCTTTGCAACCTCGGCAGATATGCTGAAGCCATTCCGGTCTATCATGAATACCTTGAAAATGAACCGGAAAGTTTTGAAACATTAACTTATCTGGCTGAGTGTTATGAGAAGACCGGAGATTTTATCCTTGCAAGGAAATATTACCATGAAGCGATCGACCTGGCTCCGGAATATGCCGATCCATGGTTCGGGCTTGGCATAATTGCCCTGCAAACCGGAAACCCCGATGAAAGTATGATCTTCCTACGGAAAGCTGTCAGACTCGACGATGAGAATCCTGAAATATGGTACATGCTTGGCAAAGCTCATTATGCAAAGGCGGAGAAAAAAGCAGCACTACGGTGCTTCAGAGAAGCATTGAAGCTTGACATTTATTATAATGAAGTATGGACAGATATCGGGAGGATAATTCTTTACGACGGATATATTGTGAAAGCCCTGCCATATCTTGAGAAAGCATACAAAATAATTGGAGATGTTCCCGGTCTTAACTATCTCCTCGCATCATTTTACCTCCACACTTCGATCATGGACAGGGCTCAGAAGCATCTTGCCCTGGCGCTTGATGCCGATAAGGAAATGTTCAAGGAATTTCACGATATATTCCCTCACTATATTTTTAGCAGAAAGATAAAAAAGCTGCTCGAAAGCTACAATATCCATTGATTCTGAATATATTGTGTTTTTCTGATATCCCTTTAAAACTAACTTTTTCTTCTATGAATGCAAATCTTCCTTTTATTCCGGAACGTCCTGCAAAGCCCAGGACTGAAAGTCTCACAATGGTAATGGACAAAGGCCTCAGCATACGTGAAGCTGAAGATTTTATGTCGGTGGGAAGCGAATACACCGACTTTGTCAAACTTGGTTTTGGTACTTCTGTCATAACCCCCGGACTTGAAACAAAAATCAGGATTTACAAGGATGCCGGATGCATTCCATATTTTGGAGGCACTCTTTTCGAAGCATTTGTAGTAAGAAATATGTTCAGGGAATTTGTCGGGTTCCTCGATAAATACAAAATTGACATGGTGGAAATTTCTGACGGATCCTATGAAATTGACCATCACCGTAAGCTGGAGTATATAAGTACCCTGTCACGCAGAGGTATGGTTATTTCTGAGGTCGGCTCAAAGAAAAAAGACGTTATCTATACTCCCGACCAATGGGTTTCAATGATGAGATCAGAACTTGAAGCCGGTTCGTCAAAGGTGATCGCTGAAGCCAGGGAATCAGGAACAGTTGGAATATATAATGAGGACGGATCTGTAAATATGAACATTATTGAGAGTATCTCTGAACACGTCAGGCTGGAGAATGTGATCTGGGAAGCACCACTGAAGTCCCAGCAGGCATGGTTTATTAAGCATTTCGGGGCTCATGTGAACCTGGGAAATATTGCCCCAAACGAAATAATTGCACTCGAAACCCTCCGACTTGGCCTGAGAGGGGACACTTTCTTTCAGTTCCTTCCTGACAATCTGAAAGGGTAATTGCAGCATATGCGGAAATTCGGACTCATTGGATATCCTCTCGGACATTCATTTTCAAAGAAATACTTTACGGAGAAATTTCTGAAGGAAGGCATAAAGGACTGTATATATGAGAATTATCCTCTTGACTCCATCAATGGCCTTCAATCACTCTTAAGCTCTGAAAAGCCCGATGGACTTAATGTGACAATACCTTATAAATCCTCAGTGATCAGATTCCTCGACAGGATAGATTCAGAAGCAGCAGCGATAGGGGCAGTAAATGTTATCAAAGCCAGAAGGGAAGGTGATAAAGTACTTTTATGCGGTTATAACAGCGACATCACTGGTATTCTTGATACTCTCCGGCCTTTCTCCGGCATTAAGCCAAAATCCGCACTGGTACTTGGTTCCGGTGGAAGTTCCAGGGCAGTATGTCATGTGCTCAAAAACATGGGATTCACCTATTCATTGGTGTCAAGGGTTGCCAGGGAGGGATATCTGACCTATGATGATTTAACCAGGGAAATTATTCATGATTCGGGGATAATAATAAATACTACGCCACTTGGAATGCATCCCGATATTGCATCTAAGCCCCCGATTGATTATAATAGTCTGACGAGAAGGCACGTGATGTTTGACCTCGTTTACAATCCTGAAATTACTGCATTCCTGAATGAAGGAAGAATGAAAGGATGCACTATTCTTACAGGTCTGACAATGCTTTTTTCCCAGGCTGAGAGGTCATGGCAGATTTGGAACAATCCTGAACTTTAAGAACTGAAATGTTGGCCTATAATGGGGCATTCGATTTATCAGTAGCCATCACCATTTTTATATTCAGTCTGACGCCGACTTCCAGAACGTCCACAAGATCCTGAATATTAAGACTCTTGGCAAACCTAAGTACAACTGTAGGGTTTTCAATGCCTCTGACATGTTCCTGCAGCTTTGGTTCAAGCTCAGAAAGAAGAACTTCCTTCTGGTCGATGAAATATCTTCTGTCTTCTGTGACCGTGAGATTGACCTGCTGTTTGTCAATTTCCTGTGCCGTCTTCGACTTTGGCAGAAGGACTTTAATGACATTAGGATTAGCAAGGGTTGAGACTATAAGGAAAAAGAGAAGCAGGAAGAACATAATATCGTTCAGGGAAGAGGTACTGACCTCAGGTTTGAAGTGCTTGCTTCTTCTGATATTCATTTCAAAAAGCCTTTAAAAATTCAATCAATGATTCCTGAAGTCTGATTGTATACCTGTCTATTCTCATCTGAATATAATGGTATGCTGCGTAAGCGAGTACTCCCACGATAAGTCCGGCACCGCTGCAGATCATCTTCTGATAAAGGCCTCCGGCAATAATTCCGATGCTTATATTGTCGGCCAGCGATATATTATAGAAGATCTTGATAACCCCCGAAATTGTCCCGATAAATCCAAGCATTGGAGCAATCCCGGCAATAATCCCCAGATAGCCTGTATTCTTTTCCATTTTTGTTATTTCAAGGTTAGTAACAGTCTCAAGATTCCTCTCTATTTCATCCTGTGTTTTTCCGATCTTCTCTATTCCGCTTTCAAGTATTCTTCCAACTGCAGCCTGGTTGTTCCTTGCCCGCAGAATGGCATTATTGCTGTTACCGCTTTTTATATCACCGGTAACTGCAGGGATAAGTCCTTTCTCGATGGCCGTCGTTCTCTTGATATAAGCCATCCTTTCGATAAAAATGTAAAATGTGACAAGCGATAATAATACTATCGGGATCATTATGATCCCTCCCTTCATCATCAGGTCGAGAAGAGTGGTGGCCTGATCCGAATAGGGAACAGCTGCCGAAGGCTCAATAAATGCAGAGATCATTATCATTTTTCTGTTTTTGGATTGTTACTTAATAATTTAATTACAACGATTAAAGAGTTTAAATATTTCCTTTCAGACAAATATCTCTTCAGGGTATTCAACATCTGTCAGGAACAGTCCTCTGGCGGGTGCTGACATCCCTGCCAGGCTCCTGTCCTTCGCCCTGATTATCCTTTCAAATTCTTCCGGACTTGTTTTTCCCTTGCCAACATTGACAATTGTTCCGGTTAAAGCCCTTACCATATTTCTTAGAAATCTGTCGGCCCTGATAGTAAATATCATGTTGCTTCCTTGATTCTCCCATACCGCATTATGCACTTTGCAGATATTTGTCTTATTTCCTGAATGCAGCCTGCTAAAGCTTGTAAAGTCGGAATAGCAGGTAAGGAGAGCCGAGACTATATTCATTTTTTCGATATCAAGAGGGCCGTGAACAAACCAGCTTGAATCGTTTGCGAATGGATCCTTTGCCCTTGAAATGAAATATTTATAGGTTCTTGAAATTGCACTGTATCTGGCATTTGCATCCGGAATAACCTTTTTTATCTCATTTACCGAAATATCGTCAGGGAGAAACCTGTTGAGCCTGAAAATGATGTTTTTTCTGGCATCAAGATCTGAAATTGAACAGTCAAAATGAGCGCAGAATAATGATGCATGAACCCCTGCATCAGTTCTGCCGGCCCCGGTAGTACATATTTTCTCAGCCAGTATCAGTGAAAGTGCTTCATCAAGTACCTCCTGAACTGTCAGGGACCGTGGCTGTAATTGCCAGCCATGATACGAAGTGCCTTTAAATGAGATAAATATAAAGTACCTTGTCAATCCGTAATTTTATGCAAAGATATGTATTCAGATACAAAATCATGTTTCAGTACAGGTTTAAAAAAAAAATGACTGGTTATAGGAAAATCGATCTTTAAATGTAATTTTACTTCCACTGAAAAAATCAGAAACTAATAATAACCTAAATCTCACACTATGACAGAACAGAAAAATACACAAACAGCAGGTATGGCATTCATGGGAATGATCTTTTTCCTGTTCGGTTTCGTTACCACTTTTAACATTACGCTGGCTGATAAGTTCAAAGCAGTATTCGAGCTTTCAAACTTTCAGGCTCAGCTGGTGAACGGAGCTTTCTTCTTCACTTATTTCCTGTTAGCATTTACTGCAGGGGGCATCATTAAGAAAATTGGCTACAAGGGAGGAGTAATTCTTGGATTGCTTCTGGTTGCCATTGGAAGCTTTCTGTTTTTCCCGGCTGCCAAAATGCTTTCATTCCCATTCTTCCTCTTTGCCATCTTCATAATGGCAGGAGGTGTTGTATTTCTTCAGACAGCTGCAAACCCTTATGTTACGGCTCTCGGACCATCAGAATCTGCATCAGGGCGTCTGAACCTTACCCAGGCACTCAATTCCATTGCTACCTATATCGCTCCACTGGTAGCCGGATTGTTCATATTCAAATCAGCAGCCGACGCAGCACTTAACGCTGCCGAAAACGTTCCTACAACACCATTCATCATTATCGGTATAGTGGTTATTATTATCGCAATCGCGATTTATTTTCTTAAACTCCCGGAAATTTCAACCCAGGGCGTCGAGAGAAAAAGTGTATGGAAATATCCTCATGTCGTTCTTGGTGCATTTGGTATATTTTTCTATGTAGGTGCTGAAGTTGGTACAGCTGCAATGCTTCAGAGATATTTCCAGGAAGCTCTTGGAATAGCAAGCACACAGGCGGCCATGATGATAGCACTTTACTGGGGAGGTGCAATGGTAGGACGTTTCTATGGCTCATTCATGCTCTCCGATGTGAAGGAATCAAAGAAATATATCTACACTGTACTGGTTCTTCTGCTCGCTCTTTTTGTAGGTTGGTTCGTACGCAAGCAGATTACCGACGGACTTATCTTTGCTGGAATAGCATTAGTTAACTACCTGGCAATGAGGCTTGGAAGAGGCAACGCCAGCAGATCACTTGCAGTATTCGGACTTATAGCCGCCCTTCTGCTCGTAATCGTTATGGCTGCCGGAGGTCCGGTCATACTCTGGCTGGGACTTTCAGTTGGTTTCTTCAACTCAATTATGTTCCCCAATATCTTCACCCTCGGTGTTGAAGGCCTCGACAAAGGCGAACTCAGCATGGCATCGGGACTTATCAACACTCTTATTGTTGGAGGTGCAGTGATCCCTGTCCTTATGGGCCTGGTAGCTGACAGCCTGGGAGTCAGGTTCGCATTCATACTGCCTATCCTCTGCTACCTTTATATCGTTTTCTTTGCACTCGTCGGAAGCAAAAAAAGGTAAATACTCTGTACTATCTTATATTTTTGAACCGGAGCCGTTCCAAATTGTTTGGGGCGGCTTCGTTTTATTTTTCCTTACAATTGCTATATTTACATTCTTTCGTCAATAATAAAATCTTATATCCATGACAACAGATAATCTGATCCGCAAAATCAACAACGGGGATAACAAAGCATTTCTTGAACTTTATGGTACTGATCCGTCTGAACTGAAGAGAATCGGAATGAGATATACCGGACTAATAAATAAATTCGAAGCTGCATTCGGGAAAAAGGATGTTGACTTTTATACTTCACCCGGTCGAACCGAGATCGGCGGAAATCATACTGATCATAACTTTGGAAGGGTCCTTGCAGGTGCAGTCAACCTTGACAACGTTTGCCTTGCCGGACGAAACGGTACAAATTTGATAAGGATACAGTCGGAAGGATATCCTGAGTTCAAGGTTGATCTTTCATCTCTTGCAGCAGATAAAAAGGAACTCTATAGTTCGGCTGCTCTTGTAAGGGGCATTTGCGCGCGTTTTAAGGAACTCGGACATAAGATCGGTGGATTTGACGCCTGCATCGACGGAGGCGTCCCCAAGGGCTCAGGATTAAGCTCTTCAGCATCTTTTGAAGTGCTCATTGGCGCAATACTCAGCGAACTGTTCAATGACGGGGGAATTGATCCAATTGAAAATGCAATTATAGGACAGTATTCAGAGAACAACTACTTTGGAAAACCATGCGGACTCATGGATCAGACTGCATGTGCAATGGGAGGACTTATTACTATTGATTTCAAGGATCCATCAAAACCAGTTGTAAAAAGGGTAAATTTTGACTTTGTTGCAACAGGGTATTCTCTTGTTATTACTGATACTGGCGGAAGCCATGCCGACCTGAATGATGAATATGCATCATTGCCTGCCGATATGAAGGCTGTCGCTGCTGAGCTCGGAGCTAAAGTACTTCGGCAGGTTACCCTTGAACAGGTTATTGATATAATCCCGAAAATCAGGGAAAAAGTCGGCGACCGTGCTATCCTCAGGGCAATACATTTCCAGGGAGATAACCAGAGGGTTGTTGACCAGGTGGCCGCTCTGGAGAGAAATGATTTCAACGGATTTCTACGAATGGTTGTTGAATCGGGATACAGCTCATACATGTACAATCAGAATATCTATCCGGTTACCAATGCACGTGAACAGAATATTTCACTTGCCCTTGCTCTAAGCGAACTTGTTCTTAAAGGAGAGGGTGCATGGAGAGTGCATGGTGGAGGATTTGCCGGAACAATTCAGGCATTTGTACCTGCCGGCCTTCTTGATAAATACACTGAAACTCTTGAACACGTTTTTGGAAAAGGATCCTGCCATAAACTTTTCATAAGGCCTCAGGGCGCAGGTAAGGTAGCGATCTGAATATCAATCATTAATTTTATTAACAAATAAAATTATAAAATCGTGGAAGAATCATTCAAAAGTATTCACAATGGCAAACCTACCGGGCTCTATACCCTTAAAAATCAAAAAGGGGTGGTTGCCCGGATCACAAACTTTGGCGCTATAATAGTCAGCATTCTTGTTCCCGACCGGAACGGGAAGCATGCAGATATAGTACAGGGTTATGATACAATAGGCGAGTATATAGAAGGAAACAGTCCTTACATGGGTGCAATATGCGGACGTTGCGCTAACAGGATTGCCGGTGGCAGATTTCAGCTTATGGGAAAAGAATATTCGCTGGCGGTCAACAATGGTCCAAATCATCTCCATGGCGGCATTGTCGGCTTCAGCAAAGTTGTCTGGGATGTGCTTAATGCCAGTTCATCACAGTTGCAACTCGAATATGTTTCAAAAGACGGCGAAGAGAATTATCCCGGAAATCTCAGGGTATCAGTTACATATACTCTTACGGATGATAATGAGCTCAGAATAGGTTACAGGGCAGTAACAGATAAACCCACTATTGTAAACCTTGCCGGACATTCCTACTTTAATCTTGCAGGAGAAGGGTCTGGCAGCATTTATGATCAGGAACTTATGATAAATGCACGCTTTTTCACTCCTGTCGACGAAACATCAGTGCCTACAGGGGAGATAGTGAGCGTAAAAGGGACGCCTATGGACTTCACCTCGCCAAAAAAAATAGGCGCAGAGATTGACAGTGATTATGAACAGATCCGCTTTGGAGCCGGATATGATCACAACTTTGTGCTTGATCACCCGGCAGGAATTCCTGGGCTGGCAGCAAAAGCTTATGATCCTGCTTCCGGAAGAGTACTCGAAGTCTTTACAACACAGCCGGGACTTCAGCTTTATACTGCCAACTGGATTAACAATGAAAAAGGAAAAGAGGGCAAAAGGTATGGCCGGAGATGGGCATTTTGCCTCGAAACACAACATTTTGCCGACGCGGTCAACAAACCTCATTTCCCATCAACCATACTAAATCCGGGAGAAGAATACAGGCACAGCTGTATTTATAAATTCGGCACCCGCTGATTGTTAATTAAATAACAATAACCAGTACCAGCAACCAGCAACCAATAATAAAATTACCTTTTACTGATTTAACCAATAAAACCTACTGAAATGCAAAACGAAAAAACCAACTACACGTTTCCGCTCATCGTGATGGCTTCACTTTTCTTCCTTTTCGGCTTTATCACCACGATGAACAATTCACTTATAGATTATCTGAAGACCGCTTTTAACCTTAATGAAGTTCAGAAGCAGTTGCCTAACACATTCTTCTACGGAGCTTATATCCTGTCAATACCTGTCGGATATCTGCTTAACCGGATTGGTTATAAAATGGGTGTTCTGGCCGGCCTCGGTCTCGTGAGCCTTGGATTCTTCCTTTGTATCCCCGGTGTATCAGCAGGTTACTATGGATTCCTGAGTGCAGTATCGGTTTTCGCAATAGGCGTTGTTCTTCTTCAGGTTGCTGCCAATCCTTATGTTAATGCTCTTGGAAGTCCCGAAACAGCAGCAAGCCGCCTGACACTGACAAATGCTCTTAATTCTTTGGCAACTGTTATTGCACCTATATTTGTTTCAATGCTTATCGTTTCATCCAATGAGGGTGGTGCGTCAGATCCAAAGGCAGTACAGGGTCCTTTTGCAGGAATAGGCATTGTGACGCTGGTAATCGTCGTGATAATGTTCTTCCTCCACCTCCCTGAAATAAAGGAAGGAGAAGCTGCAGCCGGAACCGGAAAGAAATACAAGGATAGCGCATACAAGTACACTCACCTGTGGCTTGGTTCTCTTGCTATATTCTTCTATATGGGAGTTGAGATCGGTATTCCAAGTTTTTTTGCCGACTATTCAGCCCAGCTTGGATTCAATTTTGACGGTGAAATGAGAACGAAACTCCTTGCCTATTACTGGGCAGGTCTTATGGTTGGCCGTATTGCAGGGATTTTCATTCTCAGAAAATACTCGACAAGCAGGATACTTAGTTTTAACGCCATAATAGGTGCAGTAATGCTTCTGCTGTCGCTGCTTCTGGGAGGAATGGGAATGGCATGGTTTGGACTTGTACTTTTCCTCGGTACCGGTCTTATGCATTCAATAATGTGGCCCTGCATATATAATCTTGCTCTTGAAGACCTTGGGCCGAATACGAAAGTCGGATCGGGTGTCATTTCCACTTCAGTCATAGGTGCAGCTATTCTCCCGATTATCATGGGTGGAATCCAGAAGGGAATAGGACTCATTGTGGCAATCTGCTGCCTCTTTATTTACTATGCTTATATAACATTTTTTGCAGTCAAAGGATCGAAAATACGCTAACCAATACTTAATGTCATGAACCGCAGAAAATTTCTTGAAACTTCCGGCGCTGCTGCCGGAGCTGCAATGCTTGGCAATGTTAACATCAGGCAGGATGAACACCCTTCACCATCTGTGCAAAAAACCGCTGCCCCGGGTAAGATCAAGATCGGGCTCTATTCAATTACTTACGGCGGAATCTGGTATGCCGGACCTGCCCTTACATTCGATGAACTTTGCAAACGTGCGAAAGAAACAGGGTTCGACGGTGTTGAACTTGACAACAAACGTCCTATGGGAAACCCTATGGATCTTAACCAGCGGCTTAGGGATGAGATGAAAAACTCTCTTACTAAATATGGTCTTGATATTCCATGTGTTGCTGCAAATAATGATTTTTCAAGCCCTGTTCCGGAACATCGCGAATGCCAGCTGCTGATGGTTCGGGAGACTGCACGGCTGGCAAAGGATCTTGGAGCAAAATTCGTTAGACTTTTTGCTGCCTGGCCGGGAGTCCCGATCCATGAAGGAGTCGGCACCTATGATCTTACAAGGGGCACAGAATTTTATACTTTTCAGCGCCAGTATCCCTATTGCACCCGGCTCGACAGGTACAATTTTGTTAAGGATTGTCTGAGAGAAACAGCTAAGATGGGAGAGGAGTTCGGCATTGTTATGGCATTACAGAATCATGCTCCCCTTATCAGAGGATGGAAGGATACCTATGACCTTGTAAAGGAAGTTAATTCGCCCTGGCTCAAAATATGCCTTGACCTGCCTATATTTGAGAACCTGGATAAAGATTATGTGGCAAATGCAGTGCGCACTGTCGGAAACCTTCAGGTCCATTCGCACTTCGGAGGAGAGTATTACCGGGATTCAAATGGTGTCGTAAAACCTGTTGTCCTTGATTATTATGCAGGGGCTAAAATACCTGATTATGCTCATTATATTGGACTGATGAATGAAATCGGATACAACGGCTATTTTACCTTTGAGCTTTGCCATCCGGTACTTAATGAGGACCATACCAGAGGTGGTATTGAATATGTGCATAATCAGGTAAAGCTTGCCCGTGAATATATGGGCAATATTATAGGTTCAAAGGCCTGATATGTTTTTAGTTAAAAATATGGAAATCAGCAAAAAAGGATTCGCCAGCGATAATAATGCGGGAGTTCATCCTGAAATACTGAAAGAGATTGAATCTTCAAATAGCGGCCATGTGGTTGGATACGGTTCAGATGCTTATACGAAGAAAGCAGAAGAACTATTTAAGGAACATCTGGGGAATGATGTGGAGGTATTCTTTGTTTTCACTGGAACAGCTGCCAATGTTCTAAGTTTAAGCAGTATCCTTCATTCATGGAATTCTGTGATAACAGCCTTCACGGCCCACATTGAGCAGGATGAATGCGGTGCTCCTGAAAAATTCACAGGGTGCAAGGTGCTTACAGTTGATACGACTAATGGAAAGATAAACACTGCCATGCTTGAAAAACATGTTCATGGCTTTGGATTTGAGCATCATTCCCAGCCTAAGGTTATCTCTATTACACAGGCTACTGAGATGGGGACTGTATATACTCCTGATGAAATAAGTAGTCTTGCCTCCTATGCACATGAAAGGGGGATGCTTCTTCACATGGACGGAGCCAGGATTGCCAATGCAGCTGTTTCCCTTAACCTTCCGTTCAGTGATTTTACAACTGCTGCAGGCGTAGACGTGCTTTCATTTGGCGGGACAAAGAACGGGATGATGTATGGAGAGGCTGTATGTTTTCTGAAACCAGGTTTATCGGATGGATTTAAATATATCAGAAAACAGGGAATGCAACTGGCATCGAAGATGAGGTTCATTTCCGCGCAGTATATTGCATATTTCAGAAACGATCTGTGGAGAAAGAACGCTGAGCATTCGAACAGTATGGCAAAAATTCTTGCAGAAAAGATCTCCGGGATTCCCGGATTGAAGATCACACAGCCTGTACAGTCGAACGGAGTATTTGTAATAATGCCGGGGGAGGTAGCTGAAAAAGTAAGCCGGACATATTTCTTTTATCCGTGGAATGGGCTTATCTCAGAATACAGGCTTATGACAAGCTGGGATACTACTCCTGAGGATATCGATAAGTTTACCATGTTGCTGGAAAATGAAATGAAATAGAAGGATTTAAAAAAAAAAGAAGGACATGCCATAGCATGTCCTTCTTTAATAATATGAACCCTATCTATTTAAGAGTAAAGTTTATTGGTACCATGTACCAAACAGGAACAGGTTTTCCACCCTGTTTACCTGGTTTAAACGCAGGAAGTGTCTGGACAACTCTGATGGCTTCCTTATCGAGTTCGGGATCCACTCCTTTAAGGATGGATACCTTGTCGACGCTACCTTTTGATGTGACACAGAATCTAACTATAACCTTTCCCTGAACGTTGTTTTCCTTAGCAACTTCCGGGTACTGGGTATGTTCAGCGATGTACTGCAGCAGTGCAGCTTCACCGCCCGGGAACATGGGCATTTCTTCAACAACTACGAAAGGTTCGGCATCAGCTTCATCTTTTTCCTGTACCTCTTCAGCAACGACCTGTACAACTTCAACTACTTCGGTGTTCTGAACCTCTACAACAGCCTGGTCGGCAGTCATAAGCTGAACTGCTTCCTCAGGCTTTACAGAGTCAACAACTACAGGTGGTACATACCTTGCCTGCTGAACCACATCCTGTGGCGGAGGTGGCGGAGGTGGTGGCGGAGCTACGGTTTCATTCGGCTGATCGAGGTTTTCCATCTTGATTTCTACCTGACGCTCGGTACTTTTTATTCTGTTTTCAGCTGCCTTTGCATTAAGATAAGGTGTAATAACAGCTGTTCCGATGATTACCACCCCTATTATCAGGGCGATAATCACGTTGCGGTTGTATTTTTTACGTAGTGTATAAGCTCCGTACTCCTTATTCCTATGCTCAAATACAATGTCATCAAAGGCTGGTGCCGTGATTTTTTCTTTTGCCATATCTCTAAAGGTTTACGGGTTAATTGGATGAAGATGCAGTAGCTGCAGGAGTCATTCCGGCAGCCATTTCAACCATTCTTTCTTCATACCACGCTATTTTCACGAACGTATAACGTGCGATACCGCAGATATTCATTTCATCAAGAATATCAACGAAATTACCGTAGTTAGCTTTCTTATATGCTTTTATAAGTACAATAGGTCCTGTATCGTCATCACTTTTAAGTTTACTGACAGCGCTTTTTGCAGAATCCTGGGAGATTTTAAGTTTCCCGGTCAAAACCTGTTGATTAAAATCATTTATCTTTCTGAACAGGGCTTTGTTTCTTTCAAGAAGCACTTTACGGATACCTTCTGCACTGAAGTCTGTCTCTGTAAGGGGAGGCAGAATTGGTGGATTGGCGCTGAATTCCTCTGGCTTAACTGATCCCGGATAAATATAGACCTTATCATTGGGACCAAGAATAATATTCAGAGTACGGCTCGCTGAAATTTTCGGAGCCTCTTGTTTGGTTGGATCCTTGATCTTTTCCGGAAGAATTATTTCCATGATCTTGGCCTTGCTGAAAGCAGTGGTTAACATAAAGAAAGTGATCAGCAGACACATAAGGTCAACCATTGGTGTCATATCTATCCTGGGCGGATGTTTCTTGGCTTTTTTCTTGCCTTTACCTTTTTCCTCAACAACTACTTCTGCCATATCACTGCTGTATTTCTTCTAGATTAATTTTAGCTGCTTCGAGACTTGTTATCAGAGCAAACCTGTTGACGTTCTTATCCTGAAGAATATCAAGGACTTTCTCCACAGTTTCGAATCCGGTCTTTGAATCACCCTTGATGACAGCCTGAATATTGGGATTAATCTTGCGTGCATAAAGAATCCACATTGAAAGCTGATTGTCAGCTGAATCAATGGGAACTCCCTTCTGGAATTCTTTTCTGGTCGTATTATCCTTGGCATCAAGGAATGCCTTCATATCTGCCATTGCAACGCCCATGGATGAAGGATATTTCTCAAATTCCCTCAATTCCTTTTCTGTAAATTCGATCCCGTATTGTTTTCCCATTTCAGCCAGGATTTTAGGCCTGTACTTAAGAAGGGTATCCGGGCCGTTGTCAAAATTCATGAAAACTTTGCCATCGGTTGACAGAAGAAAGGTCATTGTGTTAAAATCAGGAGTAGGTGTCTCTGATATTGAAAAAGGAGTATCGACAGTTGCCGGTTCAGGCTGCCTCATTGTAGTGGTAAGCATAAGGAATGTCAGAACCACTGCAAATGTGTCAACCATCGGCGTCATGTCAATATGGGGCGACTTGGTTGGTAATTTAATCTTTGGCATCTCTTTTTTTTTTAATGATTTATAACCAAAAGATTTACTACTACTTGTCTTTCAGTGAAGCAGCGAAGTTCTGTGTCAGACTGAAACCTGCCTCATCAATTTTGAATGTATAAGCGTCAATGTTTGTGGTGAAATAGTTGAACGCAAGAATTGAAAGGGTTGAGCCTGTGATACCGAATGCGGTATTAACAAGAGCTTCAGAAATACCTTGTGAAAGAGCAAGAGCATCAGGAGCGCCCGATTGAGCAAGAGCAGCAAATGCACGGATCATACCGAGAACCGTTCCGATAAGACCGATAAGCACTGATACAGAAGCAAGAGTAGAAAAGATAACCATGTTCTTTGAAAGCATAGGAAGCTCGAGAGCCGTAGCTTCTTCAAAAGATTTCTGGATAGACAGGATCTTCTGGTCCTTTTCAAGTTCCTTGTCTTTCTGAAGGTCGCGGTAGCGCGACAAACCGGCTTTCATAACGTTTGCAAGTGAACCTTTCTGCTTGTCGCATGCTTCAATGGCCTCTTCAATTTTATCAGAAGCAAGAAGATTCTGAAGAGTACGGACAAATACATTCAGTTTACCTTTTCCCTTTGCCCTTGAAAGTGTGATTGCCCTTTCAAAAATGAAAATGATGAGTGTAAGCACACATGTCATAAGAATAGGAACAATAAAGCCTCCTTTGTAAATAATCCCCAGGTAGTTACCCTCAAGCGCATGGCCTTTTGGGTTGCCACCTTCGAAGTTAACCGGACTTCCCATAACCTTTGTGAAAAGGAAATAAGAAATCACGAAAGCAATTAAAATTACGCTCACTGCAAAAATATTCTGCAGCGTGTCTTTGAACGAACTTCCTTGTTTACTCATTTTTATCGATTTTGGTTAGGTTAAAATTTTTAATGATCTGCAAATATATATTTTCAATTGTTTTTTTACAATACCTAAAAAAAATATTGCCTTAATTTAAAATAGTTTAAAATAGTTTATGATCCTTTAACAAAGAATAAATCAAGTTTATTTCTCTTATTAAAGACCTTTGTTAAGTACTGCACCCTGTCAAAAAACTAATCTTTTTTAGGAAATATTCTTTTTCAATCCTGAATAACCGCAAAGGCGACGCAAAGAGTTAGCAAAGATTTCTATGATAAAACCAAACGTTCTTTGAAAATATTTTCTGACTGGTATCCATATCCTCGTTTTATTACTGCACATAATCTGTGAATGATTTTGT